>MDTB01241504.1_pt1 | contig 44294 bp, 42 predicted proteins | sample 811161 | NCBI WGS metagenome assembly MDTB01 (sample SAMN05326650, study PRJNA326480) | marine metagenome | isolation source: seawater | place: Mediterranean Sea | collected 2009 | reverse complement strand
TATTGCGGCACATAAGTTTTTATTAACCCTCACCAAATCTGCATGAGGACCATTAGAAACTACCCTTTGACCAATTGAAAATTTTGTTTGGCCATCTCCAATTTCTTTTATAATTCCAACGTTACTGTAACCAAGTGTAATTGGTTGGTCTAATTTTGATTTAACAGACTCAAATGTTGTTAATAAGCCATCATTTTTTAATTTATCGAAAACCATTTTAACTTTTTCTGGTTGTTGAATAGCTTTCTCTAAATAGGATGCCTTACCAAAATTTGTTAGCATTTTTTCAGTCCCAATCGAAACTAAGCTAACTAACGTTTTTATGATTAAATTATTATCTATTAATATTGGATTTGGTGCCTCAATTATAGAAGTGTCTCCATTTTTAAGATTTTGTAAAAGATGGTGCATAAAGATTATTTATCAGCAAAATTTCTAAACCATATTTCAAGCCCTAACAAGGCTATAATTGTATAACTAGCATCAATTCGTCCAGTTCTATTTTTTTCAAGTATTTGCTGTATTTTTTTTGAGTCAAAAATACCTCTACTATTAACTGTTTCTTCCGAGAGTAAATCTCCTATCATTTCTCTAAGTTCATTATTTATCCATTGACGTACTGGAACTCCAAATCCTATTTTTTTTCTGTAAATGATATTTTTATTTATTAATCCTTCCATTGCTTTTCTTAATATCCATTTATTATTAAAGCTTTTAATTTTATATTGATCTGGAATTTCAGAAGCAAATTTTAACAACGGTTTGTGCAAAAATGGAACTCTTACCTCAATCCCATTAGCCATAGAAGTTCTATCAGTATACATTAAATTATGATCAGATAAGAAAAATCTTTGCTCTACAGAAAGCATTTTACTGAGCTTAGAATCCTCTTTTCTATTTTTTAAATAATTTAGTACTGGATCTTCAATCCTATAAGAAAGTTCTTCTTTTACTTCTTTTTTTAATAAATTAAAAATTATATTTTTATCAAGCCATCTATAATAATTTATAATACGTTCATCTTCTTGGAATAGGATTCCAGAGGTTACTTTATTATAATACCGTATATATTCATTTTTATTAGTTAGTTGATTATTAGTTTTAGAAATAATTTTCAAAAATAGTTTTGGCAAAAAATCAATTAAACTATCTACTTTAGAAAATGAGTGTCTTCTATAGCCCGAAAAAATATCGTCTCCACCAGTTCCCGAAAGTAAAACCTTAATACCCAAATCTTTCGATTGTTTACATATATAATAACTATTAAGCATAGATAAATCTGAGACTGGTTCTCCGGATAATTTTGTTATTAGGTTTAGGTCTCTTTCAATATTTTTAATGTCAAAGTCAACTACATGTAATTTTACATCAAGTTCTTTTGCTACTTGAATTGCATATGGCAAATCAACATCTACATTTGTATTATTTAATCTATCTGTTTTTATAGTGAAGCACTCAAGATTTGGGATTTTTTGTCTAGCAAAATATACTATTGAGCTTGAGTCTAAGCCTCCTGACAAATAAGCTCCAACAGGCACATCAGAAACTAACTGGCTTTGGACTGCCTGCTTTATCATTTTCCGAGTTCTTTGTATGAGAATATCTTTATTAATTTTATTATCTACTTTTGATTTGATGGTTGGAATAGTTGACCAGCATTTTTCCTCAATATGATTATGTTTATTAATTATAAGTAAATAACCAGGTTTAACTTTTTTCATTTCTTTAAATAAATGGTCTTCTCCAGGAATCCATAAATATGATAAATAATCAGTTAAAGTATTATAATTTATAATTTTTTTATCTTTAATTACATTAAGGATTAAACTAACTTCACTTGAAAAAATAAATGTTTTATTGTTTTTGTAATAATATAAAGGCTTTATTCCCAAAGTATCACGGGCTAATAATAATTCTTCTTTTTGTTTATCCCATATTGCAATTGAAAAATCTCCTTCTAATTGTCCTAAAAAAGAAATACCAAAATGAATGAAAAGATACAAAATTACTTCTGTATCAGTCTTACTTTTGAAAGTATAATTATTATTAAGTAAGTTTATTTTTAGTTCCTTGAAATTATAAATTTCCCCATTAAAAATTATTATGTATCTCTTGCACTCTGAAGCCATAGGTTGGTTTCCTGCATCAGACAAGTCTTGTATTGAAAGTCGAGAATGAATTAAAGCTATTTTATTTTTTTTTGATATAAATGATCCCGTATTATCTGGTCCACGGTGCCTTATATACTTTTTGATAATATTTAAATCATGTTCATCAAAACTCCCTTTTATACCTGCTATCCCACACATAAACTAACTAATTTGTTAACACTTCAAGGGTTTTTTTTGCAGTAATATCCCATGATAATTCATTAGCTCTAATATTTCCTTTTCTTATCAAATCTATTTTTTTTAAGTCATTATAAAATAAATTAGAAATTACATTTTTTATATCTCTTATATCATTTGGGTCAAAATACTCTGCAGCTTCACCACACACTTCTGGCATTGCAGATAGCTTCGATGTTAACACAGGAACACCACAACTCATCGCCTCTATATTTGTTAATCCAAATACCTCACAAACAGAAGGAAATATATATATTTCCGCATTTGACAAAATTGTGGGAATATAATTTGAGTCAATTCCAGTTATAATTTTAATATTAAAATTTACTACAGATGATACATCGATAATCTTTCGATAATATTCTTTATCGTGAATATTAGTTATTATAATTAAACTTATTGACTCATTTGAATATTTTATAAATTCTTGATATCCTCTAATTAATTCTAATATCCTATGATATGGCTTTGAGGAAGCAATGCATAATAAGTATGGCTTAGTAATGCCAAAACTATCAAGAAGGTTTTTATTTTTTGAGTCTCTTTTGAAATTTTCTCTATCTACTCCTAAATAAACGAAGTTAAATTTTTTCTTTTGATTTGGAAAAAATTTAATAAGTTCTAATTTAGCGTAATCAGTATCACAAATAATTTTATCGGCGAGATAAATTGAAATACTCATTAAATATTTTCTTAAATTTAAGCTAAATGGTTTTTTTTCAAATTCATTTGGGTAAACCCATGGTAGGTTTGAGTGTTGAACCAGAACAGATTTTATTTTTGTTAAAGAAAGTAAAAATGGTAAAATATTCATTGTAGATAAATGCGTATCAATATCTAGTTTTATTAACTCTATGGGAAGTATTAATTGCATCCAAAGAATTCTTAATACAGAATTATTCAAAATTTTATTTTTTTTAATGATCTTTACATTAGGTTGATTAATTTTGTGCTGATCAAAATTATTGCTATCAACAAAAATAAAATAATCATTTTTTTTATCAATTTTACAGATACTTTGAATTATATACTTATTATATGTGTTAAAACCTCCACCTTCGTATGGGCTTACAGCATTTATTGAAATTCGCATGAGTTACTTAATGTAAATTTTTTTTAGGTATGAGTCATACCATTTTATAGTTTTGTCAATACCTAAATCAAAAGGTGTTTCAGGTTTCCAATTAAAGAAATTATTTACTTTGTCATAATCCATATATTGGCAATCAATTTCACCAATTGTAGTATTGTTGTTTAATTGCATATTTACTTGCGACAAGTCATCAATATTACCGATTTTATTATATATAATATTTATAATATCTTTGACAGCTCTTGGCTCATTAGTGCCTGCATTAAATACTTGGCCTGTTATACTTTTACTTTCATGTATTAACTTAGATGATATTAAAGAATAAAGACTAATTACATCATCTATAAATAAGAAGTCTCTAATATGTGATCCGTCACCCCGAGGTATAAATTTCGAATAACCTAATGCAGATCTTATACAATCTGGAAAAAGTGCGGAAAAATTTAATTGGCCAGGGCCGTAAATATTCGCAAATCTAGTGATTGCGATTGGTAACTGATATATATCAGATGCATAACTTCTTGCGATTAAATCAGCGCAAGCCTTTGAAGTATCATATGGATATTGTGGTTTAAGAGGATATTCTTCTTTATAAGGCATTTCTGACTCATCATACGAACCGTATGCTTTATCTGATGATGCAACAATTATCGCTTTAATATTAGGATTAAATAAACGAATGGATTCTAAAAGATTATATGTTCCTCTTACATTTGTTTCCCAGGTAGAAAGTGGGTTTTTATTAGCAACGCCGACTTCGACTTGAGCTGCTAAATGAAAACATACATCTATTTGATTAGTTTTAAAAAAAGAACAAACGACTTCGTAGTCACACAAGCTGATTAAATTAAAATTTACATTTTGGCTTAAGTTTTCATAATCTAAAAGTGAATTATCGATAATTTTTTTGCTAATTCCAAAAACATTAGCGCCTAAGGAGATAAAGTATTTTGCCAAATTACTACCTACAAAGCCGTTGATACCAGTAATAAGTATATTTTTATTTTTCCAGAAAGTGTTATTTATCATTATTGAATAATTTTATTTATATTTTTTTCAGCGTAATCTAACTCTTCAATTGTATTTATAGTTATATGGTAGCCTGTATGATTGAAAGAATTAATTTTACTTTCTTTTGCTGAGTGCTCAAGAAACCCTTCAAATGTTGAAAAATTATATAATTCAGTAAAAAAATTTTTGTTAATGAGCATATAACCAATATTATACCAAATATCTAATATAGGTTTTTCTCTAAAACTAATAACTAAACCGTTTTTATCAGTTTCAACTATTCCGAACTTTGTTTTTAATGGATAACGCGTAATTGTAATTGGTAATTTACTTTTTTTATGGGCATCATTTAACAAACTAAATTTAATATCTGCTATTGTATCCCCGTATAATAAAAAAATATCTTCGTTTAATTCTTTAGTAACAGCCCTTAGTCTCTCGATAATATCTACGTTACCTGTATTTATACATTCAATTGCCACATCACTTTTTAAACCCTTAGAAAATTTCTCAATTTTTTCAGCTTTATAGCCAGTAGCAAGAATAATTTTACTAAAATTAGATTGCCTTAAATAATTGATAATATAATCAAGTATGGGTTTTTCATTAATTAAAACTAATGGTTTTGGTATTTTTTCGGTTATTGGTCTTAGTCTTTTTCCTTTACCACCACAAAGTATTATTGCTATTTTATTATTCATTATGTTTTTTTAAATTACTAATTTTTATAACTAAAGCAGCCAATAGTCCAATTCCAAGTTTTCCATAAAACCCCGCATTTGTAAAAGCAATCATAGAAATTCCAATGATGTAAGTACCAATACATATGCTGAATAAGTATTGAAGTGAAACACTATAAGTGTGGTTATTTGTAAAGACTAACGATTTTCGAATAATATATAATTGCCAATAAACATAAAATAGCAATCCAATTATTCCATTTCTATATAAAAGTGAAAAGTATTCAATATGTATATGATGCAAGCCTCCATTTTCTCGAAAATTAATTGGATTAATACCAGCAGAGGACTCAATACCCATTAGGAGTGATCCATTTCCAAACCCAGTAAAAATCATTAAAATATTATTTGAAAAAGATTTAAAAATTGTACTAACCTCAGTTAATCTAGAAGCAGTGCTATAATCATGTGTATTAATTTCATTTAAAGTTATAAAATCACTTATTGTTTTTATCATTGGATTTATTCTATATTCGATTAAATCAAATAATATTACGAATAAAATAAGAATTAAAATAATTAAGAAAATATTCATTAAATATTTTTTTAAAAATATCATTGGTATTAACATATATAAAAAAATTAATATAAAATTTGCTTTTGATAAGTTTATCAGCATGATTGAAATAGTAAAAAAGGCTACTATTGCAAAGAGTAATGTGTAATAATTAAATGGCTTTTGAATAAATAATGAATATCCAAATATAAATAGGATTGGACTCACATCAATATTTATTCTATTTGCATAGGTAAACAATTCATTATTATTAATTAATGCGATTATTAAAAACTCAATAACATCAAATAAAAATAGGGAAGTATAAATAATTAAAATAATTTTTATTAATTTATTTATACCTTCTGAATTAACTTCGTCTAAAAGTTTCAAACCAACAGCAAAACCAAGAATTGGTGCTACATACCTATAGCTATCTCCAATAATATCCCCAAGATACCAATCGTTATAAATGCCAATCATTAGAGAAAAAAATGAAATAATCACAGCAACAAGTAAATAAGGATTTATCTTATGTGGGTTTAATAATATGAAAGTTAACATATAGAGAGATCCTGAAAAAAATGCCTCTACATAAAGGCTATTAAATTCAAAAAAAAAGTGACTTAAGTGAAGGTGAAATAATAAAAATATAAAATATATTATTTTAATATTGAAACTAGATAATACCATTAATTCTATCTTTTACTAAGCTGTGGAATCCACTTATCTTTACATTAATTGAATTAAGATCATCCAGATTTGATATCCCATATCTAGGTAGATGAAAAGTATCAATGTTATTAACAGAGATATTTTTATTAATAGTATTGGCGATAGTTTTTAAGCCACATGCTTTTATTATTTCTGTATTATCACTATTAAAATCTGAAGATTGACCATACGGATATGCAAAGTGAGAAACTTTATTATTCGTATACTGATTCAATATTTTAATCGATGATTCAATCTCTTTTTTAGTTTCAGTTTTATTTAATATAGAAAATCTTGTGTGACTATGAGAATGAGAACCTATTGTCACTAATGGATTTTCATCTAATTCTAGCAAGTGTTTTTTCTTCATAAAAATATGCTCATAATTTATCCTTTCTTTTGATCCACTCATTATTTCAAGTAATTTTTTTTGATTAAAATCAGTTTCATTAAGCATCAATTTAGATAGGGTTTTATAAGTATTTATTTTTAGATTCTTGCTATTAATATTGTAACTATAGTCTTTTCCCTTCCAGAAAAAATTTTTCAAAATATTTTGGTCAATTAGCTCCCACAACTCATACCACCAAAGATAAACATTCTTTTCAAGAAACCTTGAAGAAATATAAATAGTAATTGGAATTTGATATTTATCAATTATTGGCAATACATAATCAATATTATCTAAATAACCATCATCAAAAGTTATACAAATTTTATGTTTATAATTATAATCTTTGCTAGTATCTAATAAATCATCAATCGATATACAAGCATAATTATCTTTAAAGAATTTGAGATGATTTTCAAAATTGGTTATGCTAGTCACTAGGCTTTTATCAGGATAATTATTTTTATTCATTAGTTTTTCAGGTAAGACTCTATGATAACAAAAAATAATTGCATCACCTTCATATTTATATTTCTTTGAAATTTTTTTAAAAATTGCATTATTTGATAATGTATAAAGAAGGTTTTTATAATTTAATTTTATCATAATAATTATAGATTTTTAAAAGCACTAAATTGAATTCTTAAAAAATATATGAAATTTCTGATAAATAATCTTTTTTTTAAAAATTTTTTTAATTTCATTAAAAAAAATAAAAAATATCCCTTATAACTGATTGGCATAATATAGTTATAAATATCTATTTTACTATTTGACCATTTTAATTTGTAATTTTCATTTCCTGAAAGAAAATCGAAACTTAATAATTTTCTATAGAATGATTGCTCTATAATTTTTTTCATCAAAATTCCTCCTGGTGAAAATTTGTTCCATGATTTATTGAAAGCTGGCATCAAATAATAATACTTATGATTATCTTGCAATCCATAATGCACAGCAATCATTTCTTTACCTAATAATATGGAAGATATGTGAATATTCTTTTTTAAATCTTCATGACTTAACAAACTAAGATAAAAGTTTCTATAGGTCGCTTTTTTAAAAATATTTTTAGCACCTGTAGCTTCATATTGTTTTCGTTTAAATTCGATCATCTTATTTGTAGCTAAAATTTTGCAGTCTTTTTCATCATGTTCAAAGTAAGATATTTTATCAATCTTTCCGAGTTTATTCTCTAGTCTTTTTAAATCTTTGATAGATTTTAAAATACTTTTATTGTTACTTGTAAATTCTGAAAAATCTGAATTTATTTTTATTTCATGTGCAGAATTAACAAACTCACAATTAAAATAGGTTATTATGTCATTTTTTAATTCATCTGCACTTTGAGGAAGGTTTACAAGATTTATTAAGTCTATTTTTTTGTTATTTTTTAATAATTCCTCAAAAATTGTGTTATACTCATCTTTAGTTACATTTTGATTATTTTTAATAATTGGATACAAATAATCCGATACACCTGTTCCAATCCACTCAAGAAAGGTGAAGTTATTTTTCGTATTGATACAAAATGGAAGTATTCCTATGACATCACCTTTTCTATAAAGTACTTTTATACATAACTTTACATCTAAAGACTCTTTAAAACATATATACCATTGAAGCATCCATTTATAATGTTGAAAAATACTTGAATTTGAGTTTTGATAACAATCGTACCAAATAATTTTTAACTTTTCGTCAAAACAATCAAAAGTTTTAATAATCATAAAAAATTTTTTATATGCAAATTACTTGGATCAGTAGATAAACAAACTAATTTAGACCATCTTTGATATCCACTAGCATTCTGTTTTATAATTTCTTGTGGAAGCGAAGGCCATGTAAAGATATTTAATTGATTTTTCCAACCCCAATCTAGTAATTCTAATCTTTCTTGAGCTGAATTAACATAAACAGGAAAACACCAAGGTGTTGCGCCATCATTTAAAGATTGAAAGACTGGTTTAAAGTTTTTTTTAATTGAGAATAATTTCCAGTAATTATATATTTGAATCCTAGTTTTTTTTATTTTATTTAAATCATTTTCTTTAATCAATTTTTTAGTAAAAGAGTCAAGCTCAAATATTCGGTAATCTTTTTCTTTAAATGCATAGGGATTTTCGTACAAAGGTCTTTTTAGAAAAAATTTTTTAATCAATTTTAAAAATTTAATGTGTTTATTTTTTATAAAGTGAATATATGCAATGAAATTTGCTATAGGTAATTTTTTTAAAGGAACTTTATTTTCCATTCGTTTATTTATATATAAAATACCTCCATATTTAGAGTTTATTATTTTTCTAGGAGATGAAATCCCAAAATCACCAAATGTACCCATTTCTTTTAAATTATATTCTCCACCAAATCCATGAGCATTATCTTCAATTAAAAATAGATTTTTTTCTTTGGAATACTTCTTGAACATATTAATATCTTGTGGTTTTCCAAAGTAATGAATCATTATAATAGAAGAATAATTTTCTGAATTTATTTCATTAAGTTGATCCCAATCTGGTTGAAGATTATCATTCACAGAATAAAAACTATATGGTACTTTTATTTCTTTCAGAGCATTTGTTACTTCATTACAAATGAAATCAGGTATTAAAATTTTTTTTTTAAAATCAATTTTATAACTTAAAAGTCCATACTTTAATGCTGATCTGCCGAAATTGAAATAGTACTTTTTATGAATCATAGGTTAAAGTTTAAAATATTTTTTACCCACTCTTTTGATAAAATTATTTGAATCAGTTTAAGAAAAAAATTTTTATTACCAACAAATTTTCTATATCTATATGAGATTTTTATTAAAGATTTAATTTTTTTTCTATAGGGTCTTTGAGTTATGTTCCCTTTCGTTTCATAATATTTTCCAAGAAACTCTTTAATAATATATAAGTTTATCCCTTTAGAAATTTTTAGCCAATATTCATAATCCTGGGCATTAGGTAAACAAATATCAAACCCACCATATTTTAGAAATAAGCTTTTGTGCATAGTTACTGCAGAAGTTGAAAAAAAATTTTTAGCATATAATTGATTTGATAAATCTATTTTATGGTTGTATTCATCACCATGCCTTAATAAAGATGATTTATTATTTTTCTTATGAAATATTTCCCAATTTAAAAAAAAATTTGCTTGGTCTTTTCTTTGTCTAAATTTATTTAATAATTCAACTTTATTATATTCCCAAGTATCATCCGAGTCTAAAAATGCAAACCAATCACCGGTAGCATTAGACATTGCGATATTTCTATTTTTTCCAGGTCCTGAGTGCTTATTTAACAACAAATTGATTTTAATATTTTTTTTTTGGAAACTTTTAAAATTTCTTTTTATAATTTCAATTGAATTATCTATCGATCCATCATCGGAAAAAATTATTTCATACGGTGTCATTGTTTGATTTAATAGTGAATTTATGGTTCTTTGAAGATATATTCCACTGTTAAATATAGGGCAAATTACAGAAATTTTCATAGTTTTTTATCTAACCAGTTATCGAACACAAAAATCATAAATAAAAATTCAGAATATTCATTTTTATCGTCTTTTATATTTAATAAATTAAAAATCTCATTGGTATCAAATATATTATTCATAAGTTCTGTTTTTAGATTAATTTTGTTATTATATTCAAGCTTAAACATTTTTTTAATCCATAAATTCATTGGGCTATTAAATCCAACTTTTTTTCTATTCAGTACTTGTGACGGCAACTTATCTGAAACTATATCTTTCAAAAATCGCTTACTATTCTTAAAATTACTATTAACAAAGAAATTTGAAGTTGCAATAATGGCTGTTTGAACAAGGTTATGATCAAGGAATGGGACTCTCGCCTCCACTGAATGAGACATTGATGTTTTGTCAGTTAATGCTAATACATTATCAAGTAAATAGTTATTAATATCGGTAAATAGGAACTTATTAATTTGACTCTTACTACCCAAATTAAAAGACTCTTGGAATTGGTTATGATTTTTTTTTAATATTTCTTGAAATAATTTTTTATCATTTAAGCATTTATAAATTGGTTTCAAATTTATTCCTGATGTACTTAATGCGTAAGCAAGGGGCTTGCTTTGGAGTAAAGTCAAAATATTGACAAAATTTTCACTACCATGAATAAAATTGCTTAAATTTAATTCTCTTAGAAATGAAAGTGATCCTGAGAAGATTCTTCTTTTGCTTCCATAATGTCTGCGATAGCCACCAAATATTTCATCACCACCAGCCCCCGACAACATTACTTTGACACCATTCTCTCTTGCACGTGCACTTAAAAATGATGATGATATTATTGCGGAGTCAGAGATCGGCTCATCCATATTTGGCAATAAACCTATAAGCTCTTGATGAGCTTGCTGATAATTTATTTTGTATGAATGATGTATAGTATTATATTTTTCTGAAACTAATTTTGCAAAATAAGACTCATTATCTACTTTATCTTCAAAATCAATAGAAAATGAATGAAATTGTTGATTTGTATATTCAGAAAATAAAGATGTTACTACGCTACTGTCAATTCCACCACTTAGATAAGTTCCCACAGGCACATCACTTCTTGCATGTAATTTGATAGAATTTTCTAGAAGGTGTTTAATTTTTTCTTTATAGTAATTATAGTCCTTATCATTATCATTAAACTCATTAATATCCCAATATTTTTGTATATGTATTTTTTTTTCCTTAATTTTAATATAATGTGCAGGCATTAATTTATAAATATTACTCCAAATAGTATCGGGAGAGGCAACATAAGATAAAGAAATTAAGGAGTAAAAAGAATTTAAGTTAATATTTTTTAAATTTTTGTTTAGTGAAATTATTGAATCTAAAGAGGATGAGAATATGAGTTTTTTCTCATTATAATAATAATATAAAGGCTTAATACCTAACCTATCTCTAGCAACTATTAATTTTTTTGTTTTGCTATCAAATATAGCAATAGCAAACATTCCTTCAAGATAATCTAAGAACTTTTCACTATACTCTATATATAGATGTATAATTACTTCAGTATCTGAATTAGTTAAAAACTTATGACCCTTATTAATAAGATCTGATCTTAGTTCAATATAGTTGTAGATTTCACCATTCATTATTACACGATACCGACCATCTTCACTGCTTAGCGGTTGATCTCCAGTATCTAGATCAATGATTGATAACCTCCTCATTGACATTCCAAAATTTTTTTCAACATAAAATCCATCAGAATCAGGACCTCGATATATCATTTCATTATTCATTTTTTCTAATTCATTTTTACAGACTGCTGAGTCATCAAAATTGAATATTCCATTTATGCCACACATCAGATTTTCTTCTTTATTTTAATATTTAATTCATTCGGAAATAAGCAATAACTCTCAACTTTTATACCTAAACATTTATTAAATTGCCCATAAGAGTATACATCTCTAGTATTTTTAGATACTGTTAAATCTAATTTATCAATACTCTTACCATCTATTTCAAAATATATTAAATGTTCATTACTTTTAAATACTAATTCTATTTTTGAGTCACAAATAATTTTATTATTTATTAATTCAAAACTAGAATTAATATAAAAGAATCTTTGTACTAAATATTTTCCATTGCCAATAAGTGAATCATTAATGGTTACGAAATTTTTTTCTAATCTGAATGTTCTTGTTACATTTATTGAACTATTTATTCTTTTAAAACCACTGCTACTAACCAGAAGTTCATTTTTTTCCAAAAGGATTTTATTCTGAGATTGCGCATACTTTCGAGGAAATAGATTTGGTTTATTTGGAATATATCCTAAATTATTTATCAGTATTGAATTATGAGCAGTTGAAAAAAGCCCTTCACTATTTTTAAAAGTATAGTTTAACCTTCCTTGACTAATTAAAAATGGCTTTTTATCTATGATTATATTACTGTGAAGTAAATCATGATTATGGTGACCTACATGGCCAGGTAGCGAATACGAATCAGCTCTTAATATAATTTTAGCAAAACCATTTTTTAGAAAATACCAACCGCTATTCGTGTAGGATAGTTGCTTTAAATTATCAAATTTTATACTTGTTGCTAAAGTTCTACTGATTGCTCTATCTTCATTTAACCACAAATTATTCCATGAGACGTCTTTTGAACTTTTAAATGGTAAATTTTCGATTTCAAATGGGCATATTTTAGAAAATATTACATCTGAAAGCCAGCTGGGATTACAATCTGGACTTATATCACCGAATAAACTTATTGCATAAGACTTATCTTCTTTTTCATACAAGAAATTAATTCCAGATTTTATAAGCATTAAAATATACTTACTAATAAATTTAGAAAAATTATAATCCTCATTTTTTTTTGCAAAATAATTAACTTCTATTAACCATCTTAAAAAGAGGAAGTGGTAATGACTTGATCCTTCTCTTAGAAATCCATCTTTAGTAATAAGCTTACTGACTTGATCATAGAAAATTGATTTTGCTAGTATCTGTATTTTTTTATTATTATGATAGATTGAGTAAAGATAAAGTGCTCTAGCATTATTAATTATATGATTTCCTGTTTCATTTCCAAAGTACTCTAAATTTTTAATTAAAAAAAAGCTTTGTTTTTTAATACACTCTAAAATATCACCAGGAATTTTTTTATTGTAATAATTCGATACTATTATGCTATTTGATATTCTCTCTGATATAGTATAACTCTCCCATCTTGGATGGTTCAGGTTTTTTTTATTTTTGAGTTCATAAATAAACTTATCATACCAGTCTCTTTGATAGAAAATGAGCTCATTAAAATCAACCATATTATTAATATTAGAAATAGAGTAAATCATCCAGTTCCATCTGTGTAATGATTCTACATCTTCAGTATCATTAAAATCTTGATACCAATTGATTAACTTTTTATCAATTTGAATATTAATTCCTGCTAATTGAATTTTATCAATATTAAACTGAAAATTATAATTCTGTTTATTTAATAAAATTTTTGATTCATATATATCTAAAGAATCTATAAGTTTTTTAATTTCATAGGGATATTCATGTTTTCTATTTTTAATAATTAATTTTTTATATAATTTTCGAACTATCCATAAGAATGAAAGAAGTAAATTACTTAGACTTATTAACCAAAAAAAAAAATATTTATATTCTTTTTTCAAGTGAATTATTGTCCTTTAAAAAATTTTACTAAATTTAATGTTGCCTCATATTCCATTGCTGATCTAATTTCTTTAGAGTATGAACCTATATGTGGAGTTAATATCGCATTTTGAAATTTAATAAGGCCTCCGCTATATGGTTCATTATTATAGACATCCAAGCCTATGGCTGACAATTGGTCTTTATTTAGAGCATGAATTAAATCTATTTCATTGATAACTTCGCCTCTAGATGTATTAATTAAAATTAAGTTTTTTTTGGCAATTGAAAAATACTTCCTATCAATAATATTATTATTATTTTTTGAATGGCTTAAGTGTATAGACACTATATCACAGACTTTAAATAATTTTTTTAAAGATATATATTTTACATTATGTTTTTTTGAAAAATTTTGATCTTTTTTTTTGTCATAAGCATAATAATCTAAATCAAAACCTTTAGTTAATTTCACAAATTCTTTTCCAATATTCCCTAAACCTATGACTCCTAATTTTTTTCCACTGATAATATTTCCAACTCTTTTATTCCATTTTTTTTTCTTTAAACAGCTATCTTGATACGTAATTTGTCTACTACAATCTATGAGCAAACCAAGTGCAAGTTCTGCTACTGATCTTGATGGCGATGTTTGGGATTTAAAAATTGAAATTTTTTTCTTAGTTACAGCTTCTAAATCAATATTATCAACTCCAATACCAACTCTAGAAATAATTTTTAAATTTGGAAGTGAGTCTATAACATCTTTAGAGTATTTTTCAGTTCCAGCTATAACACCATCACAATTCTTAAGGCTAACTTTTATTTCTTTTTCATTAAGTTTTCTTCCTTTTTTATTTAGTTTAAAACTTATTCCATTATTTTTTAATAATTCGATTGATTTATTTGAAAATTTTGCAAAAGAAGTTGTAGATATAAAGATTTTCATATTTCTTTTGATTTTTCTGCAAAACCTTTTCTTTTTTCGGCCCCATCTACTATCGATGTATTAATTATGTTTTTTCTTAAAAATATTTTTTTGATACTCTTTAGCCACAAGTTCAATTCATATTCAAATAATTTATTTCTTTTTTCAAAATCTGGCTCTACCCATCTTGGAAAATAGTTTTTATGTAGTAATAATTTTTTTTTTTTATAATAAGTAAAATAGTAACCATATGGCTTAAATGAAATTTTATAACTATAACCAAAAAAAGTTAGCTTTCGAGTGAAAACAAATCTTTCAAGTCCATAATACTTTATTAAAATCTTTTTTATATAATCAATGTCAGAGTCTTTTTCTGGAATAAATTTGCTCATAATTTATCTTAAAGATTTTTATTGTGATAAGTCTTTTTTTATCTCTGTAAATAAAGATAATAAACCACTACCAATATCTTTGTATGTATTCAAAACAATTTTCTTACCTTCATTATCGATATAATTATAGGGTGTTCTTATATAATGTGACTTACTATCACCCAGATAATTAATATCAATATTTTTACCACTTATTTCCTTAATAGTTTCAACTAAGTCCTTTAATTTTGTTTGATGATGTCCTGTTAATATATATATTAAATTATCAGATTCCTTATTAAGCATTGTTGTAGCTATTTCTGCTGCATCTGTAATGTGAATATACTCTCTCAATTCTTCTCCTGAACCAGGAACATTAATTTTGTTAGTTGTTGCTGCTTGTTTAAGAAAATTATAAATGGCGTTATTTTCATTGCTTCTAGGTCCCCAAAGTGTACCAAATCTTAAAATTGTATAATTAAGATTATAAAGTCTGCTATATTCAAAAATAATATTTTCGCAAGCTTGTTTAGATATTCTATAAAAAGAACCTTTGTCACTATTAACATAAATTGTTGAAGCAAATATAATTTTCTTTACTTTATTTTTGAGTGCGGCTTCAATAAGATTACAGGTTCCAATTGTATTTGTTTGCAAGGTTTCAATTGGATTAGTCTCTGAAAAAGATATATCAGGAGATGCGCCCAAGTGATATATTACTTCAATGCTTTTCAAAGCTTCTTCAAGTATTTTTCTATTGGATAAATCTCCTATGATTTCCTTAGAATTTCCTTTGGAGTATTGTGATTTATGCTTATCAAAAGATACAACTTCATGACCTAAAAGTGTCAAATGATCAATTATATGACTACCTAAAAAACCTGAGCCACCTGTAACCAATATTTTCATAATTAATTACATTACGCAATCTTTACAAATTTGTAAGTCAAATTTTGATTTAAATATTCTTTTACGAATTTTTATATTCTCAGGATCATACCATATGTCATAAAGATCTCTCTCCATAATATTACCAAAAACGTAGTTATTCTGAAAATCTTGACAACATAGAATTAAATCTCCAAATGTATTTATAACTGGATATGTAGCATAACCACAATTCACTGGTGGTTTTTTTTTAGGTAAAGCAGTATCTTTAAGATCAATATCTCCACCTCGATTAGTAAACATTGTCTGGTCTTCTGTTTTGAAGTCAGTATAAAAATCATTAATTGAAAAATTTTTTGATATTTCATCATTGGATAAATTATCCAATAATTCTTGGGTTTTTTTCTTAAATTTTTTTGAGTGTTTTGATAAATAAATTATATCAACACCAGAATTTATTAAATCTCTATAACTGTTCTTATCTAAAAAATCGCCATTTGTAACAATCTTAATTCTACAATCGGGAATTTCGCTTTTTATATGTTTCATCCACTTATTAAGTCTAGGATCACTCATTGGTTCACCATATAAATGGGGTGCAATTAGACCATTAAACCCCATATTTTTTAATTGCTCAATTAAAGTAGTAAAAACATCTTCTTTCATGAAAAAATCTCCTTCTTCTCCAAATCTCTCAAAGTCAATGTTTGGGCAATAGAAACATTTTCGATTACAATAAGTTAAAGTTTCAAATTCAATTTCTTTGAAAAGATTTCTAAAAGGATTAATTACTTCAGTATTCGAAAGAATTTGTTTTACAACATTCTTGCTACTTTTTACTAAACTGCTCATGCTTATAAATATTTTAATTATAGAGAATTGTCATAATATATAAAAATCAATAAGTTTGAACAACATTATTATTTAAATATTGCTGCTGATTTATGGGCTATTTTTTGTTTAATGTCCTATAAATTAATTCTGATACTTGAGAGCTCTCAATAGTATGATTTACCAAATTAGTGCCTATATCGACATTTTTTTTATTAATTGCTACTTTTTTAACTAAAAGTCTTAATTCTTGGTAATTAGATATTCTATAATCGTTCCAAATAGGTGAGTCATCTAAAAACTGTCTATTCTTTTTGTGAGGATCAAGAAAATATGAATTAACATTATCTTTTTTGATTTCTACAATTACAGATGAGCACCAGGCTAAATTAATTTTTGAGTTTAAACATAAGCTATAAACATTCTCATAAGTAAAATTTATTTTTCCTTCTTTTAAGTATTTAAACTCAATTGAGTTTTCTAATGTAAAATTCTGGTGTGGGCAAAATGCAAAAGATAAGTTTTTATATTCTAGCGATAATTCTTTGAACCAAATAAGGTGTCTTATATAATCACACATTTGATTATGATAAATATCTTCAGGTCCATTTTTAAAAAAACCGTTTCCACCAATTAATACAATATCATATTTTGTTTTTAAAATATTATGTTTTTTATTATTCAAGTAGTTGTTATAAAATAATGACCCCACTGGAATATTTTTTTTAAATCTTGAACCGCATTTTAAAAATTGATTAGAAAAAATTAAGCTATAAGAAAAAAAAATATCTGCATCATAATAAAAACTACTTCGCCCTAGTTTTGGAATATTTTTTTGTATAGCACAAGAATTTAAACCACCATAAGTTTTAAATAGATAGTTCTTAATAGCATCTGTATGATAATGCTGAAAAATAATACAGTTTGTTGCTACCGTTTCACTAAATATTGAACGATAAAAATAATATGTATTTAGTATTGATAATGTGTAACTTATTAAATTTTCAGAGATAATAAATGAATATTTAATAGAATGAAGAAAGATAGTAAAAATTTTATATAAATCAATGACCTTGATGTCATAGTTTTTTAGGGGAGTATTTGTTGAAACTTTGACATTTTTGAATTGTATATTGTTATTTGAATGTTTAATAACAACTACATTCTGCTCATTATATAAGCTTATTAGTCTTTCAAACCTTAAAAGATCATTGTTATCATAAACTTTATCAATCATTAAATCGTATTTAACTTGATTTAAAGAATTAATTTTCTTCTTTCTTTTTATAAATATTAAAAAAATAAATAAAAAAAACTTAGGTATTTCTTTTAACATTGAGATTAATTTAGTTCTTGGAAATGCGTTTGAATTATTATAATAATTTATTCTTCCTGCTATAATTGATTTAATGTATTGACTAAGTACATCGTTTGGAATGCCTATTTTTTCATCAAAAAGACTTAAATATTTTTGAAATTTATCTTGCGATACAAATTTATTGATAGATTCAACGTGCTGTTCAGCAGATAAAATTACATCTTGCCTTCTTAAATGTTTAATTTTTTTGAGATTGAAAAGATTTTTGTTATATTTCATAATTTTAGTGTTTTTTATAATAAAACTCGTTATAAGTTTTTATACATTTAGATTAAGATTCAGAAAAACCTTTGTAAATTGTATGATCATATAAATAAAGTAAAGATATCTATATATGGAAAATGATACTATTCTAACAAAAAATGTAAATAGAGAACAAACTGATAATTCTAATGAAATAAATATATTTCATTTTGTTGATGCATTTATTATTAATTATCGAATTTTATTTATCATTTTTTTTGTTACACTAGGTTTAAGTTATTATTATCAAATTAATAATAAGCAAATTATAAAAATACCTGTAAGTACCATTACATTTAATAAAGATCTATATCAATCATTAGAAGAAAAACCTTTAAAAATTATTAACCCTAAAAGTTTTTTTTTTAAAGATGATTTTAAAAATATAAAACCAATTGAAGTCAAAGATTTAAAAAATTTTCATTCACAAAAAAAAATTATTCCATATTCACTTACGCGAGTTTCACTTACTCCAGAACTATCTATAAAAAGTTTTGCAAAAAAACTTCAATCTGAAAATAATTTTTTACAATTTTTGAAATTAAACACTATATACGAAGGTGAATATGCTATTTTTCAGCAGTTATCTATTTTAGAAAATGATTTAATATTTAATGAAGAAACACCATCAAAAATTGAAAATTCTACAACAATCTTCATCGATAGTATTAATATGAATGATTATGTTAGATATAAAGAATTTTTAATGTCATACGTCAATTTTACAAAAAATTTATTTGAAAAAGAATTTAAGAAAAAAATGTATTCCAGTGTTAGTAAGATTAGTCAAAATAATAACTATCACTTGTCAAGTATAAATGAATACATAAGTGTTAATTCTAAAATAACCTTAGATGAGTTTAATAGTTTTCTAACATCGCTTCAACTACAAGTTAGATTGTGTGAAAAATTTATTCAAAATTGTATTATTAATGAATCAGAATTATTTTTTTCTGATCATGACCTAGTAAACAAAATTAACCAGAATGACGAATTTAATATCAAATGGCTTAATGAAAATTATAAATTTTATAATGAATTAAATTCTATTAAATCAGTAAATAATCTGTATTCACAAAAATTTAGTGCGATAGTTGAATATATTAATAAACAAGAAAAACAACTGAAAATTGCAAGAGAAAAAATCGAAGAATTAAATATTGCTAACCTATTTGAAATAAACGATTATGCATCCACATATTATACAAAATTGTTCTATCAACATTACGGTTCGGCAAATAACTTCTTTAAATATCTAACATTTTCTACTGTAATATCTATTTGTTTTACACTATTTTTTTTAATAGGTATTGTTGTGAGAAAATCTTACCTAGAATATCAAGGGGTTAAATAAAATTAGAGAGTTTTAATTTTCTTTAAGCTAGATACGTAATTGTAATTTTTTTTGCAGAGCTCATAATTATTAAATCCATAGAATTTAATATTATTATATTTAGCTGCCTCATAATCATTTACCGAGTCTCCAATCATAATAGAATTAGATTTTAGCAAACTATGCTTTTTCATAATATTCATAATTAAATATTGTTTTGACACTGGGGAACCATCAATTTCTTGAAAGTATTTATTAATTCCCAGAGATTTGCATAACCATCTCAGCTCTTTTTGTTCAGTTCCTGAAACTATATATAGATTATTTTTTTTATATTTTTTTTTTATAAACCAAACACAATCTTTTATAAGTCTGGATTTATTATTAAGATTTTTTTTCATTATCTTTGAAAAAAAATTCGAATAATTTTTAATTTTTTTTTCAGAAATTTTCTTTTTCAAAATCTTATTATAAAAAAATTTTATTTTTATAAACCTACTCTTTCCTAAATTTTTTCTATGAAATTTAATTAATTCTTCAATTTCTGTTTTTTGATAATTAGAAAAAATTTCTCTAAATCCAACTTCTTTTATGTCAAGTGAATCTAGAATAACGCCATCAAAATCAAAAAAAATATTCATCTAAATTATCGCCTCACTTTCCCAATAAAATCTGAATATTCATTCGACACACTTAAAAGATTATTATGTTTTCCTTGTCCAATTATTTTACCATCTTTTATAAAAATTATCTCATCAAGTTCACTAAGTAAATCCACGCGATGTGTAACATGAATAAGAGTAGTTTCATTTTTTTTGCAAAATTTTCTAAGATTATAAAAAATCTTTTTTTCTGATGAAGGATTTAAATTACTAGTAGCTTCATCAAAAAGTAAAATATCTGGATTAAAATAAATTGCTCTACTAATTGCAATTCTTTGTTTTTGACCAGCTGAAATATTATCGCCATTTTCATTTATTTTTGTTTTTAATTTATCTGGCAATCCCATGACAAAATCCTCTATATCAGAAATTCTAATAGACTCTTTAACATCTGCATCTTCATCTAAGTCAAATTCAAAATTTAATGTAATATTTGAGTAAATAGTTCCAGATAAAATTTGAGTTTCTTGACCAACATAACCAAGAGTATTTCTCCACTGTTTTTTATTTAATGATTTTAAGTTTTTGTTATCAATATAAATATTTCCCTCACTTGGCTCATAAAGTTTTAGTATTAAATCTATTAAAGTTGATTTTCCAGATCCAGACTCGCCAACAATACCAACTAATTTTCCTTTAATTAATTGCAAATTAATATCACTAAGTATTTTTTTAGTACCATTCTTATATGAGAAAAATACTCTATCAAACTCAATTAATTTATTAAATTTATATTTTTCATCTAGGATTTGAATTGTTTCAATTTTTTTTATTTCATTATTTAATTCATTCGAAATTATTTGTAGTGAGGGTATTACATTTGCTAAACTTAGAAATGCGTTGTTCATAGCTCCAATAGATCCATTTATTCTATACCCAGCTCCAGCAAACAAAACGAGAAATGAAATAATTTGGCTTGAATTATCAAAATTTGATTTTGCAATAAATAATAATGCCGACAACATTATAATTAATGTGAATGTTCTAAGTATTACACCTGGTACATTTACTAATGATTGATTATAAATCAAATACTTTGCACGCTTACTTATTTCATGTGCAAACTTGGAATTTATTATCTTTTCAAGCGAGTAGGCTTTAATTAATTTAATAGAGTTAATTGATTCCGCTGCTATTGATACAGCATTTTGTTGATGAATTGCAACATTATTAGCTGCTTTGAATATATTTAATTTTCCAAATATAATACTTATGAATGTAAATAATACACCCACTGTAATAAGAAGTAATGTTAACTTTATAGAAAGTGATGTTAATACTAGAACTATGAATCCTACTAAGATCAGTTCTTTAATTATAATGCAAAGATGTTGAATTACCTGAACAGCTTTTTCAGTATGCAATACCAACCTCTGCACTAAATCGCCACTCATATTTTCAATAAAAAAACTATATTTCGAGTTAAGATAGCGGCTAAAGATCATTTGTTGCCACAAAGAATATAAACCATCTGTAAGTCTTGCAGCAATATTAAATGAAATTATTTGTGAAATTCCAGCAGCAATAAATAAAAAGAATGCTGCCATAAAAATCATCAATATTAAATTTTCCCCTGAAATTTTATAACCAGTATAATTATAAAAGATAATGATATATTGATTTATAACTTCCTGATTTTGAATTAATTCTGCAATAGGAAATAAAAGAGCTATTCCAAAGCTTTCAGATAATCCAAGAAAAATAACAATACAAAGATAAAAAGAAATTAACTTATATCTATCTTTGAAGGTTTGTATAATCTCTATATGATTTTTAAAGAATGATTTTAACATATATCTATACTCAGAATATACTTAACAACTTAATTTACTTAGAATATATTTCATCTCATTACAGATATACACAATATCATTTTTATTAAGGCTATAATAGAGTGGCAATGAAACTTCTTGATCATAAAAATTTTCAGAAACAGGAAACTGTCCTTTTCTAGTTTTAAAATTATTTTTATAAAAAGGTTGAAGGTGGATTGGCCGATAATGTACTTGAAGTTTAATCTTACTTCTTTTCATTTCACTAAAAAATTTTAATTTACTAATTTTATTTTTTTTAAAATCGATTCTTATTGGAAAAAGATGATACGAATGTTCACTATTAGGTAATGTTTTAGGTAAGTAAAATATGTCATTATCATTAAGTTCTTTAAAATATATTTTTGCTAGAGCGTTTCTTTTCTTTACAAACTGATTTAACTTTTTTAGCTGAGATATTCCTAAGGCACATTGGAAATCATTAATTCTGTAATTATAACCTATTTTTTTTATGTCATAGTGCCATGGGCCTATTTTGTTCAAAATATCTTTCTTTCGCTCCATTCCATGAGATCTTAATAGCTTCACTTTAGAATCGATTATTCGATTATTTGTTATTATTGATCCTCCTTCACCCATAGTGATATTTTTTACAGCATGATAGCTTTGGGTAACTATATCAGCATACTTTACAGCGTAGCCTGTATCGTTGCAGTATTTTGCGCCAATCGCATGGCAGTTATCATTTATAAGTGAAAAATTATATTTTTTAGATAAATAACTCAGATCCTTCCAATTTATTGGACAACCAGCATAATCAACTCCTATGACTGATTTTATTTTTTTATTTCTTTTTTTTAGATAAATAGCTTTATCTTCCAACAGATTAAGATCTATGTTTCCATATCTATGTTCAATATCTACAAATTCTGGTTTAGACCCACACATAACTATGCAATTCGCTGTAGCCAAAAAAGTTAATGGCGTGGTAATTATTATATCATTCTTTTTCCAGCCAAGCGCTAAACCCGATAGGTGTAAAGCCGCTGTACCAGAAGATACCGCAGAAGCAAATTTCGAATTAAAATATGATTTTAATCTTTTTTCAAATTCATTTATTTGATTGCCTTGTGTAATGAACTCAGATTTCAAAGCTTTTATAACGGCCTTAATATCATTGTTATCAATATATTGTTTATTATATGTATACATTTATTATATTTTTTCTAAAAATTTTTTGTTGATGGCGAATCAACTTCCCAATTAAAATTTTCTATTGGTTTCTTCCATGTGTCTCCGTATGTATAAGAACATACAGATGCATATTCTTCAGGAACTCTTAATTTTATTTTATCTACCTTTATATGTATAAAATTCTCTAAATATTTAGATGGCAAAGTATAGCCTTTGGTAATATAAGTTAATTTCCATATATCTAATATATAAATTATAAATTTAAAAAAAATTTTAAATTTACTTAATGTTTTGATAAGTCTGATATAATTTCCATTATACTCAGTATCATTTACAATTATGTGAAGAACTCTAAAAAAAATATTTTTTTTAGGCAATTTCCATAATACTGCATGTTCTTCTTTATTTATTTTTTCATAGAAGTTTATATCAACATTTCTTCCACCATTTTTTTTAAAATGAATTGAACCAGAAATATTTACATTAGTATTTTTAAATCCTTTTGATTGAAAAATTTTTTTTATATTTTTTTTGTTTACCTCTGACTTAAATATAGCTATATCGATATCATCATCCCAAGGTATTAGATTTTTATCTCTAATTATTCCTAAAAGAGTACCATGGCATAACCAGTAAGGTATCTTGCTACTTTCTAAGATTTCTATCGCTTCCATAAAATTTGGATCATTCATAGCTAAACTCTTAAAGATACTAATATATTAATATATTAATAATTTATATCTTTTTTAAAATAACTCTCATTAATACAGGATTATCATTTTTAAGCTCAGAATAACCATCAGATTCAGAACTATAAATACACTGAAGATTGTAGTTTTTTATTTTTGAGATAAATTCATTCATATCTATAAACCTTCTAAAATGATCAGTGTAAAAAGAATTATTACCTAGGTTTTTGCCAACCCCAAATAAGTGATCATTGATGGTTCTTGCTTCAATGCATATTAGCCCACCAAATTTAAGATTTTTAGAAATATTGTTTAGCAATATCTCTTCTTCCTTTGAATTTATTGCATGAATTATCCATCTTAGATAAAAGAAGTCTATAGAGGTTGTATTGCCGTATTCATACTCTAAAATATTTGATTTGTAGATAAAAAAACTGTGCTCACTCTTCTTATTTAGATTCATTATTCTTTTTTTAATAAAATCTTCATTAACACTTTGATCAATTAAATGAATATTAAAATCATTTGCATAAAAATATATAGAATCTCTACCATTACCTCCTGCTATATCAAAAATTGAACTATTTTTTAAAAAAAAATTTGAAAGACAAAATTCAGCAAATGGACTTTTATCATTTTCTATAGTGGCTTTTGAATAAACTTTATCCCAGTAATTTTTGTCCATATACTTATTTTGGTTGCGGGGGTAGGATTTGAACCTACGACCTTCAGGTTATGAGCCTGACGAGCTACCAGACTGCTCCACCCCGCGCTATTAAATAACAGTTGGTATTAACAAAACTTATTATATCTGCTAGAAATATTATAGTATGCAATTACTTCAATTATATCAAGATCAAATAAATAATTTTTAACTATACTCACTAAATAAAGTATGAAAAAAAAATACAATATAGTTGCAGTGATAGGTGTCAAAGGAAATTCAGAACGAGTTCCAAAAAAAAATATACGTTCATTTGGAAATACAACTCTTTTAGAGTTAAAGATAAAGCAACTTATAGTTTCAGATTGTGTCGACAAAATTTTAGTTTCATCTGAGTCAGATGCTGCATTAGATATTGCCAGTTCATTTGATGATGTTCTGATACATAAAAGAGATAGCTACTACTCTACTAGTCATGTGCCAATGAGCGAAGTGTATTCACATATTGCTTCAAAGATTGATTGTGAACATATTTTGTGGTCTCAGGCTACAAGTCCTTTGACAGGACCAAAAACTTATAAAAATGCAGTAAATACCTATAGTAACTTAAATAAAAAATTTGATTGTCTTTTGAGCTGTGTAAATGTGAATGAATATCTTTTAAAGAATTATTCTCCAATTAATTTTACACGATCTCCATGGTTAAAATCACAAGATCTTAAAGAAGTTAAGGCATTATCTTTTGCAATCAACATACTAAAAACAGAAAATCTAATTAAATGGGGTTCATTGGTGGGTCTAAATCCTTACTACATTGAACTAGACAAAGAAACTTCAATGGATATAGATGATATATATGATTTTAATCTATGTGAGAGTATTTATATGAACAATCAAAAAAAATTCATTTAAATAAATTATTTTTCAACTTTTAAGTTGCTAAATAGTATAGCCCACTCCTTCTAATTTTACCATTAACACATCTCATTGCTATCCTTGAGTTTCATACAAAATTTTTAAGTCGTATTTATTTTTTATTTTTATTGCGCCTTTTAAGTTCTCTAGATTTATAATTATGAAAAAAGATATTCTACTTGGATTACATTTTTGCAACAGCTTTGAAGCTGCAATTGCTGTTCCACCTGTGGCTATCAAATCGTCAACTATTAAGACTCTATCTTTTTTATTAATTGCATTTTGATGAATATGTATTTCATCTTGACCGTACTCTAAAGTATATTTCTGTCTAAATGTTTTGCCAGGCAATTTATTTTTTTTTCTGATTGGGACAAATGGAACTTTAGAAATATGAGCTGCAGCAGAGGCAAAAATGAAGCCCCTTGCTTCGATACCAATTATTTTTGTAATTTTATATTTTTTAATATATTTATCAATTTCAGATACTATTTTTCCAAATATTTTTGGGTCTTCTGTAATAGAGGTGATATCTTGAAAAGCAATTCCTTTTTTTGGAAAATCTTTTATTATTCTTATTGATTTACGTATTTGATTTGATAAATTTTTTTCCATATAATTATATTTAAATATAAGCTATATAATAATAAATAAATTTATTTATCAAACATAAATTTTTATGGAAAATAATAATACCAAAGAATTTAAACTTAAAGGGTATGTTCATTTAAGAAACTATTTTAGTGAGACTTGCTTAAAAGCAATCATAGAAGACTCTAATAAAGTTCTAACCAAAGCAAAAAAAGGTAAATGGGAGCATATAAGAGTATATAGAAATTTTTTTTCATTCCATGGACTGAACATATTTGGAATAGACTTTCCTTTTAATAATAAAGTTAGTAATACTTTGTATAAAAATTTTAATAATCTGAATTATAAGGAAGATCTCTTGAAAATTCTTGATTGGAAGGATTTTAGAACTACAACTCTAAGATTGCATTCCAATTCTAGCTTTTATAATTACCAGGGTGCTTGGCATAGAGATGATAAAAATTATCCATCACCAAATAGTATACAAGCAATTTTATATCTCAAGGATGAGGGTGGATTTAGAATAGTTCCAAAACAAATGAATCATAGGCTAAAAAAATATAATATAGATTGTTATAAGAGTATGAGCGATAATAAATATGAATTAGCATGCTTGGAGAAAGGTACGTATGATACAATTAATGCTAAAAGAGGTGATTTATTTATTTTTGAGTCTGGCTTGCTTCACCAAGGTTTTTGTAAGACAAGTAGGCTTCATTTCCATTTAAGACATGAAAAGTTAGATAAAGTAGTAAAAAAAATTAATGCTGAAAACAAATATAATTTTCAGGAAAATTTATTACCAGATTTTGATATTTGCAAAATTGATATAAATCATAATTATTTAGATAAAAGATTTTTATCAAATCTAAGTAGAATAAAAAATTCTATTATATATTTTTTCCCAAGAATTCGAATTATGATTAAAAATTTACATAGCCCAATTAAACAAGATATAAAAGCATCAAGTTTTTGGCAATAGGATTTAATTTTTATTTTTTTCTATATAGCTTATTATACTCTTAATATTTTCAAAATCACTGATATCAAAATTATCTGTATTAAGAGAAATTTTAAGTTTTTTTTCAATCTCTGAAATTAATACTAAAAGGGAGAAAGAATCTAATATTCCACTTTCTATTAATTGTGAGTTTTTAATTTCAGTAGGATCAATTCCCGATATTTCTGCAATAATTTCAATTATATTATTCTCAATCATAATAACTTTTTTTTAGGTAGACTCGATCTATCTTTCCATTTTTATTTTTTTTTATGTTTTTACTGTCTATAAATTTTCTTGGCAACATATATTTTGGTAGCATCTTATCTAATTTTCTTTTTATGATCTTTATTTCTGAAGAGTGATTAATCCAACATGTAATTTGGTCATTACCTCTAAATTTTCCAAAAGATACAAAAGCTTCGATCACTTTATCTATTGAATTAACTGCATTTTCTATTTCACCTAATTCTATTCTATGGCCCATAAACTTGATTTGATCATCTATTCTTGATGAAAAATATAAATAATCGTTATTCTTATTTCTATATACTAAATCTCCAGTTCTATAAACTATGTCAAGAAAAGACGTATGTTCAGGGTTTTGAACAAATTTTTCATCTGTTAACTTGTCCCTATTATAGTAACCCAAAGCAACATTTTCTCCTCCAATTAGTAACTCACCAATTTCTCCATTTTTTACTATCTTGTTATTTGTATCAACAATTATAGATTTAAAGTTTGGCCAAAGATTATTTCCTAATGGTGCTAAATTTCTAATCTCATTTTTAGAAAAATCTTTTTTTGTTATTTTGTGATGTGAGCAAATGCATGTACATTCTGTTGGTCCATAAACATTTATTAATTCGGATCTATTTTTAACAATAGAAAATAAATTTTTAAGATTTCCCTTAGGAAAACCCTCGCCTCCAAATATTATCTTTTTAATTGATTTTAGAAAAATTTTTTTATTTTTATTGAAATTCATAAAATAAATAATTAAAGAAGGAACAGAAAACCATATTGTAACCTTCACTTTATTTAGATACTGGTTTAATTTAATGGCATTAAGTAGCTCTTCACGTTTTATTAATACAAGTGTGAGACCATTAAAAAAAGCAGTGAATATATCAAATATTGAATTGTCAAAAAAAAATGAATTTAATCCAGTAACTTTATCGTTTTGTTTTAAATCAAATTCTTTAAAACTCCATTCCGAAAACTTGAGTACTTTGTTATGTGAAATAGCAACTCCTTTTGGTTCACCAGTTGATCCTGATGTAAACATAATATAAGCAAGTTGATTTGATTTAACACGATCAACTAAGCACTGATCTAATACTTTATTTTGGAGATTAAATTTTTTAATTAAACTGTCGGAATTATATATTTGAATATTTTTATCAAAAAAAAGAAAATTTAATTCATTATGAAAGATAATATTAACATTTAAAACTTTAAAAATTTTTTTTATTCGAGCTATAGGTGATTTTCTATCAAAGAAAGTATAAATAGCACCTATTTTTAAACATGCAATCATTATGCAAAAGTTGTTCATCGTTTTCTCGGATGAAATACAAATTCTATCTCCTGGTATAATATTTTTTTTTATTAACCAATTGGATATTTGATTTGATCTTTCATGAATTTCCCAAAACGTAAATCGATTGTCTCCAATTATTAAAGCTACTTTATTGGGATATTTATTTGAAATAAAATTTATTTTTTGTCCTAAATTGCTAAAATAACTCATATATCTACTTAACAAAATAATATTGATCTTTAGTCATACCTGCTATTCCAATATCAAAAAAATCAGTTGCCTTACATAAATGTACATTACCATTTAATATTTTAAATTTTGAATACATATTATTTTTCTTTAGATCCTTTTTAATATTTTCTTCATTAAAAATCTTATTTTTTTTCATATCTCTAAGAAAACAAAAGAAATTTTTTTTTGTCAAATTTCCTTTGTAATCTATCATTGTACCATATATTTTTTTTAGATATCGATAATTAATTTTCGAAATATTTTCATTATAATTTTGTTCTACGTAATGAACAAAAGTAGGATCAAATTTATTTAAACCAAAAGATATTAATTTAGCATCCATTTCAAATAACTTATTAAAAATACTATCTTTGCCAAAAGAATTATCCCCATTATTTGTAAGATAATTATTGTCATGTCCAATGGCTGCTGTTGAGAAAATTGGATCCATTGTTCTGATCGAATTCTTTTTTTGTAATATAAAATTAGGAAAAATTCCTGTCAGAGCTTTAGTATTCTTTACATCAAAAATTTTTTTTGGATTGTTTTCACCCCAGCTATATGAAAATGTTGGTACAATAAGATTGCCTTTATTTCCAACCAACTCAATAAATAATTGATAAAAAAACTCTAAAAAATCATATCGAGTAATTGAATTACTATCTATTGGTGAAAAATTCATTAAATCTAATTCAACATATATTGTATCATTTCTTGATATATATTGAGACATGGTGTCAAAAAAAAAATCAAACTGATTTAATTTATAAGAATTATTAAAAATATTTTTCATTTTACTAATGATAATTTAAATACTGTTTCACCATCAAGAATAAGGTCATTTGATTGATCGCGAACCTCTTTTTTCAAGGTCAGTAATTGTAAATCAATATTGATATTAATTACTTTTATAGTGATAAGTAAGTGATCATTTATATAAAATGGTCGCCGATAATTAGAAGTGTCTCTCAAACATAGCTCTGTTCCACCAGGAAAATACATTCCAAATATATTTGAGAATAGCGTATTTAAAAAAAAAGCATAACCAATAACATCCCTAAATCCATTCTTTTTACAAAACAACTTATCAGTATGTATTTTACTCTTGTCACCTGATAACTTGGCATATTCTAAGTGAATTTTTTCTGTGTAGGATGTTTTGTATGATCTCAAGTCACCGTTATTAATATCTTCTATAGTATAGCCATGTTTTGCATGAGAATTTATTGTTTCAATAATGATCATTTTATTATTATATTGACCGATTTTTATTAAGCAAGTTATGTATAGTCGAGCTTATAGCCAAGGTAGGATCAGTATCTCTTACTAAGCAAAATGAATGGAAAAATTCTTTGTTTGTTGATAATAGGCTCGATAGTAATTGTGATTTTTTTCCTCTCAAAATTAATTCATCAAGGTGCTTATTTAATTCTATACTAGTATTAACTATGGTTGCTCTTTTTTCAATAAGATCGTTAAAAATTACTGTTTCATTAGATGAGGTAGGATATCTATAAATTAATAAAGGTATATCTGTTGCTGTAATTTCTTTTAGTGGGGTACTGAGATTATTTAGTACAAATAAGTCCATTTTATTAATTTTATTCATTAATGATACCTTTGATGGAATAATAGATATATTAGATGATCGTCTAGCTTTACTTATAAGAAAAGGAATTTCAAACTCGATATTATATCCACACTTAATATGAAAGTGAAAATTTTTAACATTTGAAAATTTATCAATTAAATTTGCAACTAATTCATACTGTATATGATCACTATATCTACCCCTATTAAATTTTTTGTCAGAATTAATATCTCCAAAGACAAAACAAAGATTAATCTTATTGTCTTTTCTGGTTCTTTTAAGATTTTTTGATAAATATTTAAATGAACTTGGTGAACCAGTTGCGTGTAAATTAAGATTAGAATTAAATACTTTTTTTTGCCCTTCTTGAAAATTAGCAATTAACTTTGAAAATACAAAGTAATTGTAGTTTTCACTACCTTTTCTCATATATTCTGGTGTTGGTGGTCCTAGATTTGAAAATCCTGATGTAAACCCATGCTGAATTGTAATGTTTGGAATATTTAGATGATCAGAATATAAAAAACAAAATTCACAATATGCATTTTGATGACTTGTTAAAACTAACTTAATATTAATAATTTTGTTTAAGTTGATAAAAAAAACTGCATTTTGAAAAAGTCTATATAAGTTTTCATCCAATATTTGTCTTATAGATCTTAAAAATATTTGTGACAAGTCAGCGTCATTAAAAAGACATTTATCTCTAAATATTTTACTATTAATTAGTTTCTCCTCAATACTATCAAGACTAAAATTTACATCGATGGTGTTGTTATTTAAAAGATCTTCTCTAAAAAGAATTTGATAGTCCTTCATTGATCTTAATTTTTTAATAATTAGATTAAAGTCTGGCCCAAGTGAATCATAGATAAATATTGTCTTTTTATTTATTTTTGAAGGATTAATAGCAAAATAAATCTCTCGCCATGTTTTATAAGATTCCACTAAACCAAAAAAGTACTTTATATTTTGTTTAAAGTAATTCTTTATAATTTTAACTAAAGAATTATTACTTATATCATACTCGTTCATGGTGGATATTGATAACCACGAGTCATTAAGGTAGCCATAATTATTCAGTGATAGATTCCCTTCATTTTTAATTTGTATTATTTTTTCTGGAAAAACATCAGAATAATTTAATAATATTGAATATGTTAAATTTTTAATATGCTTACTTTCAAAGTAGCTAATATTTTCTATATTTTTTTTAGAAATTAAAAAAAATATTTTTTTTGTTTCTTCGTGTGAAGTATAAAATATACCACGCAACTCGATAAAAAGTGACTCAAATACTTTTAGATTTATTTTATTAACTGCAATTATTTCATTGGAAATTATTCTATCAATTTCCTGACACCATTGTTTATATTTTATTAAGAATGCATGCCATTCACTTTTATTTAGTTTATGCTGTTCATTAAAATCATAGGATATATCATAAAATTTAATTCTATTATTATATAGATAATCATAGGCTCTTATAGACCATGGTACCAGAATAATATTTGGATCTTTTTCTTTTAACCTAAGTGATTTTTTAATTTGGTATTCATTAAAAACTAAAATAATTTTTTTTTTATTTAACATTTTTAAATTTGCGATTAATTTTTAAAAATTATTTTTTTTTACCTATAATAATAAAATATTTATGACTAAGATTTTCTTTATTATTGATAATTTCTTTTTTTATAATTTCCTGAAAAGACTCAATTTGAAATTTTTCAAATAATTTCAATATTTGTCTTTTTTTTAAACTCGTTGTTGTTTCCTTATAGTTATTTACTGAAATTAAGTGCGAATAAAATAACCCACCTCTTTTCAAAACTCTATTAACTTCTGAAATTGTCTTTAAAATTTCCTCTAAATTATTATGTTGCATAGATTGTCTATCGACAACACAGTCAAAATAATTATTTTGAAAATTTAAATTAGAGAAATTATAACAAAAAACATTTTTAAAGTTTTTCTTTAAAAAATTAAATGCATAGATAGACTGTTCAACTCCATAATAGTCATAATTATTTTTTTTAAATAATTTTAAATTATTACCCCAGCCGCAACCAAGTTCAAGTATTTTTATTTTAGATTTATTTTTTTTGAAAGAGTAAGTTCTATTTACAAATCCTATTAATTCTTCGTTTGGCCATTCATTCTTGTGTCTCTTGATTTTTGAGCTATATATCTTGTCCCATTCTTTTTTCATAATTTAATTCAAACACTATTATTTATGAATTTAATTTTCAACTAGTAGTTGATTTTTTTTGAAAGTTTTGATTAAAGAAGCTTAAACTTTGAGAGGTTAAATATCGATATCCTATTTCATCAATTAAAATAGTTGCTCTGTTTAGGAAACTTATAGGCATAGTGAAATTATTTTTTAATTGATTTTCTGCAAAACTATTTAATATTTTTGCTTTCTCAATGCCTTTTACTAAAAGTAAAATTTTTTTTGATTTATTAATATATGAAATCGAAATTGATAATCTTTTATGGGGCTTAATTGGCGCATTAACATATATTAGGTTTTTGTTTTTTAAGTTGCTATCTGATTTGCTAAATATTGATGCTATATGTCCTCCGCTGCCAAGTGTTATAACTGTAATATCTATAAAATTGGGAAGGAGTAGCTCATAATTTTTTATATTTTCATTAATACTTAAATCTTCATTATAAATTGGTAGAATTTTATGATGTGATGGTATTTTAATATATAAATTACTAACTAAATTATAATAATTACTTAAATGACTTTCTTTTGAAATGCATCTTTCGTCAGTAAAAAAAATATTTAAATTTTTTTTAATTTTTGAAAAATTATTTTTCCAGTTTCTATATAGATTATTTGCAGTATCTCCCCCTGTTAACATTATATTGCATAAATTTTTATGACTATTATTATATTCAATTAAGTTTTCTAATGTCTTAAATACGAATTCATTCCAGTCTTTTTTTTTGTTACTTATTAAAATGAAGACCATAAAAAATAATTAGTTTTCATTAAATATGTCTCTGGTGTATACCTTATAACTAACAGATTCTAATTCTTTTGAATATCGATTGGCTATAATTAATTCAGAAGTTTCAAAAAATTCATTAAGATTATTTATTTGATCAACTCCATTAATACGTTTATCCAAGTATGGTTCATATAATTTAATCTTAATACCAGTTTTTTTTATGTCTTCAATAATATCAAAAATTGCACTTTGACGAAAATTATCAGAGCCTTTTTTCATAGCCAATCTGTATATACCTATACATTTAATTTTTTTTTCTAATATTGATTGAAAAATAAATTCTTTTCTTACCCGATTCGAATCAATTATTGCCTTAATTAAGGTGCTTGGAGTATTATTAAAGTTACTGTTTAATTGCTTTGTATCTTTTGGCAAACAATAACCCCCGTATCCAAACGAAGGATTATTGTAATAATTACCTATTCTAGGATCACTACAAACTCCCTCAATTATTTTTTCTGTTGATAGCTTATTTATTTCTGCAAATGTATCCATTTCATTAAAAAATGATATCCTCATCGCTAAAAATGTATTAGAAAATAATTTAACGGCCTCAGCTTCAGTAGATTGCATAAAATAGATTAAATTATTTTTTTTATTTTTTTCTGAACACTCCAAAAGAACATTGGCAAATTTTTTTGCCTCTTTTGTATTATCTCCAACTACTATTCTAGATGGATACATATTATCATAAAGTGCTTTTCCCTCTCTTAAAAATTCAGGCGAATAAAAAATTCTAGAGTTCTTAAATTTTTTTTTCATTTTCGCAGTAAAGCCAATTGGAATAGTTGATTTAATAACAATCTGTATTTTATTGTTAAATTTTGTTGCGTTTTTTATTACCTCCTCAACAGAGGATGTGTCGAAATTACTTTTCTGCTCATCGTAATTAGTTGGGGTAGAAATAATTACATAATCACTTTCAGTGAAGGCTTTTTCATAATCAGATGATGCATCTAAATTTAATTTAACTGATGATAAATTTTTTTCGATATCAGCATCTTTTATTGGAGCAATCTTATTATTAATTTTGTCTACTTTATTTTGATCAATATCAATTAGATTTACTCTATATTTTTTTGAAATTAGAATTGATAGACTTAATCCAACATATCCAGCTCCAACAATAGAAAAAATCATATTTTTTTAATCCTTACTTTTATTGGTTTAAATACTTTTTATTTTATTATCTGAGTAATATACTAAGTTTTATAAATACAAATTGTATATCATAGAATTAAGATTAAGAATAACATTACATATAATAATTTAAAAAATGAAAAAAACAATTGGAGAAAAAATACATAGTTTAGCAAAAGAATTATGGCCTATAAATAGAAGTATTACAGGTGCTGGAGTCAGAGAAACACTATACAAAATTAAAGAACATTTACCAAAATTAGAAGTTCAATCTGTTCCCAGTTTGACAAAAGCATTTGATTGGGTCGTTCCATTGGAATGGGAAATAAATGAAGCATACATTGTTTGTCCAAATGGTGATAAAATTTGTGATTTTAAGGAAAACAATCTTCATTTAGTAAATTATAGTGTTCCAATTAATAAAACGATATCTTTACAACAACTTGAAAAAAAACTTTTTTCATTACCCAATCAGCCAAATGCTATTCCCTATGTGACTTCTTACTATAAAGAAGATTGGGGATTTTGTATAAGTCAAAATCAAAGAGAAAGTTTATTACCTGGCAAATATAAAGTATATATTAATAGTCGTCTGTTTGATGGCGAACTAAACTATGGTGAATTATTTTTACCTGGAAAAAGCAGAAAAGAAATTTTTATTTCTACATATATTTGCCATCCATCGATGGCAAATAATGAACTTTCTGGACCAACTGTTTTAACATATCTTATCAAATGGCTTATGAAGAGGAATAGTTTATACTATTCATATCGAATCGTTTTTATTCCTGAAACTATAGGTTCAATTGTTTATCTAAGTAAGAATTATAAACATTTAAAAAAAAATGTTATTGCTGGATATAATGTTACTTGCATTGGTGATGATAGAACATATTCTTTTTTACCATCAAGAAAAGGGGTTACTCTGAGTGATGAAATGGCAAAGCACGTATTGGGTTGGAAATGTCATGACTATAGAAAATATACTTGGAATGACAGAGGAAGCGATGAAAGACAATACTGCTCACCTGGAATAGATCTGCCAATAGCGTCTATTATGAGGACTAAATATGGACAATATCCTGAGTACCATACTTCTTTAGATGATCTGGAAAATGTAGTTACCCCAGAGGGATTGGGCGGTGGTTATGAAATATTAAGACTTGCTTTAGAAGGCTTAGAAAATAATGTTTTACCTAGAGTTAAGACGCTTTGCGAACCACAACTTGGAAAAAGAGATCTTTATCCAAATTTATCAAAAAAAGATTCAAGCGCAGGTGTAAAAACAATGATGGATTTTATATCTTGGAGTGATGGAACTAATACTTTGTTAGATATTGCAAATAAAGTGAATGTTCCAATTTGGGAATTATATGATATTTTAGAATTGCTAATAAAATATAATTTAATTGAGTTAATTGATAGAGATTAATATTTAAATATGTATATTAATTATTAAATTAAAATTATATTAAGTCTATATTAAAAAATGTTTAAAAATAAAACAATTTTACTAACTGGAGGAACTGGTTCTTTTGGAAAACATTTTGTAAAAACTGTCTTAAAATTATATAGTCCAAAAAAAATAATTATTTATTCAAGAGATGAATTGAAACAATATGAAATGTCATTGCTTTATCAAAGCAAAAAGATGAGATTTTTCCTTGGTGATGTCCGTGATAAAGAAAGATTAACTATGGCATGTAATAATGTTGATTATATTATACATTGTGCAGCTCTTAAGCAGGTACCGGCTGCTGAATACAATCCAACAGAATGCATAAAAACAAATATAAATGGTGCTGAAAATGTTATTTATGCTGCATTAAAAAATAATGTAGAAAAAGTTATAGCACTTTCAACTGATAAAGCTGCTAATCCGATTAATTTATATGGAGCAACAAAACTTGCATCTGATAAATTATTTGTAGCAGCAAATAATCTTACAGGAAATAATCGTACTACTTTCTCGGTTGTGCGTTATGGCAATGTTGTTGGTTCCAGGGGTTCTATAATACCCTTATTTAAAGATCTAATGAGAAATAAGTCAAAATTCTTTCCAATCACAGATAAGAAAATGACGAGATTTTGGATTACTCTAAACGAGGGAGTAATGTTTGTAATTAAGGGTTTTGAAAGAATGCAGGGTGGAGAAATATTTGTACCTAAAATCCCTTCAATTTTAATAACTGATCTAGCTAAGGCAATGTGTGAAAAAACTAAACTGAAAGTTATAGGTATTAGACCCGGCGAAAAACTGCACGAAGTTATGTGTCCATCGGATGACTCACATTTAACTATTGAATTTAAATCACATTTTGTAATCATGCCAACGATATCATTCGTAAATAAAATTAATTATATGATCAATAATTTAGGAGAAAAAGGAAAACGAGTAAAAGATGGTTTTCAATATAACTCAAAAAACAATTCGGTTTTTCTCAGTGTGCAACAGATAAAAAAATTAAATAAGAAAGTTATGTCTGAAGATGTTTCTTTATAAATAAATAGTTCATGATAAATAAAATAATTATTGGAACTGCTCAGTTTGGCTTAAATTATGGAATATCTAATAAATCAGGCATGATTGAGTATAAAGATGCAAAGTCTATATTAGAATACGCTAAAATAAATAACATTACTGCATTAGACACTGCTACTTCTTATGGTAATTGTCACAAAACTCTTGGAAAGATTGGAGTACGTGAAATGGAAATCTATACAAAAATTTCTCGAATTCCTGATAATTGTAAAAAAATAAGATCATGGATATTTAATGAATTTGAAAAAATATTAAATGATTTAAATACTACCGCAGTAAAGGCACTTTATTTTCATAATTCAAATCAATTATTGAATGCTAATGGAGATGAAATTTATCAATCTGTGATTGAATTAAAAAAGCAAAAAATGTTAGATCAGATTGGGTTTTCTGTTTACTCTCCAAGTGAACTGAGTAAGCTTTTTAGCCGCTATCAACCAGACATAGTTCAATTACCTTATAATATACTTGACAAAAGATTTAGTGATAGTGGCTGGCTAAATACGCTTACTAAAAATAAAATAGAAATACATGCTAGATCTATTTTTCTTCAAGGACTTCTTTTTTTTAGTTCAAAAAAACTTCCTTCCAAATTTTTAAAATATAATTCATTATGGATTGAATATGAAAATTGGTTAAAAAAAACAAACCAATCAGCATATGAGGGTGCAATGTCATTTGTTTTTTCAGATCAAAGAATTTCTAGAGTAGTAATTGGTGTTGAGAGTGTTCAACAGCTTACTGAACTTTTGAAATTTAAATTATCTAGTTTTGAAGTTCCAGAATTTAAGACTAAATATGATGAAAGTTTATTGAATCCATCAAACTGGAGTCGATTATGATATTAATTGATATTAAATTAAAATATATATAGATAATCCATTAAAAACTAATTTATTGCATCATATATGAAGAAAAATAATTCAAAAAGAGGTCAAAAACTATGGCTTAAAGCAAAAAAAATTATTCCTGGTGGCAATATGCTTTTATCAAAAAGATCTGAGATGTTTTTACCAGATAAATGGCCATCATACTTTAGTAAATCTAAGGGGTGTCATGTTTGGGACTTGGACAAAAATAAATTTATTGATTTTTCCCTAATGGGTGTTGGTACTAATATCCTTGGTTATGCAAATAATAAGGTAGACTTAGCCGTAAAAAAAACAATTAATAATGGGAATATGTCGACTTTAAATTGTCCTGAAGAAGTAGAACTAGCTGAAAAACTTGTAAGTATTCACCCATGGGCCGAAATGGTCAGGCTTGCAAGAACTGGCGGCGAAGCAAACTCAATAGCAATTAGAATAGCAAGGGCTTCTTCTGGAAAAGATAAAGTAGCGATATGTGGATATCATGGTTGGCATGATTGGTACTTATCAACAAATATTGGTAAAAAAAATAATCTTGATGATCATTTGTTACCTGGATTAAATCCAAAAGGTGTGCCAAATAAATTAAAGGGACTTACTATTCCATTTAAATATAATTCTCTTGAAAGTTTTTTTTCAGCAATTGACAATAAAGATATTGGTGTAATCAAAATGGAGGTTACCAGATCAGTTCCTCCAGAACCTGGTTTCTTAGAAACCATCAGAAAAGTTTCTAGAGAAAAAAATATTGTACTAATATTTGATGAATGTACATCTGGGTTTCGAGAGACCTATGGCGGTATTCATAAAAAATATAATATAGACCCAGATATTGCTGTATTTGGAAAAGCTCTTGGAAACGGCTATGCAATTAGTGCTATAATAGGTAGAAGAGAGATTATGGAGTCTTGCCAAGATACTTTTGTTAGTAGTACTTTTTGGACAGAAAGAATTGGACCTACAGCAGCCCTTGAAACCCTAAAAGAAATGCAAAGATTAAAATCCTGGAATAGAATATCGGCAACTGGAAGATATGTGAAAGAAGTATGGCAAAGGCTATCAGATAAATATGAATTAAAGTTAAATATATCTGGAATTGATGCTATTCCAAAATTTTCATTTAATAGCAAGAACAATCTTGCTTATAAAACTTTTATAACTCAGGAAATGTTAAAGAGAGGATTTTTATCTTCAAATAGTGTGTACACATGTATAAATCATTCAAAAAAAATCATAAATGAGTATGAACGCAATATAGAAAAAATATTCAAAACTATAAAGGAATGCGAAAGTAATATAAATATTAATGATTTATTAGATTCAAAAGTGTGTCATTCAGATTTTCAAAGATTAAATTAATATTAATAACTGAATTATCTAAGAGTGATTTGCTATATTTAAAATAAAAATTATGGTTTATTATAAATACCGATTACCAATCTTTATATATATTTGAACAAAAAATTAAAAAAAAATAAATACTTAGTCTTTTATTGTCGTGCAAGCTCAAGTATTGGATTTGGCCACCTGTCTAGACTGAATGCATTGGCATCAATGTTAAATAAAATGAATTACACTAGTATTCTCGTGGGTCCACAGCAGAAATATATTAACCTATACCAGAAAAAAGTATTTAAAAAAGTATATGAAATAGAAAAAGTTACTTCAATAAGGGAAGATATTAATTTTATAGTTAAGATCACCAAAAAATATAATTCAAATTTATTAATTTTAGACGACTATAGAATAAGAATTTCAGATCAAAAGATAATTTTAAAAAATAATATAAAGTGGCTTCAATTTGATCTTTATGGCAAGAACCCACTTTATGCTGATATAATTTTAAATTACAGTCCGAATGCAAAGAATATTGATTATTATAAACTAATAAAGAAACCAAAATCATATAGACTTTTAGGACCTAAATATACTTTGTTAAGAAATGAATTTCATAAACTAAAGACTTTTAAAATAAAGAAAAATGTAAAAAAAATTTTCATATGCTTTGGTGGAGGTGATGACAGAGGAGGTATATTAAAAATAGTCAAATCAATAAAAAAAGGAGAGAATAATATCAAAATTGATATTGCAACTGGAAAAGATTGTCTTTCAAATAAAAGTTTAACTAAAGTACTAAGTGCAGATAAAAATATAAATATTCATTACAACACAAATAATATTAAAAAAATAATCTATAACTCTGACTTGGCGATAATTAGTGGAGGTACAATATCATATGAATGCGCCGCCATCGGCATACCAATGATAATAATGTCAATTGAAAAAAACCAAGTTAATACAAGCAAATTTTGGATGGAAAATAAATCTGCAATATATTTAGGTCATATTAATAAACTAAATTCAAAAAAAATTAAAAACGAATTTGAAAGATTATGTAACAATTTCGAACTTAGAAAAACCTTTAGCACACGAGCAAAAATGGTTTGTGATGGGAAAGGGTCAAAAAAAGTTGCTTTAAATATTGATCAATTTATAAAAAGTAATAAAAGGTTATAATGACTATACAAAAGAAAAAGGAAAATTCTGGTGATAATATTAAGACAACTTCAGCAGGATGGACATTTGGGGAAAACGTTCCAAAAAATTTTACCTCTCATGTATCAAAATCTGTTCCTTTGTATGATCTTGGTCAAGAACTTATATTAGAGTATAGCGAATTTTTTGTTAGCCCAAATGAAACAGTATATGATGTAGGTTGCTCTACAGGGGTTTTGACTGCTAAGTTGGCTGATAAATATAAAGATAAAAATGTTACAATAGTTGGTATTGATATTGAACACAATATGATCAACCAAGCAAAAAAAGAAAACAATAGAAAAAATATAAAATATACTAAGACTGATGTAATTAAAAATAAATTTAAAAAAACAAATCTGATTGCATGTTACTATACAATACAATTTACACCACCAAAAATAAGACAAGAAATTTTCAATAAGCTTTATGAGTCTTTAAATTGGGGAGGGGCATTATTGATGTTTGAAAAGGTAAGAGCTCCTGATGCTAGGTTTCAAGACTATAGTGTACAAATCTACAATGAATACAAATTAAAATCTGGTTATGATGAAATTAATATAGTCAATAAATCAAGAAGTCTTAAAAGAGTACTTGAACCTTTTTCTTCTGAAGCCAATTATGAGCTGATGAGAAGATCTGGATTTAAAGATATAATGACAATTCAAAAATATGTGTGCTTTGAGGGTTTTCTTGCAATTAAATAAAGCTAAATGTTATGAGTAAAACCAAAGCTAAAGATACAAATAATATTCAAGATTATTGGGAGTCTTTAGGGAAATCTGCCTGTCCAGATGATGTAGTTAGAGATATGTCTATCAAAGCAATCATAAATAATTTTGACGATGGTACCGACTTAGTTCTAGATTTGGGTTGTGGTAATGGGTTTTGCACCTTTAAATTTGCTGAGAAGAATGTTTCCCAAATCACAGGGGCAGATTACTCAAAAAAATCTGTTGAACAAGCAAAACAGGCTAAAAGTTTTTACGATAGTTCAATAATTGAAAAAATTAATTTTGCAGAAGAAGATGCTCTAAATTTGTCTTTTGATGATCACTCTTTCGATACAGTCATTACAATTAGGTGTTTAATAAATGTTGGCGAAAGTGAAAATCAAATTTCGGCAATGAAAGAAATTTATCGTATACTTAAACCCGGGGGAAAGTATTTAATGTGTGAAAATTTCACGTCAGGATTGTCAAATCTAAATAAAGTAAGGCAATCTATTAATTTAGATAAAATTGAGCAAAGATGGCATAATAATTACATAGATGAAAAAATTTTTTTTAAGGAAGCAAAAAAATTTTTTGAATTAGAAAATGAAATCGATTTTGCGAGTAGTTACTATTTATTAACGAGAGTAATTAAAGCATGGACAAGCAAAGAAAATGGTGAAGAGCCTAGTTATAATGATGATTTTAATGTGATGGCATCTAAAATTCCCTCAGTTGGGTGTTTCAGTCCTATGAAATTATTTGTATTGAGGAAATAAATTATGTTCATTGAAAGTCTCGAGATTGGAAATTTTAAAAAACCAATATTAATCGCAGAAATGTCGGGTAATCATAACCAATCAATTGAAAGAGCAATTGAAATTGTCAGAGCAGCAGCAAGTTCAGGTGCTCATATTATTAAGCTTCAGACCTATACTCCTGATACAATTACTCTTGACGTTCAAGATAATGAGTTTTTTATCTCTGATCCTAATAGTCTTTGGAAGGGCCAGAGCCTCTATAACTTATATCAATCAGCTTTTACCCCATGGGAATGGCACGAAGAAATAATAAGTGAAGCAAAAAAACTAGGTTTAGTATGTTTTAGTTCACCTTTTGATGAAAGCTCAGTAGACTTTTTAGAAGATTTGAATGTTCCTGCATACAAAATTGCTTCGTTTGAGAATAACCATTTACCTCTTATAAAGAAAGTGGCCCAAACAGGCAAACCAATCATTGTTTCTACAGGTCTTGCCACTATCTCAGACTTGCATGATATTACAGAAGTTTTAAAAGATAACAAATGTAAGGATTTTGCACTTTTAAAATGTACTAGTACCTACCCTGCTTCAACAAAAAACTCCAATATACTAACAATTCCTCACATGATGAATCTGCTTAATTGTAATGTAGGGCTTTCTGACCATACTTTAGGAATTGGAGCGGCAATCGCAGCAGTTTCTCATGGTGCTTGCTTAATTGAAAAACATTTCACTTTATCAAGAGATGATGGTGGTGTAGATGCAGATTTCTCTCTTGAGCCAAAAGAGTTTAAACTTTTGCGAGACGAGTCCGAAAGAGCATGGGAGGCTTTAGGATCTATAAGATATGGAGCTTCTGATGCTGAAACCAATGCATCAAAAAAAAGAAGATCTATATATGTTTCCAAAGATATTTCTGCTGGAGATACTCTAAGCAAAGATAATCTTAAGATAGTCCGTCCAGGATTAGGACTTAGCCCCAAAATGATAGATATTGTAGTTGGAAGAAAAGTTAGTGAGAATATAAAAAAAGGTACTGCATTGTCTTGGAAACTGATTAAATAACTTCAATCAAAAATGAAAACTGTAGCAATAATTGAAGCTAGAATGACCTCAAAGCGATTGCCAGGAAAAGTTTTAAAAAAAGTTGAAGATAAACCAATGCTAAAGTACCTCATTGAGAGACTTGATTTAGTCAAGTCTTTAGACGATATTGTGATTGCTACAACAAATAATGAATCAGACAACGTTATAGAAGACTTTGCCAAACAAGAATCAGTTAAAATTTTTCGAGGTAGTGAGAATAATGTTCTAGAGAGAGTACTTTTTGCTGCAAGAAATAATCATGCTCAAACTATTGTAAAAATAACTGGTGATTGCCCAATTATAGATCCAAATATTGTTGAATATTGTATAAGAATGTACAAAGAAAATAATGTTGATTTTTTAAGCAATGGTCACATTAGAAGTTATCCTGATGGTATGGATGTAGCTGTATTTGAGATATCATCACTTGAAAAATCATACAATTTAACTTCTGATAAACTCGATTTAGAACATGTAACGCTACATATGAGAAAGAATCCTTCATTATTTGCTCCGCTGTATCTATTAGCTCCACCTGAGTTACACTGGCCAGAATTAGGTTTAACACTTGATGAACCAGATGATTTAAAGTTGATCACAAAAATAATTGAACATTTTGGAAAAGAAAGAATTTTTACATGCAATGATGTAATCCAGTTTATTAAAACAAATAAGAAATTGTTAAAAATTAATGAAAAAGTTTTACGTAAAGGTGCCAGCTAATTTTTTCATTATTCATTATTTAATAGCAAAGTGACCTCAATTTCACGTTTAGTAGACTTGGCAATGTCCTACTCTCCCATGCCTTAAGACATAGTACCATCGGCGCTGGAGCCCTTAACGTTCGAGTTCGGAATGGG
>MDTB01102567.1_pt1 | contig 44341 bp, 36 predicted proteins | sample 811161 | NCBI WGS metagenome assembly MDTB01 (sample SAMN05326650, study PRJNA326480) | marine metagenome | isolation source: seawater | place: Mediterranean Sea | collected 2009 | reverse complement strand
TTTTTAAGAATTGGTTTTGATCCCAAATTACATACTGAATCTTTTTTCAAAAGATTTTTTATTTATTCAAAATGTATGTTAGTTCCTATTAATATAAATTTTGTTAATGCTATAAAACCCAAAAAAAAAATGTTTAAAATTAATAAATTTTTTACTCTAAATAAAATTCATACTGGTTTATCTGCTGGAAAAAAGATTAATCATTTGACGTCTTACCTTAAAAAGGAAAAAATTGATTTACAATTAATAACTTCAGTAGAAAATATATCCTGGCTTCTTAATATAAGGGGTAAAGACTCTGAATATGCTCCAACTAATAATTGTTTTTTACTATTAGACAAAAATAAAAAGATTAATCTTTTTGTAGAACCATTAAAAATTAATAATCAATTTAAAAGCAAATTTAAGAATATCAAGTTCAATAATATCAATAATCTTAAATATTTTTTATCTAAAATTAACAAAAAAACAATTCAAATAGATAGCAATACTTGTTCCATATTTTTAAAGAATATTTTAAATAAAAAAAATAAAATTATTGAAAAAAAGGATTTAATATATGCTCTAAAAGCAGCTAAAACAAATGTTGAAATATTAAATACAAAAAAAGCTCACATAACCGATGGGGCAGCTTTAACTAAATTTTTGTTCTGGGTCAAAAGAAATTATTTAAAAAAAAAAATTACTGAACTATCTGCAGAAAATAAACTATATAGTTTTAGAAAAAAAAATAAGAATTTTAAATCATTAAGTTTTCCAACTATATCAGGAACAAGGTCTAATGGCGCTATTATCCATTACAGAGCAACCAAAAAAACAAATAAAATACTTAGAAAGGGAGATATTTACTTAGTTGACTCTGGCGGCCAGTATAATTATGGAACTACTGATGTAACAAGAACTATATCTTTGAACAATAACAATAAAAAAATCAAAAGTATTTTTACTAGAGTTCTTAAGGGGCATATAGCAGTAGCATCATTTAATTTAAAAAAAAATACTAAAGGAGATGAGATTGATAAAGTTGCTAGAAAACCTTTAAAACAAATAAATTTAGATTATGCCCATGGAACTGGGCATGGTGTTGGTTATTTTCTTAATGTACATGAAGGACCACAAGGTATCTCTAAACGCAACAAAATTAAGTTCGTAAAAGGAATGATCGTTTCTAATGAGCCAGGTTTTTATAAAAAAGGTAAATTTGGAATAAGAATTGAAAACTTAATTTATGTTAAAAAAAATAATAATAAATTAAAATTTGAAAATCTAACTTTAGCTCCGATCGATAAAAATCTTATTGATAAAAGTTTATTGAGTCATAAAGAAGTATTATGGATTAATGATTATCATAAGAAAGTGTTTAATAGTTTAAAAAAATTTATGGATAAATCTGATTTAAAAGACCTCAAAAAAGATTGTTCATTTATTTAGTAACTTATACCACTCCTCCTCATATATTATTTTTATATTTAAAGACTCTGCTTTTTCAATTTTTGATTTAGTTGGCTTAGAATCTCCAACTACAAAAAAATTTAGTTTTTTTGTTACTGATGCAAGAACCTTTCCTCCCTTTTCTTCAGTAATAGACTTTGCTTCAGACCTACTCATCTTTTTAAATCCGCCAGTGAACATTAAATTTTTATTACTAAAAACTCCTTTATTTTGATTGTTTTTGAAATCTTTAATTTTTAACGTTTCAATTAAATTTTGAGCAATGTGAATATTTTTTTTATCGGAAAAAAAATTTTCCAAAGAGTTTATTTGAGTTTCTCCTATTCCATCTAAATCTTTTAAATTTTCTAAAATTTCTTGTCTATCTTTCAAATTAAACATTAATGAAAATTTTTTGCTTGTTACAAAAAAATTAGCCAATGTTTTGGCATTTTCTTGTCCAATATGTCTTATACCGATTGCATATATAAAACGATTAAGTGAAATATTTTTCGCCTTAAATATTGCTTCAGAAAGATTTTTAATAGATAAATCACCCCAACCTTCAAGTTTTTTAATCTTATTATAATCTAGAAAGAATATATCCTTGGGTTCACGCAACAAATTTAGATTCCAAAAATTATCTACCACTTTTTTGCCCAAACCTTCAATGTTAAAAGCATCTTTAGAAACTAGGTGTTTTAATTTTTCTCTTGCAGTATAATTGCACCCATATCCTTTGACACATCTTCTAACAGCATCAAGTTTGTTTGTAGATAAATTAATTTCTTTTTTTGTTTTAGCTCCACATAAACATTTTTCTGGAAATATAAATTTCTTACTATTTTTTTTTCTTTTAGATTTATCTACTGATACTACTTGAGGAATTACGTCTCCTGCTCTTTGAATAGTTATTGTATCACCCACTCTAATATCTTTTCTTTTTATTTCATCTTCATTGTGAAGCGTAGCATTTGAAACAACTACTCCTCCAACAGTAACAGGCTCGACTTTAGCAACTGGAGTTATGGCTCCAGTTCTGCCTACTTGTATCTGTATATCTTTAATTAATGTTGTAGATTTTTCAGAAGAAAATTTATAAGCGGTTGCCCATCTAGGAGATGTTGAAGTATTTCCTAGTCTATTTTGATAATTTAAGTCGTTAACCTTAAAAACTATTCCATCAATGTCGTAATCAAGTTTTGACCTAATTTGTTCAATGTATTCATGATATTTTTCAATTTCTAAAATTCCTTTTACAACTTTATTATTTGAATTTACATTAAATCCCCATAAACTTAACTGATTTAGAAATTCTGATTGTTTTTTAAAAATTTTTGAATTTAAGTAACCAAAACCATAAGCAAAGTATTTTAATGGAATTTTAGCAGTCTCCTTGGAGTTCTTTTGCCTTAAAGATCCACCTGCTGCATTTCTGGGGTTAGCGAATTTTTTTTTTATACTTTCAAAATCTTTTTTTCCAATGTAAACCTCACCTCGTATTTCAATAATTTTTGGAATATTTGCTCCAGTAATTTTTTTTGGTATTTCTTTAATTGTTTTTAAATTATTAAGAATATCTTCTCCGATAATCCCATCTCCTCTTGAAAGACCTTTTGCTAATATGCCATTTTCATAAGTTAGGGAAGCTGAAATTCCATCTATTTTTAATTCTGAAGACAATTCTAATTCTTGATTAATACTCAAAAAATTATTTACTTTAGATAAAAAGTCTTCCATTCCACTTTTATTAAAAACATTTGAGAGAGAAAGCATAGTTTTGGAATGTTTTATTTTTTTAAATTTATTAAGCGGTGTAGACCCAACAAGATTAGAAAAAACCTTTAATTTATCTAAAAATGGAAATTTTTCTTTTATAATTAAAACTTCTTTTTTTAATTCATCAAAGTTTGCATCAGAAATTTCAGGTGAATCAAGATTGAAATATAAATTATTGTGATACTTTATTTTCTCAATTTTATATTTAAATTCTGAAATAATTTTAGTCTTTTCTTTTTTATCCATTTCTATTCTAGAATTCTTTTTATAGTTCTTTTAATCAAGCCTAATTCTTTCTTTTTATCTGCTTCTGGGGTTTTTATTTTATATTCTTTATTTAATATTTTGTATGATTGTTCATACCATCTGCTTGAGTTATAATTATATCCAAGTAATGCAGCAGTTTTCTGAGCTTCGTCTTCAAGACCAATTTCAAAATAAACTTCAACTAATCTATGCAAAGCCTCTTCAACAAAAATTGTTTTTTCGTAATTTTTAGTTATGTTTTGCAATCTATTAATTGCAGGAATCCATTTTTTTGTTTTAATATAATATTTAGCCACAAATAATTCTTTTGCAGCCAACTGATTATTAATTAAATCTAATTTAAATCTTAAGTCTAAAGAATATTCACTATCTGGATAAGATTTAAAAAATTCATTTATTTTACTTTTAGTTTGAATTAAAGGAGCAATATCCTTTTTTTCATCAGTAATCTGTTCATAATTTGCTAAAATTAAAAGATAATTAGCATAAGGAATATATTCATTAGCAGGATATTTAGAAATAAATAAATTTAAAGTGGACTGCATTTCACCATAAAAATTAATTAAATAATGACAATATGCAGACATTATTAAACTTTTTGCGGCATCTTCAATAACAGGAATTAAAGTTTCTGCTTCTTTAAATTTATTTGCTGCAAAAAAGAAGTCACCCTCATTCATTGCTTCTACTGCAATGTTATAAGTCTCGTAAGACTTTTTAGATAAATCAGGTACTGAAACAATTTTATCTTTTTTTGAACAGCTGAAAACTATTATTGAGATACATAATATTTTTAAAATTTTTGAGCTCATATAATATTTTTATAAAATATACTAACGAGCTGAAGTTATAAAGTATTGTTTATGCGTTAACAGCAATTTTATTTTGATTAATACTGTTAGCTTTTCTTAGGATTTCGGTTTTATTGAGGTCAAGTATTGTAAATTTATTTTTATTTATAAACATTTTTCTTAAAAAAGAATTACTTAATTGATGTCCTCCATGAATACATCTTACTTTGCCTAAAATTCTATAACCGGATAATAAAAAATCTCCTACTAAATCAAGAATTTTATGATTTACAAACTCTTTGTTATTTCTTAATCCATCTTGATTCATTATTTCATTTTCTTTAACAACAATCGCATTATCTAAAGAGCCACCTTTGGCTAAACCTTTGTCTTTAATTTTTTCTATATCCTCAAATAAACAAAAAGTTCTAGATTGATAAATTTCTTTTAGTGATTCTTTGTCTTCAAAAAGAACTCGATTTTTTTGTTTGCCAATAATTTTATTTTTATAATCTAGCTGAAATTCTACTTCTAAACCTGAGTTGTTAGGCTCAATTGATATGCTTTTCTCATTATCAATTAGCTCAATGCTTTCTGTTACTTTTAAAAACTTTCTAAATTTCTCTAATTTTTTTGTTCCAACCTTGTTTAAAATTTCTACAAACTCTTTTGAAGAGCCATCCATGATTGGTATTTCTTTATTATTAATTTCAACAACAACGTTATCTATCCCAACAATGTATAAAGCAGCCAACAAATGTTCTACAGTTGAAACGGTAATTCCATTTTTGTTTTCAAGAGTTGTACATAACCTAGCTGAGGTTACATTCTCGTATGTTGCTTTAATAGTGTTATTGTTCTTTATGTCTGTTCTTTTAAAAATTATACCTGTATCTGCATCTGCAGGAAGCAGTTTAACAGTGGAGTTTACTCCTGAATGAAGCCCTAAGCCCTTAAAAGACGTGGGACTTAATATTGTTTTTTGATACGTATCTTGCATACGAAGAAGTTATATAGTTTTCGTTAATAAAATTAAGACAACAAATGTTTCAAAAAACTACAGTTGGGCTTAATTGAATAAAGATGAAAAAATCCTTGCTATAATTGATTTTTTAGATTGTATAATAGGTATAGCTTCTTTATCCCACCCTTTGCTTACAACCTCTAAACAAATTGAGTGATTTATAAGATGTTCATTATGGTTTTTTTTACCTACTAATTCAACTTTTTCACTCAAGACTGATTTCTTAAAAGTTTGTTTAAGAGAGTCAAATACAACCTGGTCCTCTATCTCAAGAAATATTGGCATTCGTTTTTTATAAGCTACATTAATATTTTTATTAAAAATGATATCTGAAATTTCAGAGATTCTTGCATCAATTATATTGAAGATATGAGGATAGCTTATTTTTCTAAAATTTAGATTTTTAAAATATTTTTTATCTAGATGCTTCTCTTCATTTCTTTTATCTATATAATTATCAAAAATATTTTCTTTTAGAATATCAATAACTGTTTCAATACTTAACGAACATACTTTTGAAACATCTTTAAAAATTATATCTGAACCAAAATTAAATAATTGAGTAAAAATTAATGATGAGTTTTCGAATAAAAGTAATTTTATCTTATTTTTTTTAATAGAGATTTTTAGAAATGATTTATTTTCTCTCTTCTTTTTTATAATTTCTATTCCTTCTGTAAAACTCTTAAGAATTACTCTTTTCAATTTTATGTTGCACTTTCTTAATAACGAAATTAAATTTTTATGATCATATTTATCGATTAAAATAAAACTTAAATTATGAGTATAAAATTCTCCAAATAAACCGATTGGTAAATTTTCGATTTCGTTTCCATCTAAATTAAATTTAGAATTAAAGATATGAATAATTGTTTTATCTCTTTCATTTTCAGATATTAGTCCTTTTAAACTATTTAAAATAAATGAGATATTTTCTTTAGTAATTTGAGATCCATTTAATTTTTTATACCCACTTACATTAATACAAAAATGATTATCATGATCTAACAATAGGTTTGCATTGTTAAAGCTCCGGTCAAATTTTTTTTCAATTTTTATCAGATTTTCTATAATTATTTTAGATGCAGTTTCAAAATTACTAATTTTTCCATTTTCAATAAATGTGGTGTTAACTATTTCAGTATGTAAAATCTGATGATTTAATTCAGCGTCAAACTCAACTACTGAGAACAATATTTTGCTGTTATTAAATTCTATTAATAGATCTTTCATTTCTAAATTCTAATTTAAAATTAATTGGTCCTTAACTCTATAATCAAATATTTCATAATTCGCAAAGTTTTCATCTTTTTGAATCTTGATAAATTCTTTAATACTAATTTCATAATTTTTAGCTGGAAGTTTAATGGTTTTATCGTTAATAAGTTTTAAATCCCAGCGACCAATTTCAAAGAAATAATAAGCTGCAACATTTTTAGTGTCAAAATTTAAATTTTTAAGAATTTTAAATAGTGTAAAAAATTCCTTATAGTTGCCAAAAACAAAAGGAAGTTTTATTAAATCAAAATTTTCATTAAAATTTATTACTTCACCACCCTTCGTTATTATAAATTTTTTTTTTTCTTTAATAAGCACTGCTATAGGTTTTTTTTCAATTAATCTAATTTTTAAGGTATTAGGGTAGATTTTTTTAACGTTAAAATCTTTGATTACATCAAATTCTTTTTTCAAATATTTGAGATCTTTCTTGTTCAATAATAATAAATTTTTTCCCCTAACATTTTCTAATTTTTGAGCAATTAAATTTTCATTTATCATAGGACTATCGTTTACAATGATTTTTTTTATAGGAAATAATATTGAACTATTATTTTCGTTTGAAAAATTATAGGAGGTGAATGTTAAAAAAAATAAAATTAAACTTAATTTTAATACTTTTTTATTCATTTATTAATATCTGCATCTAAAATTATTTTTTTAATCAGCTGTGTAAAAGTAATGTTGTTGTATCTGGCTATCTCAGGAACTAATGATAAATTTGTCATACCAGGTTGGGTGTTTATTTCTAATAAGTAAAACATGTTTTTAAAAAATTTAAAATCAGATCTAGTGACACCTCTACAATTCATTATCTTGTGAGTTTTTTTAGCGATAGATAGCACTTCATTATATTTTTTCTTACTAATATTCGCTGGCATTATATGTTGAGTTTTTGCTGACTTTGTATACTTTGCTTTATAGTCATAAAAATTTCTTTTAGGCTTTAACTCAATAGCTCCTAGTGGCTGACTATTCATAACTGCAACTTGAATTTCTTGACCACCAATATATTTTTCAAAAATTAATCTTTCATATCTTTTAATTAATTTATTGGTATTTTGTAAAAGCTCTCTTAAATTTTTACATATTTTAACTCCAATACTTGAACCTTCATTTACAGGCTTAATTACAATAGGAAATATAAAATTTTTTTTTTTGATAAGCGTTTTAATTTTTTTTTCTGAATAATCCTTATTGCTTATAAAGAAATATTGTGGAGTTTTTATTTTATTTTTTTTAAATATTTCTTTAGATATAATCTTATCCATTGCATTCATTGACGATACCACGCCAGAATGCGTATAGGGAATTCTTAAATACTCAAAGTAACTCTGAGCAATTCCATCTTCTCCTTCTTTTCCATGTAATGCATTAAATATTAAGTCTACTTTCGTAAAATCTATTAAATTAAAATATTTTTTTTGAGGATCAAATTTTGTAACATGAAAACCCAATTTTTTAAGTGCCAGATAGCAGGCTTTTCCAGTATCTAGACTTACATCGCGTTCTTTTGAATTACCTCCTAAAATTAGTAAAACTCTTTTTTTAAATTTCTTCATAATTACTTTTCACCTTTTATCTTAATTTCTAACTCAAGATTAATACCCGTTGTATCTAAAACTTTTTGTTTTACTTTATTAACTAATTCTTCAATATCTCTAGATGAAGCTGACCCTTCATTTATAAAAAAATTACAATGTTTAGAAGAAATTCTAGCTTCGCCAACAAACAAATCTTCACAATTCGATTCTTTTATCAACTGCCAGGCTTTTTTATTTGGAGGATTCTTAAAAGTGCTTCCACAAGTTTTAACATTGCTAGGTTGAGTTAATTTTTTTTTATTAATAAATTCAGTTTGTTTTTTTGTTATTGTATTTTTATCTTTTTTTATCCCTTTAAATTTTGCGGATAATATTATGTAGTTTTTAGGTATGGTGCTTCCTCTATAAAAAAAATTTATATCGTCCTTAATTAATACTTTTTCGTTTCCATTTAAGTCAACTATGTTACATGATATAAATATTTCTGATATTTGTTCATTATAACATCCGCTATTCATTATTAAGGCACCTCCTATCGATCCCGGAATACATGATAAAAATTCAAACCCCCCTAAAGATTTTTCTTTAGCGAAATCAGCGAGTTTTCTATCAAGTGTTGAGGCTCCAACCTCTATTATTTCATCGTCAATTAAATTTACGAAAGAGAATTTAGAACTTAGTTTAATTGTAATTCCTTTTACCCCGCCATCTCTAATCAGAGTATTAGAACCAGCCCCGATTATAAAAACATCGTTTTGATTTGGTTTCATGGTTTTGAGAAAATTTATTAATTCATTTTTTGACTCAGGTCTAAAAAATAATTCAGCGTTCCCTCCAAGATTAAACCAGCTATATTTTGATAGATTTTCGTTAGAAATTAATTTTTCTTTAAATTTTTTTTTAATTTCATCTATATTATTCATATTAAATCTTTTTTTAAATTTCTCATCCAATCTGATATTGATCCTGCACCCATACCAATTACTGTATTGTTAAATAAAAGATTTTTTCTCAAATAATTAGATAATTCTCTTTCATTTCTTACATTAATCACTTGAACTTTTGAATTATCTGAAATTAGTTTCGAAAAATTAAACTGGTTATAGTTTTTGTCTTTGTTTTCTCCCGCAGAATAAACTGGACACAGTATTACTAAGTCGGATTTTTTGAACGATTTAGCAAAATCAAGCTTCAAGCTATTAATTCTAGAATATCTATGAGGTTGAAAAATTGAGATAATTCTTTTCTTATTTGATAGTTTGCTTACTCCATTCAAAACTGCTGAAATTTCTGTCGGGTGATGAGCGTAATCATCAAAAAACTCATTTGAATTTTGAGTAAATATTTTTGTCATTCTTCTTTGTACTCCAGTAAAATTACTTAAAGCTTTTTTTATAATATTTATTTTAATACCAAGATTTAAGCATATTGAAATTGCTGCAGTGGCATTTTGTACATTATGATCACCAATTAGATTTACAAAAATATTTGTGACTGTCTTTTTTTTTCCATTGAAATTTTTAATAATTAAATCAAATTTTGTTCTATCTTGAAAATATTTTATCTTTATAATCTGATAATCAGCTTTTTTGTTTAATCCGTAAGTCAACAAGTTTTTTGTTGTTGTTTTTTTTATAATTTTTTTAACATTTAAATTATCAATACATACTAAAGATTTGCCAATAGGTGGTGTTTTATTTATAAATTTAATAAAGGCAGTTTCTAAATTTTTAAAATTTTCATAATAGTCCATATGCTCATGATCAATATTAGTTACAATAGAATAGTTAATTGGTAATTTAAGAAAACTACCGTCCGACTCATCTGCTTCAATCACAGTCCAATCTCCTTTTCCAAATTTAGCGTTACTTTTAAGTGAATTGATTACGCCGCCGTTTATAATTGTGGGGTCTAATTTTGACTCTGATAAGATTTTAGAAACTAAGGAGGTCGTTGTCGTTTTACCGTGTGAACCGGTAATTATAATATTTTTTTTTAATGAAATAATATTTGCAAGCATTTCAGCCCTTCTAAAAATCGGTAGTTTTTTCTTTTTCGCCTCTCTTATTTCTAAATTTGAGTCTTTGATAGCGCTAGATTTTACAATTATTGTTGCACTTTTTATGTTAGCAGAAGAATGACCAATAAAAATTTTAATTCCTAATTTTTTGCAACTTTCTATATTTTTATTTTTTTTTAAATCACTTCCTTGTACCTTAAAACCCATTGTTTTCATAATTTTAGCCAATCCACTCATTCCTATTCCTCCAATTCCAATAAGATGAATATTTTCTTTTTTTCCAATATCAATTTGTTTCATTTAAAATTTCCTTTAAATTTTTTTTTATATTATTAAAGACATTTAAATCAGAATATTTTTTTTGTTTTGTTACCATCTGATCTAAAATAGATTTATCTTTGTAAATACTTTTAATCAATAAAAATAATTTTTCTTCTATATCTTGTTCTTCAATTAAATAACATAAGCCTCGCTCTTGAAAAAACTTAGCATTTAACAATTGATGATTGTCTGCCGCAGAAGGTAGCGGAATAGTAATAACTGGAATATTAGAATTTAATAACTCTGCTAGAGCAGATGAGCCTGATCTTGAAATTACTAAATCTACTTGTTTATAATAATTAAGTATATTTTGAGTAAAGTTAAAAATTTCATGCTCAATATTATTATTTATGTAGAAGTTACTTAATTCACTTTTTTGGGAAATTAAGCATTGTTGAAATATTTTTATTGAAAAATTTTCTTTTCTTAATTTTTTAAAAATTTGAGGTAAGATTTTACCAAATATTTTTGCCCCTTGACTGCCACCTAAAATTAAAATTTTAAAATCTTTTTTGCTATAATCTATTTTATGGCTATACTTTAAAATTTCATCTCGAATAATATTGCCTATAAAAATAACTTTGTTTTTGTATTTTTCTTCTACTCCGTTAATTTTTGGAAAAGACGTAAATAATTTCTTTGCAAATGGTAAAAGAACTTTATTAGTTTTTCCTAAAAGAATATTGTTTTCATATATTATAAATGGGGTTTTGGTTAGTTTAGCAGCTAGACAAACTGGAAATGATGAGTAACCACCCATTCCAAACACCAATTTAGGTCTAAATGATAATAAAACGACAACGGACTTTAGAAAGGCAAAAAATATTTTAAAAACAGATAAAAAAGCTTTAAATAAATTCTTATTAAAGATGGTATCTGAATTAATCACTTGAACATTTAAACTTGAATTTTTTTCTAAATATTTAAGCCCTCTTTTGTCTGTAGTTAATTTAATTATATAACTACTTTTAGAGAGAGTATTGTTTAAACTTAAAGCGGGCATAACATGCCCGCCAGTACCTCCTGTAGAAATAAGAATTTTTTTTATATTTTTATTCATTTAAAACTCTATTTTTTGTGTAATTTAAAATTACCCCTGCTAAAATTGCACTCCCAATTAAAGATGATCCTCCGTAGCTTAAAAAGGGTAAGGTCATCCCAGTTGTAGGCAATAAACTTGTATTAACTCCGATGTGAATAAAAGTTTGAAAAATCAAAAGTGATGCTAAGCCACATAACGAAATTTTTAAATTTTCATTAGTTTCTTTTAAACAGTTTTTAATTATTTTAAATGAAATATAAATAAATATAAAAATAATAAAAGTTGACAGTAGCGAACCAAATTCCTCTGACACTATTGCAATGATATAATCTGTATGAGCTTCTGGAACACTATCTTTCAAGATTCCTTCTCCCATTCCTTGACCCTTTAAACCTCCTTGTCTTATGGCTTCAAGAGCTTTCTCAGTTTGAAAGCTATCACCTTTTGATGGATCTATAAAAGTAGTTAACCTTTGAGTTATGTATCCAAACTTTTGAGGAAAAATTATTATTAGTGATGAAACAAATGTGGCTATTCCTAAAAAAATACCAGAGATATATATTAAACTAAATCCAGAAATAAAAACAATGGCTATCCAAGTAGAAATTATTAAAATTGACTGACCTAAATCTGGTTGATTAATTAAAAGTATTACTAAAGTTACCAGAATGAAAAAACTTAGTATATATAAAGAATTAGGAGCTTTATTGTTTCTTAAATTGGAAGATAAAATTTTTGCAGTAACCAAAACAAAAAAAGGTTTTATTAATTCTACCGGTTGTAATCTAAAATAATATAGACTCAACCATCTCTTCGCGCCTTTAACTTCAATGCCAACAAATGGAACCAAAAATAATAAAATTAAACATATAATAAAAAGTGGAAAAACTAGTTTTTGCAAGATTGAAATATCTACAAAAGATATTGTAAACATAATCAAAATTGATAGAGACATAAATATTAAGTGTTTCGTAAAAAAAAAATAATTATCTTTATCTAATCTCTCACCTGCTAAAGATGATGTTGAAGAGAAGGAAAAAAATAAACCTAAAAAAAATAGTAATATGAAACAAAATAATATATTTCTATCTATGTTTATCCAATAATTATAAAATTTATTTTTAAAAAAGTTTTGCTGCATTTTTTTTAATTATATTTTTAAATAGTTCACCTCTTTCTTCAAAATTATTAAATTGATCATAAGATGCACTTGCTGGACTAAAAAGAATATTTTTTATTCGATTATCTTCTTGATTGATATCTTTGGAAATATTTTCTATTGCTTTTTTAAGAGTGTTTGAAACCGTATACTTTATTTTTTTCTTAAATGCCTTCTTAAAGAAATTTGATCTTTTTCCAATTATATAAGCTTTTATAATGTTGTTTTTGCATTTTTTTAAAAGAAACTTATCACCCAATTTTGGTAATCCCCCAACTATCCAAAATATATTTTTATAACTCATAAGCGCATATTTAGTCGACTCAAAACTAGTAGCTTTAGAATCATTTATGAAATTTAAGTTCTTTTTTTTAAAAAAAACTTCTTGTCTGTGTTTAAGGCCTCTAAAAGAATTTGAAAAATTTATGAATTGTTTATCGCTTATTTTAAAATATTTACAGATTTGATAAATAAATTTCATATTTAATTCATTTGCTTTTGAGAGAAGATAAGAATTTATAATTTTTCTTTGTATAAAATTATATTTTTTCGAATTAATGATTTTTAAAGATCCTCTAAATTTATTTTGTTTATATAGTTTTATAATTTTTTTATCATTTAAAAAAGCTAGATCCGTTTTACTTTGTAATGCAAAAATATTTAATTTTGAATTAATATAATTTTTGAAAGTCTTATGCCATTCAATGTGGTCTTTAGTAAGATTCAAAATTGCTGCATGAGTTGGTTTCACATATTTTGAGAAATTTAATTGGAAAGATGATGCTTCTATAACACAAATTTTTGAATTGTTATTTGCGATGTCCATTATTGGTTTTCCAATATTGCCTCCAAGGCTCACCTTTAAACCTCTTTTTTTTAAAATGTGTTCTATCAATTTACAAGCAGTTGATTTGCCGTTGGTTCCTGTAATAACTATTGTTTTTTCTTTATTGCTCGTAAGATAAAATAAATCTAGGTCAGAGATTATTTTTTTATAATTTTTTATCAATTTTTTTCTAAATATAGATTTGCCTATATCAATTCCTGGACTTAAAATTATAAAATCTACTTCATCAATTTTTTTGTTAAAAAAACTTATTTTATTTTGTTTATTATTTTTTGAATTTGGAATTTTTTTGTGATCATCCCACACAAAATAATTTTTTATTTTATTTTTTTTAAAAAAATTTACTATCGATTTTCCGGTTTTGCCTAATCCATAAATAGCAAAACTAAATGTTTTGAGATCATCAATTGATAATTTCATATTTTATCTTAATTTGAGTGTGGCTAATCCGATTAAAGCTAAAATAATCGCGATTATCCAAAATCTTATAACTATAGTAGATTCTGCCCACCCTTTTTTTTCAAAGTGATGATGTATTGGGGCCATCATAAAAACTCTTTTTCCGGTTAGTTTGAAAGAAATTACTTGAATAATAACTGATACAGTTTCTAAAACAAATAGGCCTCCAATTATTGCTAAAACTATTTCATGTTTAACTATAATTGCTACTGCGGCTAAGGATCCTCCTAATGAAAGAGAGCCAGTGTCTCCCATAAAAATTTTTGCTGGCGGAGCATTGTACCAAAGAAATCCGAGACAAGAACCTACTATCGCGCCACAAAAAATTGAAATTTCTCCAACGTCCGGAATGTATTGAATTTTTAAATATTCTGAAAAAATTGTGTTTCCTACAACATAGCTAATTAAAGTAAATGATAAAGCTACTAACATAACTGGAACTGTAGCCAATCCATCTAGGCCATCGGTTAAATTCACGGCATTAGATGATCCTATAATTACAAAGAGCCCAAATGGAATAAAAAATATTCCTAGATCAAGAATTAAATTTTTAAAAAAAGGAAAATATAAATTATTTAAATATCTATGATCAGAATACTTAAGAAGCACTAATAGTGTAATTAAACCAATTACAAATTGACCCAAAAATTTAATTTTAGAATTTAATCCCCTAGAATTTTCAAATTTTATCTTAAGCAAGTCATCTATAAATCCAAGTAAACCTAAGGATAAGGATACAAAAATCAAACACCACACAAATATATTATTAAGATCAGCCCATAGTATAGTGCTAAAAAAAATTCCTATAATGATTATTATTCCTCCCATAGTCGGTGTGCCAGTTTTTTTTATTATATGATCTATTGGTCCGTCTTGCCTTATAGGTCCTGTAATTTGTTTTTTAGAAAACATTCTTATTAGTGGGCCACCTACTAAAAATACAATTAGTAAAGAAGTTACTACGGATAGTCCAGTTCTAAACGTAAGATATTTAAAAACATTTAAAAATGAATAGTCTTCAATTAGAGAAGTTAAAAAACTAAATAACATTTTTTGTTCCTTTAATTATTTGTTTGCTTAATTCATTTAATCCAATTCCATTAGAGGCTTTAATCATAAGATAATCACCTTTCTTTAAAACATTTGAAAAAACATCATCGAAATCATTTTTTGACTGTAAAACATTTCCTCTTTTTTCTGGGTAGGTATATTTGTAAGTATTAAGAATTTTTTTTCCATAAACAAACAACTTATCAATTTCTGCTCTGTTGATAAATTTTGACAAATTCTTATGATACAATTCAGATTTACTCCCAAGTTCTAACATATCTCCTAAGAGAAGGTATTTTTTTGAAGATATGTCCTTTATTTTTGAAAAATTATCTATTGCATCTGTCATTGACTTCGGATTCGCGTTATAGCTTTCATCAACTAGATTAAATTTTGTTTTATATCTGTTGACCTTGTAAATCTTTCCTCTTCCCTCTAAAGGTTCAATGTTTTTTAATTTATGTTGAATGTCTTTTAAATCAACTTTTAGTATTTTAAGAACAGCTAGTAAAGCAAGTATATTTGATACTCTAATTTTAGATTGATTATTTATTTTAATTATTTCATTAAATATCTTAATTTTAATTGTCTGATAATTTTTAAAATCTTTTTTTAAAATCAAACGCACATCAGATTCTTTTGAGATACCAAAAGAAACTACTTTTAGTTTTTGTGCTTTTGACAATTTATTAAAGTAATTAAAAAACTTATCATCTTTGTTAAGAATTATCGTGCCATTTTTTTTTACATTTTTTATTATTTCTGCTTTGGCTTTGGCAATACCTTTTAAGTTTTTAAAATTTTGAATATGAGCCTCAGAAATATTGGTAATAATCGCAATGTGAGGTTTTACAATTTCTGATAACTTTTTTATTTCTCCCGGTTTATTCATACCTATTTCGAAAACCCCATATTGATGACTTGCTTCTAAATTATTTAAACTGATTGGTACTCCATAACTATTATTGTAAGATTTTGGTGCAAAATATGTCTCTTTATATTTTTTTAATATATTACCCAAAAGAGTTTTTAAAGTTGTCTTTCCACTGCTTTCAGTAATAGCAATTATTTTTGCCTCCGAATTTTGTCTTTTTAATTTAGCTAATTTATTTAAAAATATTTTTGTATTCTTAACTCTAATTTGTTTTTGATAATTTTTTTTATTAATTTTTGACACCACTGCATATCTTGCACCTTTTCTTATAGCCTCTTCCACGAAATTATGTCCATCTTTATTATTTCCTTTTAAAGCTATAAAAAGATTTTTCTTTTTTATATCCTTGGAATTAAAAGAAACTCCGGAAAACTCATAATTTTTTTTTCTTTTAATTAATTTATTGATTAATATTGAATTTTTTAAAGAATTAAATTTTTCTTTTGTAAATTTTCTATTTGATATTTTAATATTTCTAATAATTTTTTTATCTGAAATATTTAAAATTTTATTTCTATAAATTTGAATGACCTCATGCCCTTTACCTGCAACTAAAACTATGTCTGAATGATCTGAATTTTTAATTGCTTCTTGAATAGCTTTTTTCCTATTGCTTATTTCAAAATAATTTACTTTTTTAATATGCTTGGTAATATCTCTTCTAATCTTTTTTGGATTTTCATTTCTTGGATTATCATCAGTTACATATATTTTTTTACAAAATTTATCTGCAATTTTTGCCATCAATTTTCTTTTCTTTAAATCTCTTTCGCCTCCACACCCAAATACTAAAATAATTTTTTTATTAAACTTTTCTGTTAAAGATTTTATTACTGTTTCTAGAGCATGTGGTGTATGAGCATAATCAAGAAAGACTTTAGATTTATTTTGAAAGGTTTTTACAAGTTCAAGTCGACCATCTACACTTTTAATTTTATCAATAAGTTGGATAGTTTTATCTAATCTTAGACCACATAAATTTGAAGCTAATATAGCCATTGATAAGTTTTTAAATTGAAACTCTCCAACTAACTTAATTTTTTTTTCTAATTTATGCCTGATACTATTTGCTTTTAAAATTTTAATATTTTTTTGTTTTGCTATTTTTTTTATTTTATTAAATTCATTATCTTTCTCGTCAACAATTATATGTCTTTTTTTTTCAAGAAGTTTTGTAAAAAGTATCATTTTAGAATTAAAATAGTCCTTCATAGTTAAATGATAATCAAGATGGTCTTGGGTAAAATTTGTAAAAATACCTGCTTTGAATTTTATTCCATCAAGTCTTCCTTGTTTTAATCCATGACTAGACGCTTCAATAATGACATTATCTATTTTTTCTCTTTTTATGCTGTAAAGTTCTTTGTGTAGTGAAATTAAATCAGGGCTTGTTAGATTAATTTTTTTAATTTTGTTATTTTTTTTAATGCCAAGTGTGCCGATGGATGCTGCAGAAATTTTATTCAAAGAAAAAATTTGATAAAAAAAATCAGCGACAGAACTTTTTCCATTAGTGCCCGTAACGGCTATAATATTTTTAGGTTTTTTGTAAAAAAAATTTTTACAAGCCTCTACAAGAATTTTATGTGGTTTTTTTACTTTAACAATATGTGCTTTATCACTTTTAAGCTTTGATTTGGTATCTGTAATAACGATTTTTGCACCCTTTTTAATTGCAGAATTTACAAAATAATCTCCATACTTTTTCGTTCCCTTAAATGAAAAAAAAATATTTCCTTTTTTCGTTTTTCTACTATCAAGCGCTAAACCAGATATATTAATATTTCCTAATTGCTTAGGATATTTTTTAATGAGGTTTTTTAACAACATAATTGTTATCAAACTCTTTTGAATTTATGGCTAAAATAGGTCCAATTTTTTCTATAATTTTGCCCGTTGTATATACTGAGTTCCACCCCGCCTCATTTCTAGTGCCTTTAATCTCAATCCCTCTATAATTATAAACTAAATTTCTAGCTACTTGAGGGTTGTCTAACATAACTAGTAAAACGTATTTTTTTTGGTTTACATAAAAAAAAGAAATAAATGTATTAATATTCTTTTTTTCATGTCTATAATACTCTGATGTTCCAGTTTTTCCCGAAACTTTATAACCAAAAACGTTTGCCAAGCTTGCGGTTCCTTCCTTGTCCGTAACAACCTTTCTTAAAATTTTTCTAATTTTGTAACTTGTTTCACTGGAGACTACTCTTTCTCCTATTTCTTTAAATTTATTCTTGATTAAAGTTGGACTTATTAAGTATCCATCATTTATTAAAGAAGCATAAGCAACTGCGGCTTGCAAGGGTGTAGTGGTAATTCCATGTCCATAAGATACAGTTTCAAGTTTGCATTTGTCCCATCTAAATTTTAAAGGAGTGCCAACTTCATTAATTTCAAGGCTAGGAGTTGATAGAAGGTTTAATTTTTCCAAAAAAGTTTTATAATTATTTTCACCAATTTTGCGAGCAATCATTAATGTTCCAATATTTGAAGATCTAACTAATATATCTTCAACGGTGAGATCTTTGGGAAAAATTTTTATATCTGATATTTCGTGAATCGAACATTTTATTTTATTGGGAATATCTTTTACAATTGTATTAGCATCATATAAATTTTTTTCTAAAGCTAAAGCGACTGTAAATGTCTTGAATATTGAGCCTAATTCGAAAACTCCCTTCGTAATTTTATTAGTAAATTCATGCTCGGTAATTTTCTCTCTTTTATTAATATTATAATCTGGCAATGAAACGAGTGATAAAATTTCACCATTTTGGGCGTCCATTAATAATCCTGCAGCACCTAAAGCCTTAAAAGTTTTCATTGAGTTAGTTAATTCATTCTTTACAATATATTGAAGACTGGTATCTAAACTTAGATATAATGGACTTAAAAGATCACTTTTTTTTTTAAGCTCTTTATCAAAATAATTCTCAATACCCGAAATCCCATAGTTATCATTGTCTATTTGACCTAAAACATGACTATATAACCCTGCATGAGGATAGATTCTTGATTGGAATGGTTCAAAAACTATTCCCTTTTCACCCAAAACCCATATTTTTTCTTTTTCTTCTTCTGTCATTCTTTTTTTGAGATAAAAATATTTTTTATTATTTAATTTTTTTTTAAGAAGGTTTAAATCGACATTAGGAAAAAGTAGTTTTACTTTAATCGCAAATTTATCTTTATCTTTAATTAAATTACTCCGTACTGCAGCATGATACATTTGTATGTTTCGAGAAATTAATTCTCCATTTCTATCAAGAATATCTCTTCTTATTGGTAAAAACTTAGCACTTTTTTTATATAAAGAAGTGTTTGGTTTTTGAACTGAAACTACTGTTATCTTAATACTAAATATAAGAATTAAAGATAAAAATAAAAAAAACAAAAGATAAATTCTATCTTCAGGAATTGATGCATTTTTTTCTTTTTTATCTTTCTGATTAGTTTCTAAGTAATCTTCAAAATAAAAACTTTTTTGATTTGAGTTAAAACTTTTATTTTTTTTGTATTTTTTTTTCATTTGTTTTTTTTGAAAAAGTTGTTTTAGTTTGATCTCTTAGGTAGTCTTCAAAGCTTAAATAAATATTAGAATGTTTCATTGGTTTGTAGTTTAAATCATCAAAGTTCGTCAATTTTTTTGAAATATTTCTTGGAGAAGATAAATAATAAAAATCAATTTGAATCTCATGTAAATTCTTTTTTTTTATGAATATATTTTTCTCTAATTTTGAAATTTGTTTTTCAATTATTCGTGTTTTAGTTTTAATAACAGATGTAATTACCATTAAAACTGAGAACAATAAAATTGTATAAAAAATTTTATTTTTAAGCATTTGTATTTTCTATATCTAGATATTTTTTAAATTTTAATTTAAATTCTAAAGGAGGTGAAAATTTATTATCATTCCTAATTGCAAATCTCAGTTTAGCTGAACGTGAGGGAGGGTTTATTTTAATTTCTTTTTCTGAAGGCTTAAATACTTTATTTTGATAAGACATAAATAAATTTAAAAATTCATTTTCATTGATAGGAAAATATCTTGAAGGCCTTGAGTTATTTAAAGAATAATTTTTAAAAAAATATTTTATTATTTTATCTTCGATAGATTGAAAAGAAATTACTACTAATTTTCCATCTTTTTTTAATATCTTTGTAGCTTTCATAACACCTTCGATGAGCTCTGATATTTCTCTATTTACAAAAATTCTTATAGCTTGAAATGTTTTTGTACTTTTATTAATTTTTTTCGAAAAATTTTTTTTGCTTTTTTCAATTATTTCAACTAATTGGTTTACTTTAGTAATTTTGTTTGTACTTCTATATCTTACAATACTCTTTGCGATCCTTAAGGATTCTTTTTCATCACCAAAGATCTTAATTATAGAATTTAAATCCTTTTCTTTATAATTATTTATAACAAATTCAGCAGACCTTGAGGATAACCCCATGTTCATGTCCAATTTATCTTTTGATTTAAAAGAAAATCCTCTGGAATAATCTTTTAGTTGCATTGAGGAAAGTCCTAAATCGAAAATAATTACATCGAACTTTTTAGAAAATTTAATCTCATCTAAATTGCTAAACTTTTCGTTAAAAAAATTAAATCTTTTTGGATATTTTTTTTTTAAATCCTCGGCTATAAGATTAACGGTTTTATCTCTGTCTAATGCAGTCACATTAGTATTTTTAAATTTTAAAATTTTTTTTGAGTATCCACCGCTACCAAAAGTGCAGTCTAGATAGTTACCGCCTTTTTGGGGATTGCATAGTTTTATAACTTCATTCAACATTACCGGATAATGCAGAACACCCGGTGATGAATTGAATTTGTTCATAAATTATTTGAAAATTCATTAAAATTTTTGTCTTCTTAAAAATGCAGGAATTTCAAACTCGTCATCATCTTCGTTTGTGTCTTGATTGAATAATTCCTCATTTTTTTCTTCTCTGTTGTCTGTTAAATCTTGATGGTCTGGCTCATTATCAAAATTTTCCTCTATAAATAAATTTGGCGTATGTTCCGAACTTAACTCATCTTCTTTCAAATTTATTTTTGAGTCTAAGTTGTTCTCAATATAAGAAGCACTTTCAATAGATAATCCAGATGGTATATTTTCATTTATATTATTAAGTTTATTTTCAACTTCTGTTTTTTTTAAATTATCAAGTTCTAGTTCATCATTTAGTTTTAAAGCTGTAGCACCTTCAATTGAATTCATTGTATTTAAATCTGGCTGAATAGTTTTTGAAAATAAATTGTCTGGTTGATTATTTCCTTTAGTCTGAATTCTATCCACCATATTCAAAACAGTTTTTGAATGATGTACTTCACCATCAAGTGAAGTAGCTACGATTGATACTCTGATTTTGCCATTCATATTTTCATCTTTAATAGCTCCAAAAATAAATTCTGCCTCAGGGTCTACTTCTTCTCTTATAGTATTTACAGACTCTTCAACTTCAAACAAGGTTATATCCTTGCCGCCTGTAATATTAATTAATAAACCTTTAGCTCCTTTTAGTGAATATTCATCTATTAAAGGATTATTTAATGCCATCTCTGTAGCAGCTTTAGCTCTGTTTTCTCCCTCAGCTTCACCAGTTCCCATCATGGCTTTACCCATGGAGCTCATAACTGTCTCGACATCGGCAAAATCTAAATTTATCATGCCAGGTCTAACCATAAGATCAGTTATACTTCTAACGCCATGTTTTAAAACATTATTTGATAATGTAAAAGATTGCTCGAAGGTAGTTGTCTCATTAGCAATTTTAAAAAGATTTTGATTTGGAACAACTATTACAGTATCTAAATGCCTTTTTAGTTCTTCTAATCCACTTAACGCTCTTCTCATTTTTTTCGCACCTTCATGAGAAAATGGAAGAGTTGTAACTCCAACTGTTAAAATATTTAATTCTTTTGCAGCTTTAGCTATGACATGTGAGGCTCCAGTTCCTGTGCCACCTCCCATTCCAGCGGTTATAAAAACCATATTACTTCCCTGAATATAACTTACAATTTCGTTTAAAGATTCATCTGCAGCTGCTTGACCAATATCTGGTTTAGCACCTGCTCCTAGGCCTTTTGTCAAATTCATTCCGATTTGTATCTTTGCATCTGCCTTGCTCATTTTTAAATCTTGAGCATCAGTATTTACTGCTACAAATTCCACTCCCTGCATACCGGCTTCAATCATAGCGTTAATAGCGTTACCGCCAGCTCCACCTACTCCTAAGACTAATATTCTTGGCTTTAATTCTTTAAGTTCTCCACCACCTATATTTATACTCATTTTATCTATCCTCCCTGTTTTTATTTTCCCATTTTAAATTAGATCTATTTTGAAATGCCTTTTTCCTAGCTGTAAGTTTAAATTTTTCAAAAATGTTAGGGTCCCAAATTTGGAAGGTTTTTCCTAATCCAACAAATAGAATATTAGTTTTAATTTTTGCATGTTTTAAAAGTTTTTCTGGAAACAAAACTCTGCCTTCCGGATCAAAATGAAGGTTTACACTTTCTGATAAAACTGAAGTTGCAAAGTAATCCCTTTTTTCTTCAAATGGGTTTAAAGAGTCTATCGCATCAGATATTTTTTCTATTCTTTCTTGAGAACATGCCTCAAGGGCAACATTATTAAAAGAGGGATAGGATACAAAACCATTGTATCCTAATGAAGTTAAATGAGATCTAAAAGTCGCTGGCACAGATACCCTTCCTTTTTTGTCTAATTTGTTCTGATAACTTGATAAAAACATTGTTTATTAAATTTCTCTCCAAATTTATAATTTCCAAATCACCCTCCATTTTGGGATTTAATGGGATACTATGGGTTTTAAAAAAATTAGTCAATATAATAGTTTATGGGGTTTTAGTACAAATTAAGAACATTTAAGCACTACATTACTATTTTATTTTGAAGTGATTTGGGATTTGCCAGACAGTCTATAAGCCGGGTTCTGTCATTAAAGATGTCATTTATCTAGGCTTTAATTCACATTAAAGCTCAAGCGGCTAACCCAGGTAACTAATCAAGGACTATTTTTAGCGCTAAGCGCAATGTTACCTCTATTTAGCCTTGCTCCTTGTGGGGTTTGCCATGCGGTTTTTGTTGCCAAAAACCCGGTGTGCTCTTACCACACCTTTTCACCCTTGCCTTGATGAGGCGGTTTATTTTCTGTGGCACTTTCCCTAAAGTTTCCTTCGCCAGCAATTAACTGGCACAATGCCCTTACGGAGCCCGGACTTTCCTCTGCCTAAGCAGCGACAGTCCAACTATCTGGCATTTAGTTTCTAAACTTAATTAACTAATAAATCAAGAATTTTTAATTTGATTGGCTAATAATTGGCTAATTATAAGGCTTTTTTTATCAATCTTACCACTTACTTGATTTTGAACGTATCTTCTCTGAAAAGCCTCAATGACTTTTTTTTCTCTTTTAGACGATATCAAAAGATTAAAATACCTATAACCAATTTTATATAAATTCTTAAAAAAAATTTTCCTTATAGTTAGTTGTTTTGTGATAGTTTTATTTTTTTTAATTCTGGACTTATTATACCATATTCCTAATCCGTTTCGATTAAGGACTTTCCAAGGAAATTTTTCTCCGGGATCAGTTTTTCTAAATGGAGCGATGTCAGAGTGACCCAAAATATTTAAGTTTTTAATTTTATATTTTTTTTTGAGTTTTTTACATATGAGAATTAGGGAGTTTATTTGTTTTCTTGTAAAATTTTCATATTTAAATTTATGTCCCTGATTTTGAAGTTCTATTCCGATCGAATACTTGTTTAAATTGTTTTTTCCACCCCATTTGGATTTTCCTGCATGCCAAGCTATTTTGTTATCTTTAACCAATTGAAATATTTTTCCATTCCTATTTAAAAAATAATGGCAACTTACCTTGGATTTAATATTAGTTAGCCTTTTAATTGATGCAATTTCAGATTGCATTCCGGTATAATGTATTATTAAATACTTTATATCTCTAAAAGTCCTGCTTTTATTGGAATAATTTGGAGAAGGAATATTAAAAATTTTCATATTTATAGCCATTTTTTAGTACTAATAGTGACATTAAATATAACTTATTTCTTGGATAAAAAATACATATTGTATATACAGCTCTTATGACGCTCAAAAAAACATTATTAGCATTAATTATTATAAGTTTTACAACTAGTGCTTTTGGAGAGGACGAATGTTTTGAGAAAGCTAGTAGAGCTATATTTAAATTTAATGAGGGATTAGATAGAACTATAATAGCTCCCGTGGCGAAGGGTTATAATAAACTTCCAGAACCAATTAAAAAAGGTACGGGCAATTTTACTTCTAATATTGCCACTCTTTTAAGTATACCAAATCAATTGTTACAAGGAAATATTGAGGGTGCGGGTCATTCACTGGGTAGTTTCATGATAAATACTTCTATTGGAATTTTAGGCTTAGCAGATGTAGCGTCTTCGCTTGGTGTTAAAGACACTAAAGAAGACTTAAGTCAAACACTCGGAGTTTACGGAGTTAAAGGAGGTTGTTATTTTGTAATTCCAGTTTTAGGACCTTCGACTGCAAGAGATGCTATAGCAATGATCGGTGATACATTTGTTGATCCTTTTGCAACAGTTACATGGAGACAAAAAGAAGTGTTAAATATTTCAGCAAGAAAAATGGATTATATTAGTATCAAAGGCGCTACGGCTGTGGATTTTAGAGCAGATAATGACAAAAACTTTGAAAACCTTAGAAAAAATTCTATTGATCTTTACGCAGCTACAAAAAGTTTATACCTTCAAAATAAGAATAAGCAAATCAACAATTCAACAGGTTCCCAGGACGAAGACTGGGGAAATTTAGACAATTAAATATAAAAAATAATGAGAAAGATTTTATCTTTTTTTATATTGTTTATAGCAATATATAGCCATCAGACAAAATTAATTGCTTACAGTAGTGATCCAAAGTTATTTATATCTGAATTAGTTGAAGATGCTTTAACTACTTTAAGCAATAAAAATATAGATATAAAAGATAAACATATAAAAATTGAGGAGATAGCAACTGAAAATGTTGATATTAGAGCATTAGGGCTATATACGCTTGGTGAAAAAAGAAAAAGTTTGGAAGCAGAACAATTAAATAAATATCAAGATTTATTTAAAAAATATTTTTTAAAGAGTTTAACCTCTAGATTAACAGACTACTCTGATCAAAAATTTGAAGTATTAGACTCTGATCAAAAAAGTGTTACGTACACAATAGTTAAATCAAAAATGTCTGGATCTGATCAACCTGAAATTAATATCGATTGGAGAATTTATACTAAAGATCCTAACAAGCCTCTAATAAGAGATTTAATAGTTGAAGGATTAAGCTTGGCGAGGACACAAAAGGAAGAATTTGCTTCTATATTGAATTCAAATGATAATGATATAAATGCACTTTTTTCTCAGTTAGAAAATTTTATTTCAAATTAAATTTATGGTGGGCCCGCCAGGATTCGAACCTGGGACCAATACATTATGAGTGTACTGCTCTAACCAGCTGAGCTACAGGCCCAATATGAAACCTTTACTACAGAAATCTTTATTTTTCTAGAAAACTTTTAAGTTGTTTTGATCTACTTGGGTGTTTTAGTTTTCTTAAGGCTTTTGCTTCAATCTGTCTAATTCTCTCTCTAGTTACTGAAAACTGTAAACCAACTTCTTCTAGGGTATGATCTGTGTTCATCCCAATTCCAAATCTCATTCTTAAAACTCTTTCTTCTCTTGGGGTTAGAGACGCTAAGATTTTTGTTGTAGACTCACTTAAGTTTGATTGTATTGCTGTGTCTAGAGGTTGTAATGCATTTTTATCTTCAATAAAATCTCCAAGACTACTATCTTCCTCATCCCCGACTGGAGTTTCGAGAGAAACGGGTTCTTTCGCAATTTTTAAAACCTTACGCACTTTTTCTAGAGGCATTGCTAATTTTTTTGCAAGCTCCTCAGGAGTTGGTTCTCTACCAAATTCACTCATTATTTGTCTCTGAGTTCTAACTATTTTATTTATAGTTTCTATCATATGAACAGGAATTCTTATTGTTCGTGCTTGATCAGCTATTGATCGAGTAATTGCTTGTCTTATCCACCATGTGGCATAAGTAGAAAATTTATAACCTCTTCTATATTCAAATTTATCTACCGCTTTCATTAAACCTATATTTCCTTCTTGAATTAGATCTAAAAACTGCAGACCTCTATTAGTATATTTTTTTGCAATAGATATAACTAATCTTAAATTTGCTTCGACCATTTCTTTTTTAGCAAGTCTGGACTCTCTTTCTCCTTTTTGTATTCTACTTACAAGTTTTTTAAATTCACCAATTGAAAGACCAATTTTTTTACTAAACTCAACAAGTCTATCTCTAATTTCTGAAAAATCTTTTTTAAATTTCTTAAAAAAACTTTTCCAAGTAGGATTTTCAGTTAAAAATGACTCAAATTTTGGATTTATCTCATTGCCTAAATAATATTTGAGAAATTCTTCTCTTGAAATTTTATTATCTATTGCTAATCTTAAAAGTACACCTTCAAGTGAAACGATCTTTTTATTCTCTTTATAGTGAGATTGAACAAGTTCTTCAATAACGTGAGGAGCTAATTGAAGGTTTTTAAAATTATCTACTAAAACAGATTGTATCTTTTTAAAATTTTTATTTTTGGAAATAGAAAGATCTTTTGAATTAAGAATACATTCTAATTTTTCTCTTTGGTACTTTTGTAGTTTAGTATAATTTTTGTTTAATGAGTCTAAAATATTTAAAATTTTCGGTTTAATTTCTTCTTCCATTTTGGCCAAAGAAACATTGAATTCATCTTCTTCAACGTTAGTTTCTGTAACTTCTTTGACTGATTTATCGTTGTCTTTTTCTTCAGCTTTTAATTTATGGTCTTTTTTAGGCTTATCCTCATCCTCGTTGTTAGAAGACTCGAAATCTTCATAAGTTGAGTCTATGTCAATTATATCTCTTACAAGTAATTGTTGGTTTTCAATTTGTTCTTTCCATTCATTTATTTTTTTTCCAACTATTGGGCTTTGTGTTAGGGCGTTTATCATCACGTCTTTTCCTGCTTCAATTCTTTTGGCTATGGCAATTTCTCCTTCTCTTGAAAGTAATTCCACTCCTCCCATTTCGCGTAAGTACATTCTGATGGGATCATCGCTCTTTTCTGATGTTTTTTCTTCTGAAGTACTAACTGTCTCACGTTTTTTGTTTGATTGAAACTGAGATTTTTTTTCAACTAAAGTAATTTTATTATCTGCAATTATTATGAAAGCTTTTTCAGTATTCTCAAAAGAGCCTCCTCTTTTTCCAAGAGATTTGCCCAGTTCTTCGTAAGTGATAAAGCCCCTGTTCTTTCCTTTATCAAGTAATCTTTCAAATGATTTTGTAATTAATTTTTCCATTAGCTAAATGCGATCGTAGTAGTGGAATATATATAATCTCTAAAATTGAAAAATCTATCTTTTTTTAATCCCTATTTAATTGGGTTTTAAGCTTTATAAGCTCGTTAAAAGAGCTTTCATCCATATTATTGATTAATTTATTCTCAAAAGATTCTATTTTTTTTTGGTGTTCAATTTCTCTAATTGATTTAATTAAATCCTTGAAAATTTCCTCTACATCATTTTTATTTTTCTTTACTAAGATCATTTTAACATTACAATTATCAGATATTTCTTCAATCAGATTTTTATTAATATTAATGAAATTTTTCCCATCATTAGAGTTTGTATCGGTGTCAATATTTTCCATTATTTTTTTTTTTAAATTTCTTGTTTTTTCAGAGGAAAAATGTATTCCGGATATTAATTCATAATTTTTTTTAACAATGTCTGGATAATTTAACATTATAAATAGAATGGAAAACTCTTGCAGGTCCTCCTTAGTATATTTGTTATTTTTTTTAAATATTTTTTTTGTTTCATTTAGAGCAGTTACATTCTTAGAATAGTAACCTTTAAAGTTATTATTTTTTTTGAATAATTTTTGTTTAGGTATTAATTCATCAAGTTTTCTTAAAAATTCTTCATAAATATATTTTTTTAAAGTTTCATCTTGAATTGTATAACAAATTTTTTTAATATCTTTTTCAAATTTTGATACTTCAAACGGGTTATTAGGATTAATCTTATTCAATTTTAGTTTCCAAATATAATCTTGGATTATATCTTTTTGTTCTAAAAAATTTTGAAAACCTTTTTTCTCGTTTTTTTTTATATAATCATCAGGATCTGAGCCTTCGGGTAAAATTGAAAAAAAAATTTTTTTACTTGAAGATATGAGTGGTATCAATCTTTCAGAAATCCTTAGAGATGCGTCTTGTCCACTTTTATCTCCATCTAAACAAATAATTGGATCTGAAAAAAAATTCCAAATCAAATTGATCTGACTTTCAGTTATCGCAGTGCCAGAATTTGAAATTACATTTTTTATACCATTTTGGTAAAGGCTTATTACATCCATATATCCTTCTACGATGATTACTTCGTTAGTTTCTGATCTTAACTTTTTTGCTTTGTCTAAATTGTATAAATGTCTTCCTTTTTTATAAAATTCAGTCTCTGGAGAGTTAATATATTTTGCAATTTTTTCGTTAGTAATTGCTCTACCACCAAAAGCAATTGGATTTTCAGCAATGCTATTGATAGGAAAAATTATTCTTGAATTAAATCTATCTATAAATTTTTTTGTTTTTTCATTTTGATAGTACAATCCAGAGTCTTGAATTTCTTTCTCATTAAAATTTACTTTAAGCTCTTCATAAAAATTATTATTTCGTGGAATGAAACCTATTTTAAACTCCTCGATAATTTTTTTTGTTAGTTTTCTTTTTTTTAATAAATAATCTAAAGCCAAAATATTTTCTTTTTTAAAAAGGTTAGCCATTCCAAAAGAATTATATTTTTCGTAAATTTTTTTATAAATATTAAATCTTTTGTCCCTTTCGTCATCTATCTTTGTAAATCTATAAGGTTGCATACCTGCTTCAGCTGCTAAGTTTTTTACAGCTTCGCCAAATTTAATTGATTGAGTTTTCATTAAAAAATCAAAAATATTTCCGTGTTCACCAGTGCTAAAACAATGATAAAAACCTTTTTCATCGCTTACTGTGAAGGAAGGTGTTTTTTCATTTTTGAAAGGGGATAGCCCTATAAATTCTTTTCCTCTTCTTTTAAGTTGTATAGTTTTTCCAACTACTTGGGAAACTTTTAAACGTAATTTTATTTCTTCTAAATATTCTTTAGGATATTTCTTCATTTATTTAATAATTGTTTTATTATTTTGCTTACTATAGAAAAATCTAATACCTCTCCATGCTCTGATTTTAATACGCCCATTACTTTTCCCATATCTTTCATTGAGTTAGCGGAAGTTTTTTTAATCACCTCTTCACAAATTTTAGTAGTTTCTTGTTCGCTAAGTTGTTTTGGTAAAAATTGATTAATTATTTCTATTTCAGATTTTTCAGATTTTAGAAGGTCTTCTCTACCAGCGTTTTTATAGGCTTCGCACGAATCATTTCTTTGTTTAACCATCTTTTTTAATATTGAGACCACGTCTGCGTCTCCTAGATTTCCCTCTTTGATCTTTTTTGCAATTTTTACATCTTTAATAGCTGAAATTATCAATCTAAGTGTTGGAAATGTATTCTTCTCCTTATTTTTTAAAGATTGACTTAATTTATCTTCAATTTTTTTTTGCAAGGACATTTTTTTTTAAATTACTTTAATCACAAAATAAGAAGAAAATAAAAAGATCTTTCTTGACGATTTGAAAACTATCTCTTATGTTTCGCAAAATCATGTTTATAAGTTTTTTACTTTAACTTATGAGTTGTATTTGAAGAAAGTTGTTCAAAAAATAAACTCAAATAAAAATCTTAAAAAGATCGATTCCAACGCTATTTTAATTCTTCAAAACGGTAAGTTCTTCAAAGGATTGGGCTTAGGTTATCAAGGTACTGCGACTGGAGAAGTTTGCTTCAACACATCTATTACAGGTTACCAAGAGATAATTTCTGATCCTTCTTATGCTGAACAAATTATTAATTTTACCTTCCCTCATGTTGGAAATGTTGGATCTAATAAAGAAGACCATGAGTCAGATAAAATTTGGACAAAAGGCGTAATTATTAATACTGAAATTACTGATCCATCTAACTACAGATCATTAAAACATTTAGATCAATGGCTTAAAAATAATAAAATAGTAGGTATCACTGGTATTGACACAAGGAACTTAACTAATTTTATTAGAGACGAAGGAGCGCCAAAAGGAACTATATCTTTTTTAAACAATGGTAAGTTTAATATCAAAAAACTTCTTAAAACAACAAAAAAATGGAGTGGTTTAAAAAATTTAGACCTAGCAAAACAAGTTACAACTAAAAAAAATTATATTTGGAAAGATTTTAAAACCTGGAAAAAGGGGAAAGGATTTGAAAAAAATAAAAAAAAATCATTGCATGTAATTGCTATTGATTATGGAATAAAAAAAAATATTTTGAGGTACTTTTCTGATTTTAATTGTAAAGTTACGATAGTCTCTTGTAAAACAAGTGCTGATGATATTTTAAAATTAAAACCTAACGGAATTTTTTTATCGAATGGACCGGGCGATCCAGCGGCTACCGGGATATACGCTATCCCTATAATAAAAGCATTTATTAAAAATAACCTACCAGTGTTTGGAATTTGTTTGGGTCATCAGTTGCTAGGACTTGCCTTAGGTGCAAAAACAAAAAAAATGAATTTAGGCCATAGAGGTGCCAATCACCCAGTAAAAAATTTAATCAAAGGTAATGTAGAAATAACAAGTCAGAACCATGGATTTGAAATAATTAAAAAAAATTTGCCAAGTAATATTCAAATTACTCATCACTCTCTATTTGATGGAAGCATAGAAGGCATCAAGCTTAAGTCTAAACCAGTTTTTTCAGTTCAATATCATCCTGAGTCTAATCCAGGTCCTCAGGATAGTGTTTATTTGTTTGAAGAATTTATAAAAAGTATGAAAAAAAATGCCAAAAAGAAAAGATATTAAAAAAATTTTAGTTGTTGGGGCTGGTCCAATTATAATTGGGCAGGCTTGTGAATTTGACTATTCAGGTACTCAAGCGTGTAAAGCATTAAAGGATGAAGGTTATAAAGTAATTTTAATTAATTCAAACCCCGCTACAATTATGACTGACCCTGATGTTGCAGATAAAACTTATGTTGAGCCAATCACTTTAGAAGTTTTAGAAAAAATTTTAATTAAGGAAAAGCCTGACGCAATTCTTCCGACTATGGGAGGTCAAACTGCTTTGAACTTAGCTATGGAGGCACAGAAAAAAGGTATATTAAGGAAATATAAAATCGAGCTTATTGGAGCCAATTCCAAAGCTATTGCGAACGCAGAAGATAGAAAAAAATTTAGAAAAAATATGTTAGATATTGGTTTAGACCTTCCTAAATCAAAAGTGGTGAATAGTTATAACCAAGCATCAAAAGTATTAAAACAAATCGGACTTCCTGCGATAATAAGACCAGCTTTTACTCTTGGAGGTTTGGGTGGAGGTATAGCAAAAAATAAAAAAGAATTTTTTAAAATAATTAGAAACGGTCTTTATGAATCTCCTGTGAATCAAGTATTAGTCGAAGAGAGTTTGGAGGGATGGAAAGAGTTTGAGATGGAGGTTGTAAGAGATAAAAAAGACAATTGTATCATTATTTGCTCAATTGAAAATGTTGATCCTATGGGGATACATACGGGAGACTCGATAACTGTTGCTCCAGCTTTAACCTTAACAGACAAGGAATATCAAGTAATGAGAAATGCATCAATTGCATGCTTAAGGAAGATAGGAGTAGAAACTGGAGGTTCAAATGTACAGTTCGCAATAAATCCTAAGGATGGGAGAATGGTTATTATAGAAATGAATCCCAGAGTTTCAAGATCTTCTGCTTTAGCCTCAAAAGCAACTGGGTTTCCAATTGCTAAAATAGCTGCAAAATTAGCAATAGGATATACTTTAGATGAATTAAAAAATGAGATTACAAAAGTTACACCTGCTTCATTTGAGCCAACTATAGATTATGTAGTTACTAAAATTCCAAGATTTACTTTTGAAAAATTTTCAACCTCAGCTGCTATTTTAGGCACTTCTATGAAATCAGTAGGAGAGGCGATGGCCATAGGTAGAAATTTTAAAGAGTCATTGCAAAAAGCTTTGGTTTCTCTAGAGACGGGATTTTCAGGTGTAGATCAAATTTTTAATTTAAAAGTTAACCAGATTAAGAAAAAGCTTAAAGAAAATATTCCTAATAAGATTTTGCTTATTGGTGAGGCCTTGAGAAAAAATATGGATCTAAAAAAAATACAAAAACTCTCAAAAATCGATCCATGGTTCTTAAATCAAATAAAAGACATTATCGAAAACGAAAAAAAAATCAAAAAAAATGGTTTGCCTAAAACATATAATGATTTTAATTATATAAAATCTATTGGTTTTTCAGATAAAAAACTGTCTGAACTGTCAAATATTCCAGAAAGAATTGTAAGAAAAAAAAGATTAGCTTTAAAAGTTTTACCGGTATACAAAAAAGTAGACACTTGTGCTTCAGAATTCAAATCGTTTACTCCATATATGTATTCAACCTATCAAAGAAATTTTTCAATGTATACAGAGTGTGAAGCAGATCCATCTAATAGAAAAAAAATTATAATTCTTGGTGGCGGCCCTAATAGAATTGGTCAAGGTATTGAATTTGATTACTGTTGTTGTCAAGCTAGTTTTGCTTTGAAAAAAGCTGGGTTTGAAACTATCATGGTAAATTGTAATCCTGAGACAGTTTCAACTGATTATGACACAAGCGATAGATTGTATTTTGAACCTTTAAAAGAAGAGTTTGTTTTTAATATTATTAAAAAAGAAAAAACGAAAGGAAATTTAATAGGTATCATTGCACAATTTGGTGGGCAAACTCCAATTAGATTAGCAAAATTTTTACATGAAAACAAACTCCCAATATTAGGCACACAATATACATCAATAGATTTAGCTGAAGACAGGGATAGATTTAGAAATCTTTTAAGTAAATTAAAATTAAAACAAGCTGAAAGTGGTATAGCAAAAACTTTTCCTCAAGCTTTAAAAATAGCAGAAAAAATTGGATTGCCTTTAATGGTCAGACCTTCTTATGTTTTAGGGGGTAGAGCTATGGAAATTGTACATGAAAAAAAACAACTTAAGAAATTTGTTCAAGAAGCTTTTAAAGCTGCTGAAAAAAATCCTATTTTGATTGATAAATTTATAGATAATGCGATGGAAGTAGATGTTGATGCGATATCTGACGGCAGAAAAGTTTTTGTTGCTGGTATAATGCAGCATATAGAGGAGGCTGGCATTCACTCGGGTGACTCTGCTTGTAGTTTGCCTCCAGTGTCAATAAAACCCTTTTTATTAAAAGAAATCGAAAATCAGACAAAAAAATTAGCTTTAGCTTTAAAAGTAAAAGGATTAATGAATATTCAATTTGCAATTAAAAAAGATCAAATATTTGTTATTGAAGTAAATCCTAGAGCTAGTAGAACAGTGCCATTCGTATCTAAGTCAAAAAATCTTCCTCTTGCTAAAATTGCATCTAGAGTAATGGCTGGAGAAAAATTATCTAAATTTAACTTAAAAAGCAAAACTAAAAAAATGTTTGCGGTCAAAGAAGCTGTTTTTCCTTTCAATAAATTTCCTAATAGTGATCTTTTACTTGGACCTGAGATGAAATCTACTGGAGAAGTAATGGGATTTGATAAAGATTTTGGTATGGCATTTGCAAAAAGTCAAATTGCTGCTTCAAATTCTTTACCAACTAAAGGAACAGCCTTTATCTCTTTAAAAAACAGTCATAAAGAAGAAGGTGTTCAATTGGCAAAAAAATTAATTAAATTAAATTTCAATCTTTGTGGAACTAAAGGAACGGCTAAATATTTTAATAAAAATGGAGTTAAGTGTAAAAAAATTAACAAAGTAAATCAGGGTTCGCCTCATATAGTGGATATCCTTAATGCCAAAAAAATTGCCTTAGTAATAAACACCGGGGGTGGAAATAGTGAAAAACAATTGAGTGATGCAGTCGCGTTAAGGAGAGCAACTTTGGCTAATAAAGTCCCTTACTGTACGAATATGTCTACAGCTTTGGTCTGTATTGAGGGAATAAAATCACTTAATTTAAAAGAATTAACAGTAACTTCTCTTCAAGATATCAAGTAAAATTTATAATTTTTTGACTTTCCAGTCGGTGGCAAAGGTTACGTAATTAATTTGAATGCATCTTCTCTCTTTTTTAATCTCTTTTTTTTCCATGCCATGCCAGGTATTTGGGCCACTTGTAAAAAAATATCCGTAATTATTTTTATATGGGACTGTTTTAACTTTATTTAAATTAGCATCGTAAAAGTCTGTACCTAAATTTTCTGGCTCACCATTTAGATTAACAAAAACTATTGAGGACATTAATTTTTCTTTTATGTCACAATGTGGCTTAAGCCAAAATCCTTCTCTATCACAAATTACTTCTAGCCTCACATAAGAATTGCTTAAATCTCTGTTTATCAAAGACCCAATTTCTTTGTAAACCTCTTCAGATCTTAGTTCTTCTATAAAGTTTGTCAGATGGGGAAACAATTTTGAGTTTTCTTTAGTAACATAACACCTTAGTTTTTTTGCTTTACCTCCGTCTTTTATGCCCGAACGAAAAGCGCCCTCTCCTCCGTCTAAAGCTCTAGTGCCATCATAATTTAAATTTTCTTCTCTAGGATCAGGTATATCTGCACTGCTAATTTCATTAACTGCATCGCTACTTAAGGGTTTGCCTATCTCCCAATGCTTAAATGGGTTATCATAAGATGCTAAATTTTTTTTTAAAGAATTAATTAGAGACATTTTTCTTTATTTTTTCTTTTATAACACTTGAAATTCTATTAACCTCATCTAACTTATTATAAGACCATAAGTCAACACTATCTTCTAGATCTCTAATTATATTTAGTTTTTTAAATTGAGAATAAAAATTCTCAAATCTATTGTTATTTCCCTGGGATTTCATTTGAGCAACATAAATTGGTTTTCCCGTGATAGCTGCCTCTGAAATCATTGAAGTAGAGTCACAAGACACTACTATATAGTCAGCTAATGAAAGTGCACACAAGTAAGCCTTTTTATCAACTTCTTTAAATACTATATGATTATCGCTAAAAGTATTGAAAGCTTTTTTTATAATTCTTTCTGGAGTCCTATACGAAGGTATAACAATAATTCTGTATTTTTGTGGAGTAAACACCACTTTTATTTTATTAAAAATAAAATTTATTTGCTCGTCTGAAAAATTGTAATATTTATTTGGTCCGCCAAGTATAAATGATACAATTTTTTTTTTTCCTTTTTCAACGTTTATGTATTCCCTATTTTTTTGTATTTCGGAATTGGTAAGATAATGAACAGCCCCAACGGTTTTTATCACATTTTCACCTTGTAAATTGTCATGTTCCGGACAAACAATTAAATCAAACTTAGTAATAGGAACTTTTGGATCTTGAATATGGATATTAAATACTCTGTCTTTATATTTTTTTTTAAGAGCAAGTGAAGGTATTACGCTTTTTCGACCACATGATATTATTACTTTTGAACTAAATATAAATTGATTTTTAAGCACTCCTAGTGTGATAGGGGTAAACTTTGGGGGCACATATTCCCATATTTTTTTTAATTCAACTGTTTGATGTTTATAACTTAGATCTAATGCTTTAGCTAAGCCCTCAACCTGGCTTATCATCCCGTGCATACCCTGAGTTAAAAGTAATGCTTTAAATTTTGACATTTGATACTATATACCTCTTATAAAATGAATAATAAACCAACTAAACATACAAAAGTGTTAATTCTTGGGTCAGGACCAGCCGGATATACGGCAGCGATTTACGCTGCTAGAGCGATGCTAAAACCAATCTTAGTTTTTGGCTCTGAGCCAGGTGGGCAATTAGCCACAACAACTGATGTAGAAAATTTCCCAGGATTTTCAAAAGTGATTCAAGGCCCATGGCTAATGGAAGAAATGAAAGGGCAAGCAAAAGCAGTGGGCACTGAAATGATACAAGACCATATCAGTAAAGTAGACTTTGCTCAAAAACCGTTTAAAGCCTATGGCGACAGTGGACAGATTTATTCAGCAGATAGTTTTATAATATCAACTGGCGCACAAGCAAGATGGTTAAATCTTAAATCAGAACAAACCTTTAAAGGTTTTGGTGTTTCTGCATGTGCTACTTGTGATGGCTTTTTTTTTAAAGGAAAAGAGGTAGCAGTTGTAGGTGGGGGTAATGCTGCTGTTGAAGAAGCAATGTTTTTAACTAAATTTGCATCTAAAGTTAAATTAATTCATAGAAGGAATGAATTACGTGCTGAGAAGTTGCTACAAAATAAATTAAAAGCAAATAAAAAAATTGAAATTATTTGGGACACAGTTGTAGAAGATATATTAGGTAAAGAAAATCCAAAAGAAGTAAATTCAATTCAAATTAAGAATGTAAAAACAGGAGTAGTTTCAAATCTTAAAGTAGATGGTATTTTTATTGCCATCGGTCATGACCCGGCAACAAAACTTTTCAACAATCAACTAGATATGGATAAAAATGGGTATCTTATTACAAAGCCTGACTCTACAGCGACTAACATACCAGGTGTCTTTGCGGCTGGCGATGTTAAGGACAAAATTTTCAGACAAGCAGTAACGGCTGCTGGTATGGGATGTATGGCAGCTTTAGAAGCCGAAAAACATTTATCTCATCAATAAAGTGAAAAATAATTTACATGTATTTTTAGGAGCAACAGTTGCAGATGCAGCTGCAAGACCTTTGCATTGGGTTTATGATCAAAAAAAACTATCTAATTACATAAAAGGCAAAAGAGATTTTGCGTTCTTAAAAAAAAATAAAAGTCCATTTTATAATATAAAAACTGGAGAGGTATCTGGATATAACAAAATTGGTCAGACGATGTTTGAAACATTGATTGAAAATCATGAAAATATTGAAAAAAGATTTAAAAAAAACATTCTCAAAAATTTTGGTCCAGGAAGTATTTATTGGAGGAATTTGAGATTAAGAAAAAAATATAAAAAGGTAAAAGATTGGAGATCAATAATTAAAGGCCCATGGATACATCAGAACATTATTGAAACTGTAAGAAATATCAAAAGCAAAAAAAAATTAAGCGGTGGCGTAAAAGTTAATGAGTCAGACGGATATTGTGCAGCCTTACCATTTTTTTTATATGGTCATAATTTTAAAGACATAGAAAAAATTATAAAAATAGTAACTATTTCAAAAATTAGTATTAAATATGCGATGGCAAAACTCTATATTTTAGATTTTGCGTTAAAAGGTTCTAAAGATCCAATTAGTGAATTTGAGAAAAAATTTAGAAGAAATGTTTACTTTAAAAATGTGATTAAGGATATTAGAAAAGTGAAGAAATTTAAAAAAAAATCTCATAAGATAATTGTTAAAAAATTAGGTATGGCTTGTAGTTATCCAGGTACTTTTAATAGCGCAATACACTCTATTTTAACTGCAAAGAATTTTAAAACAGCTATTTTAAATACAATTAAGGCTGGAGGTTGTAATTGTTCTCGAGCTAATTTTATTGGTGCGTATTTCGCAGCTTTACAGGGTAAAAATTCAATACCAAAACTTTGGATTAGTAAAACAATACCCGCAAAACGAATATTAATACAAAATTAAATTTGGTATAAAATGGTGAAAGTTTTTTTTAATAATTCATGTAATATTTGTAAGGCAGAAATAAATCATTATAAAAAAATTTGTAATGAAAATATTGAGTGGATTGATGTTACAGACAACACGGTAGCACAAAAACTTACCTCTAAAAGCTATAAGGAACTAATTAGACGAATGCATGTAATTTCTGATGGAAAAATTATAAGTGGTGCTGAAGTTTTTTTAATAATTTGGAAAAATATACCCAAATATCATTTTTTATATAAAATATTTAATAATAAATACCTATTTTTCTTTTTAAATGTATTTTATGAAATAGCTGCTTATTTATTATTTTTAAAAAATAAACATCTTTTAAAAAGTGAAAAAAAATCAATTACCTAAAAAGATATGCCCGATATGTAAAAGGTCTTTTTCTTGGAGAAAGAAATGGAGACTAAATTGGAAAAACGTAAAATATTGTTCTAAGAGATGCTCTCGATTATTTTAGGGATATAATTTTTAAAATTAAAAAAACCTTTATTACAAAATTTCCAGGAAATTTGGTCAATTTTGCGGTACAAAAATTTAATATTTTGAATTTTATTATTATAAATAAAATCCAAATTCTCACCTATTTTTGGGTATAAACAGTACACATCCTCTTTTAAATTTTTAATATCATTAATATCAATAATTTCACAATTAATTGAATTTTCATTTAATCTTTCTAATTGATCTTTCAAAAAGAAATTTTTAAGTTTTATAACATTTGGGTTAAGTAAAATTTTTCTTTTTTTTTCATTATTTACTAAAAATATTTTCTGAAACTTAAATTTGTTAAAATCAGAAGCCTCGAAGCTTAAACTATTATCAAAAATGAGAAGAATTTTATTATTTTCAATCTGAGGATTGGCTATATTTTTTTCTTTTGCAAAGTATTTTTTTTCTGAGGGTATAGGTGTAACAGAATCATTCAGTTTAATATTATTAAAACGATTGTTAGTAAATTTTTTGATATTCCACTCAGAAGCTAAATAATGTTTGCCTGGAGTTTGGACTCCCGCTACCCATCTCCATCCTAGAGTGTTTGACGCTACATCTCCATCGTAAAGATTCTTAAGAAAAAATTCTGCACCTAATTCCCAAGGCAATTTAAGTGTAAAAATCCAAATACTAGCAAACCACATTCTAGTATGATTATGTAAGTAACCAGTATCTTTGAGCTCATTTACCCACTCATTAAAACAATCAATACTTGTATTTCCATTTATAGCATTTTCTAAATTACTATTATCTTTATATTCAACATGGAGATTGTCTAACTTTAAAATGTAATCTTTCCAAACATCTGGTCTAAGCTCTAACCATCCTTTCCAATAAATTCTCCAAAAAACTTCCTGAACAAATTTTTCACAATTATTAAATAAGTATTTTTTTAAAACTTTATTTACAACTTCTTTCTCATTAATAATACCATGTGTTATAAAAGGAGATAAGCAAGATGTATTTTCTCTTTTTTTGGGCCCTAAATCAAAATTTCTCGTTTTAGAATATTCTTTTAGATTACCATCAATAAATTTTTCCATATTTTCTAAACTTTTTTTTCTACTGATAAAAAAATTCATAGATTATTAAAAAAATTTAGTTCAAACTTTCGCAAAAAGATTTTATTCTTTCTATAGCTTTTTTTAAGTTTTCCATAGATGTTGCGTAGGAAATTCTAAAATATCCATCAAGTCCAAAGGCTGATCCTTGAACTACTGCTACCTGTGATTTTTCTAAAAGCTTTTGTACAAACTCTTGATCATTTTTTAATTTTGTTTTTTTTCCTAATAATTTTTTACAATTTGGAAAAACATAAAAAGCACCTTCGGGTTTTAAGCAGCTTAAACCCTTAATCTTATTTAAATTATCAACGACAAAATCTCTTCTCTCTTTAAAAGAGTCTGATCTTTTTTTAATAAATTCTTGTGTTCCATTTAAAGCTTCGACTGCTGCAGCCTGACTTATCGAAGACGGATTGCTTGTTGATTGTGATTGTATTTTTGAAATAGCTTTAATTATTTCTTTAGGGCCCGCTCCATAACCAATTCTCCAACCAGTCATTGAATAAGATTTACTTACACCGTTCATTGTTAATGTTCTGCTTTTCAAAGCATCTATCTGGGCGATAGTAAAAAAATTAAAATCATCATATAAAATATGTTCATAAATATCATCGCTTAAGATATATATTTTTTTATTTTTAATTAAAATTTTTGATATTTCCTCAATTTCTTTTTTTGAGTATGTAGATCCAGTTGGGTTTGAAGGTGAATTTAAAATAAGCCATTTAGTTTTTTTTGTTATTGCCTTTTTAAGTTTTTCTGGAGTTAACTTAAAATTATTCTTTTCGTCACACTTTATGATTTTAGGCCTTCCGCCGGCTAATAAAATTATATCAGGATACGATACCCAATAAGGCGCAGGTACAATTACTTCATCGCCTTTATTAAGTGTAGCCATAAAAGTATTATAGAGAACTTGCTTACCTCCAGTCCCGACTGTTATTTGATCAAGCTCGTATGATAAATTATTTTCTCTGATAAATTTAGCACGAATAGCTTTTTTGAGTTTTGGAGTGCCGTCAACAGCAGTATATTTTGTATCACCTTTTTGAATAGCCTCTATAGCTGCTTTTTTAATGTTGTCAGGAGTATCAAAATCAGGCTCCCCTGCCCCCAATCCAATCACATCCTTCCCAGCAGCCCTCATTTCCCTTGCTTTTGTGGTAACTGCGATAGTTGGCGATGGTTTTACACGTTTTAAATTGTTGGAAACTATGCTCATTGAAATTTATAATATTTATTTTAAATTATTATTAACACAAAATGCAAAATACTTATCAAGAAAAAATACTAAATATTGAGACTACTAACAACTCAATTAAAAAGAAGTTAGAAGGTGGCATAAAATTTAAAATTAAAAGCAGTTTTCAACCAGCTGGTGATCAGCCTCAAGCAATAAAATCATTAACTCAAAACTTAAAAAATAAAAGAAATGAGCAAGTTCTTCTTGGTGTAACTGGATCTGGAAAAACTTTTACAATGGCAAAAGTAATTGAAGCAACGAACAGACCAGCCTTAGTTCTAGCTCCTAACAAAACTTTAGCTGCCCAATTGTACGGGGAATTTAAAAGTTTTTTTCCAGATAATGCAGTTGAATATTTTGTTTCCTATTATGATTATTATACTCCTGAAGCATATGTTCCAAGATCAGACACTTATATTGAAAAAGAAGCATCAATTAATGAACAGATAGATAGAATGAGACACTCGGCAACAAGATCGTTATTAGAAAGAGATGATGTAATCATAGTGGCCAGTGTTTCATGTATTTATGGGCTCGGTTCAGTAGAAGCTTATAGTAAAATGACTATAACTCTAAAAAAAAATAATGAATATGATAGAGATCAATTAATAAGAACATTTATAACGCTCCAATATAAAAGAAATGATCAGAATTTTTTTAGAGGAACTTTTAGAGTGAGGGGTGAAAATTTAGAGATTTTCCCTTCTCACTTGGAAGATAGAGCTTGGCGATTAAGTTTTAACTTCAATAAATTAGAAAAAATAGAAGAGTTTGATCCTTTAACAGGAAATAAAACTAATAATTATTCAATAATTAAAATTTATGCAAATAGTCACTACATAACTCCAAAGCCAACTATGGAACAAGCAGTTAGACAAATAAAATCAGAATTAGCTGAAACGCTCAAAAAACATCGGGCAAATAATAAATTGTTAGAAGAACAGAGATTAAGAGAAAGAACTAAATTTGATCTAGAAATGATTGAAGCAACTGGAACATGTGCTGGTATTGAAAATTATTCAAGATTTTTATCGGGAAGAAAAGCTGGTGAACCTCCACCAACACTGTTTGAATATTTTCCTGATAACACAATTATATTTGTTGATGAAAGTCATGTAACTGTACCGCAATTAAACGGGATGTACAAAGGAGATAGAACTAGAAAAAGTACATTGGCTGAATATGGTTTTAGACTACCATCTTGTATGGACAATAGACCTCTTAAGTTTGAAGAGTGGGATATGATGAGAACTCAAACAGTGTTTGTCTCAGCTACACCAGGGGCTTGGGAATTAAAACAAACAAACAATAAATATATTGATCAAATTATTAGACCAACTGGTTTGATTGACCCACCTGTTGAGATTAGGCCAGCAAAAACTCAAGTGGATGATTTGATGCATGAGGCTGGGAAGGTTATAGAAAAAGGGTATCGTGTTTTGGCGACAACGTTAACAAAAAAAATGGCAGAGGATCTAACAGAATATCTTCATGAAAATGGTCTTAAGGTTAGATATATGCATTCTGATATTGATACGTTGGAGAGAATTGAAATCATAAGAGATCTAAGACTTGGAGTATTTGATATTTTAGTTGGAATAAATCTTTTAAGAGAAGGGCTAGATATTCCAGAGTGTGGATTGGTAGGAATTCTCGATGCTGATAAAGAAGGATTTTTGAGGTCAGAAACATCCTTAATTCAAACTATTGGTAGAGCTGCTAGAAATATTGATGGAAAAGTTATTCTGTTTGCAGATAAAAAGACTAAAAGCATAGAAAAGGCTATTAAAGAGACCGACCGAAGGAGAAACAAACAGCAAGAGTACAATAAAAAAAATAATATTACCGCTGAATCAATAAAAAAAGAAATAGGAGATATTTTAGAGTCGGTTTATGAAAAAGATTATGTGAACATAAAAGAATCTAATATTGGAGGCAATCTAAAAAAACATCTTAAAGGATTAAAAAAAAAGATGAAAGAGTCAGCTGCTAATCTAGAATTTGAGGAAGCAGCTAAAATAAGAGATGAAATACGAAAATTGGAGGCTAGTGAATTAGAAATAACATTGAACCCTAAAATAAGTCAGTATAACCTAAAGAATAAAGTTTATCCTAAAGGTAGATCAACACTTGGCATGCCTGGGACTAAAACAAAGAAACAACAAAAAAAATGGAAGCCAAAAAAATAATAGTTACCGGAGGGGCAAATCGAATTGGCAGATCTATAGCTTTGGAACTAGCAAATTACGATACTCAAATTGTTATTCATTACTCAAAATCTTTTTCCGCGGCAAAAAAACTAAAAGTAGAGTTAGAAGATTTAGGTTCTGTTGTTCATCTTTTAAAAGCTGACTTGAATAATTATAGTCAAACTCAAAGAATAATTTCTTATGCCTATAAAAAGATGAGAGGTCTAGATTGTTTGGTTAATAATGCGTCTATTTTTGAAAATGATAATTTAACTAATTTTTCGGAAAAAAGTTTTTTAAAGCATATGAATATTAATCTCAAAGCTCCTGCAATTTTAATAAAAAACTTTGCTAAAGTATATAAAGGTAGCGAAGGAAACATTGTGAATATTATTGATCAGAGGGTTGAAAAATTAACTCCTTTCTTTTTTTCATATACTTTGAGCAAATCTAGTCTAGCCACTTTGACTAAAACCTCAGCTATGAAATTAGCACCGAACATAAAAGTAAACGCTGTTTCCCCTGGGCCGACATTAAAAAACAAACGCCAATCAGAAAAACATTTTAAAAAACAGTGGAAATCTACAATACTTAAAAAGAAAGTAGATACAAAAAATGTTAGTTCTGCTGTTAAATTTTTAATTAATAATAACAATATAACCGGTCAAATTATAAATGTAGACAGTGGACAGCGTTTAGCTTGGAAAACACCTGATATAATTAATGCAAAAGAATGAAAATTTTAAAATTTAAAAACAAAAATAAATTTAAGTATAATAAAAAGATTATTATTAAGGATCTAATTTTATTACTATCAGTTGGGATACATCGATTTGAAAAGTTAAAAAAACAAAATGTAAAATTTAATATAGAAATTACTACTGATCCAAATCTGAAACCAGATGTGAGAACAATTGTTAATTATGAAAATGTTGTTAATGATATTAAAAAATTGACTAACAAGACACACTTTGAGCTACTTGAAAGTTTATCAGAGTCTATATTTGATGAAATTTTTAAAAACAAAAAAATAAAAAAGGTCAAGTTAAAAATTGAAAAATTAGATATTATAAAAGAAACAAAATCAGTTGGTATAGAAGTTGTAAAAACAAAAATATAATGGACAGTCTAGAACAAGGAAAAAAAATAATAAAAGATAAAATACCTTTGATATCTAAAAATCCTGGAATTTATAAAATGTTAAGCTCATCAGGAGAAATACTCTATATTGGTAAAGCAAAAAATATACCTAATAGACTTAAAAGCTACGTTACCGACTCCAATTTACCAATAAGAACTGAAAGAATGCTGTCTTTAACGCATAATCTTGAGACAACAACTACCAATAATGAAAGTGAAGCCCTTCTTTTAGAAGCTAACTTGATAAAGAAGCATAAGCCAAGATACAATATTCTTTTAAGAGACGATAAATCTTTTCCTTACATTTATATCGGCAACAAAGATAAATGGCCACAATTGACAAAGCTTAGGGGAAAAAAATCTAAATCTGGATATTATTTTGGACCTTTCGCTTCTATAGGT
>MDTB01144802.1_pt1 | contig 44349 bp, 43 predicted proteins | sample 811161 | NCBI WGS metagenome assembly MDTB01 (sample SAMN05326650, study PRJNA326480) | marine metagenome | isolation source: seawater | place: Mediterranean Sea | collected 2009 | reverse complement strand
CACGTTGATAGGCTGGATGTGGAAGCGCAGTAATGCGTGCAGCTGACCAGTACTAATAGCTCAATTGGCTTGATTTATGCACTGAAAAAAATTTTTACCCAAAATTGATATTAGTTATTTGCACTTTACCTTACATAGGGTATTGTTTATAATGTTCATAAATTGAACAAAGATGAAACTATTTAAAATTAACCATGTTTAATTTTTTAAAAAAGAAAATTAATAAACAATCTAATTTTTCAAGCAGAGGACACGTTAAGTCGGAAAAAATTAATTTTGATTTTAAAAATTTTTCCTCAAAAAATATATTTAACAAATTAAGTGATAATTCAGAATACGGCTTTTATTATTTTCCTTACGGTTATTTATACAGATACCCAAAATGGGGTACATTAAATGAACTTGGTTTTAGAAATAAAGAAAGTTTACATAAGATTAGAGAAAAATTTGTAAATGAAATTGTTATACTTGTTTTTGGTAATTCTTGTGCATTTAGTATACTAGTGAAAGACGAGGATACTTTTTGTTCTAAACTTGAAAACAAACTAAATAAAAATCATGAATTAACAAAAAAATTAGGAAAAAAATTTAAAGTTGTAAACATGGGCCAAAACGCAAATGTGATGATGAAACAAATCATTCATTTTCTTTGCTTTGGACATCAAATAAAACCAGAAATTGTTATATCACATAGTGGTGCAGGAGATTTCCACCATGGGCAATTTTCAGATAGTTTTCTAATTAATAATTATAGTTTAACATATCATGATGTTCACGAAGCATGGGCAAAAAAAATTCATGATTCAGAATATGATGTAGATTATGATTTTAAAGATGAAACACAATCTAACTTTAAACCCGTAATACCTAAAAATAATCCAGAAGTAGTCATGCAATCTTATCATGATAGAGTATTGCAATTTAAAAAAATTGTTGAGAGCTATAATGGAAAATTTATCTGTGGTTTTCATCCATGGATATATAGCAAAAAAAAACTAAGTGAATTTGAAAAAGAAAAAATCCAGGGTTACTTTAAATTCTATAAAAATATTTATGATAACATCCTCAGTCTATGCGAAAAATACCAGAAACTATTTATTATGAATGAAAAAAATAATTTTATTATAGATATTCATGAAAAATTTAAGAATTTAGATCCTAATATTTCTCACTTTGGAGATGTAGTACACACTTTAGAACCTGGAGATGAAGTAATTTCAAAGTGTTATTATGATAAAATATTGAATATATATAAATAGATACAAATCAAAAAATGAATTATTTATCAAATATCCTTTTCAAACTTTTTTCGATGGTTTTAATAAAAAAAAATTTTGAAAAAAAAAAACTTAAAAAACAACTCTTTATATATAAAATGTATTAATGATCAAAAAATTATTGCTAATTTTCTCATATAATTTGATTGTTCTGTTACAAACCTTTTCAACTAAAAAAATTAAAAGATATAAAAGTCTTAAAACAATCAGTGACTTAAAAAAAGAAGTCTGATGAAAATTTTGGGTATTTCATGCTTCTTTCATGACTCAGCTGCATCTATAACCGACAATGGAGTTATTTTAGCAGCTGCTGAGGAAGAGAGATTTAGTAGAATTAAACACGATTCAAATTTTCCATTTGAGAGTATAAAATTTTGCTTAAATATGGCAGGTTTAAAATCTGGTGATCTTGATTATGTAATTTTTTATGAAAAACCATTGATCAAATTAAATAGAATATTAAAAACTTTAGGATACAATTATCCAAAAAGTTTTGAGATATACAAAGATGTAATTAACAATTGGGGCTCTGAAAAACTTTGGATAATAGATTTTATTAAAAAAACTCTTAATGTTCCCAAAAAAAAAATATTATTTTATGAACATCATTTTTCACATGCAGCAAGTGCATTTTATTGTTCAGAATTTGAAAGTTCAGATTTACTTACTATTGACGGTGTTGGAGAGTGGACTACCACCTCATTTGGTAAAACAGAAGATCAACATTTGATTAGAGACAATTTTATAGATTTTCCTCATTCTCTAGGACTATTTTATACAGCCTTCACCGAATTCTTAGGTTTTGAGGTAAATGATGGTGAATATAAAGTTATGGGTATGGCACCATATGGAGAACCAATTTATTTAGATAAAATCGATAAACTTTTTAAAAATAAAAAAGGTTTAAATTTTGAACTAGATCTTTCTTATTTTAATTTTCATAAGTCAATGAATTCAAATTTATCAATTAAATTTTTAGAATTATTTGGTGAAAACAGGGGGAAAGAAGAACCATTTTTCATAGAAAATTTTAAAGATGATTTATCTGATGAAAAATTTGAAGTTTCAAATAGGATAAAAAAAAGAAGCAAATACTATGCTGATATAGCTTCGAGTGTACAAAATTATATTGAAAATTTAATATTAGATTTTTCAAAAAATTTGAAAAGTTTAAATAATAATAATAACTTGTCATATGCGGGTGGAGTAGCTTATAATTGTTCCGCTAATTCAAAATTACTAAAAAGTGGATTGTATAAAAATATTTTTATACAACCTGCTGCTGGGGACTCAGGAGGAGCGTTAGGAGCAGCACTAGGTCTTGATTTTATTATTTCTGGAAAAAAAAGAGCAAATTTTTCACATGTTTATCTAGGAAAATCTTTTAGTGATCAAGAAATAAGAAGTTATTTGGATAATAATGGAATTGCTTATAAATTCCATGAAAATTTTGATCTACTATGTGATGATGTATCAGATGAAATAGCTAATGAAAAAATAGTCGGTTGGTTTCAAGGAAGTTTTGAGTTCGGACCTCGGTCTCTTGGTAATAGAAGTATATTGGCGGATCCAAGATATTTTAAAAATAAAAAGATAGTTAATTCTAAAATTAAATTTCGCGAATTATTTCGCCCATTCGCTCCATCATCTTTAAAAGAATTCGCAAGTATATATTATGAGTTAAATGAGCATGAAATAGAGCAACAACCATATTCATTTATGCTCTCTACAGTTAAAGTTAGAGAAGAATATAAAGATAGATTACAAGCAATTACACATCTTGATGGAACAGCTAGACTTCAAATAGTTACAAAAAATCAAAATGAAAAATTTCATAAGTTGATTTCGTCGTTTGGTCAAAAAACTGGAATTTTCACATTACTGAATACTTCATTTAACAGAAGAGGGGAGCCAATTGTATCTTCTCCTCAAGATGCTATTGCAACTTTCAACTGGACAGGTATTGACTTACTGGTTTTAAATAACTTTGTCATAAAAAAAAATAATTTAAATCATAAATAACAACCTTAATTTAAACTTTTTTCACTTTACTGGGATCTAATATATAGTATAAATGTTCAAAACTTGAACATTATGCTCAATGACAACGATCAATTTCAGGTATTAAGGAAAATACAAAAAAAACCTACTAGCACTCAAAGAGAACTTGCTAAAGATCTTGGAATTAGTCTTGGCAAATTAAATTATTGTATTAAAGCTCTCAAAAATAAAGGGTTGATTAAAATTAATAATTTTAGAAACAACCCTAATAAATCGAATTATTTATATATTTTAACACCTAAAGGCGTAAGTACAAAAATGTATTTGACTATTAACTTTATGAAAAAAAAGATGAAAGAGTATGATGAATTAAAAAGAGAGTTAGATGATAAAAAATAGATCTAATTCATCAAAGCATATTGAAAAGTATTTTAATGGCATAAAAGAAATCGCTACAAAGGTAAATAAAAAAAAGGTAGACGAATTAGCAAAATCTTTAAATTTACTTAGAAATCGCAAAGGTAGATTGTTTTTTTTAGGAGTTGGAGGAAGTGCAGGAAATTCTTCTCATGCAGTTAACGATTTTAGAAAACTATGCAATATTGAGTCTTATACACCAACAGATAATGTATCTGAATTTTCAGCAAGAATTAATGATGATGGCTGGAATCAATCTTTATCCAATTGGTTGCGAGTAAGCAAGTTAAATAAAAAAGATGCGATTTTTATTTTATCTGTAGGAGGAGGTGATTTAAAAAAAAAAGTAAGCTTAAATTTAATAGAGTCAATCAAATATGCAAAAAAAGTTAAGTCAAAAATATTTGGTATTGTTGGACGAGACGGAGGATTTGCAAAAAAAAATAGTAATAATATAATTTTAGTTCCAAATATTGACTCGAAGTTAGTAACTCCTTTTGCTGAAGCTTACCAAGCAGTTATTTGGCATTGCTTAGTTTCACACCCACTTTTACAAAAAGAAAAAACAAAATGGTGAATCGCATAAAAGCTGTTTTTCTAGATAGGGATGGGGTTTTAGTGAGATCTAAAATTAAAGATAGGAAAGCATATGCACCTACCACATTTAAAGGTTTAAAAATTTACAAAGATTCATACAATTGTATTAGAAAATTAAAATCTTTAGGATTTAAAACTATTGTGGTGACAAACCAGCCAGATGTTGAAAAAAAAAATAATTGCCAAAAAAACTCTTAATAAGATGCATCTTTATTTAAAAAAAAAAACTAAGATACAAAAAATATATACCTGCATACATACTAAAGATAAAAATTGTGACTGTAGAAAGCCAAAATCGGGTATGCTTATTAAAGCTGCTAAACAAGATAAAATTGACTTAAAAAAAAGTTATATGATTGGGGATAGATATTCAGATATAATTTGTGGCAGAAGAGCTGGATGTAAAACAATTTTCATAGATAGAAATTATAAGGAAAAAAAACCAAAGATACAAAATGTATCTGTAAGGAATTTAAAAGAAGCAACAAGCTACATACAAAGACATGAAACTAGATAATTTAAATATAAAAATTTTTGCTGATGGAGCTGAAATAGAGTCTATAAAAAAACTTAATTCAAATAAGTTTATAAAAGGTTTTACAACGAATCCAAGTCTCATGAAAAAAGCTGGCATAAATAATTATAAGGATTTTGCAATTAAACTTTTGTCTGAAATTAAAGATAAACCTATTTCTTTTGAAGTTTTTTCAGATGAAATACCAGAAATGGAAAAACAAGCATATGAAATCTCTAAGTGGGGAAAAAATGTAAACGTAAAAATACCAGTAACTAACACAAAAAAAGAAAGCACTGCTGAATTGATTAGAAAATTATCATCTAAAGGAATTATTTGTAATATAACAGCTTTATTTACAACTGATCAAATCAAATTAGTCTATGACGCTATTGACAAATCGACACCTTCAATTCTTTCAGTATTTGCGGGTAGAATAGCAGACACAGGAGTAGATCCTTCAAATATAATGAGGTACTCAGTAGATTTAGTTAAATCTAAACCTAGGATGGAAATTCTATGGGCAAGTACAAGAGAAACATTAAATATTTTTCAAGCAGAAGAAATTGGTTGTCAAATTATAACAGTTCCTCATGAAATTTTAGGTAAATTAAATTACCTAGATAAAAATTTGGAGGACTTTTCTTTAGAAACAGTAAAATCTTTCTATAAGGACTCCATAGCAGCAGGTTTTAAGATTTAATTTCTCATGGAATTTAAAAAAATTTTTGTTACTGGAGGTGCTGGTTATGTTGGGAGTTGCTTGGTTCCGAATCTTCTCTCTAAAAATTACGAAGTCACTGTTTATGACATAATGTATTATACAGATAAATATTTACCTAAAGAAAATAAAAATTTAAAAGTCATCAAGGGTGATATTAGAGATGAAAAAAAACTTTATGAAAGTTGTAAAAATCACGATGTATTTATTAATTTAGCATGTATATCTAACGATATAAGTTTTGAGTTAGATGAAAAACTATCAACAAGCATAAATTTAGATGCTTTCGAACCAATGGTTATTGCTGCAAAAAAAGCTGGAATTAAAAGATTCATCTATGCTTCATCCAGTTCTGTTTATGGTATTTCCAATCAAAAAGATGTAAAGGAGGAGCACCCTCTAGTTCCTTTAACTTTATACAATAAATATAAAGGCATGTGTGAGCCTCGACTTTTAAATCTAACTGATAAAAGCTTTGAAGGTGTAATATTTCGACCTGCTACAGTCTGCGGATATGCACCTCGTCAAAGATTTGACTTATCAGTAAATATTTTGACTAATTTTGCTATCAACAAAGGTTTTATAAAAGTTTTTGGCGGTGAGCAACTAAGACCCAACTTACATGTAGTAGATTATTCTGATGCAGTTGAACTTTTAATAAAGTCTGATTCAGAAAAAATAAAAAATGAAATATTTAATGTCGGTTATCAAAACTTATCAATATATCAAATTGCAAAATTAGTAAAAAAAGTAGTTGAAAGTCAATTTTCTGAAAAAATGAATATAGATATTATTAAAGAAAATTCAAATGATGTAAGGTCATACCATATTAATTCAGATAAAATTAGAGAAAAGTTAAATTTTATCCCAAAACGAACTATTGAAAATGCGGTGGAAGATCTATGTGAAGCATTCAAACTAAAAAAATTTAAAAATACTTTTTCTGAAGATATATATTTTAACATCAGCAGAATGAAAAATATTAATGTAAGATGAGGACGAAAAAGAAAAAAGCAGTAGTAACAGGTGGAGCTGGTTTTATAGGAAGTCATATGGTGGATTTTCTTTTAAAAAAGAATTTTATTGTAAATGTAATTGATGATTTATCTGGGGGAAGAATTCAAAATATAAAACAAAATTTAAAAAATAAATGTTTTAACTTTAGAAAAATTGACATCTGTAAATTAAAACCAAATCATAAATTTTTTGATAAATGTGATTATGTTTTTCATTTTGCGGGTAAAGGGGATATTGTTCCTTCTATAGAAAATCCTACGAATTACATTAATACCAATGTGTTAGGAACCGTAAAAGTTTTGGAAGCTGCAAGGAAAGCAAAGGTTAAAAAATTTGTATATGCTGCTTCATCATCATGTTATGGTTTAGCTAAAACTCCAACATCAGAAATTCACAAAATTGATCCATTATATCCATACGCAATGAGCAAGTATCAGGGCGAAAAACTTTGTTTTCATTGGCATAAACTTTATAAACTACCAGTAAACTCAATAAGAATATTCAATGCATATGGACCAAGAGTTAGGACCACAGGAGCTTATGGTGCGGTTTTTGGTGTTTTTTTAAAACAAAAGTTAGAAAATAAACCCTTTACTGTTGTAGGAAATGGTAATCAAAAAAGAGACTTTGTGTTTATTGCAGACGTGGTTAATGCTTTTTATAAAGCAGCTTTAAATAATACCTCTGGTCAAATATTTAACTTAGGCTCAGGTAAACCAGAAAGCGTTAATGAGCTTGTCAAAATTCTTGGAGGAAAAAAAATATATATTCCCAAAAGACCAGGAGAGCCAAATATTACATGTGCAGATACCAGAAAAATTAGAAAAGTGTTAAATTGGTCACCCAAAACTAAATTTAGAGTAGGTGTAAATGAAATGTTAAAAGATATTAATAACTGGAGATCAGCCCCTTTATGGAATTCATTATCAATAAAAAAAGCTACTAAATTTTGGTTCTATTTTATGAAAGGTAAATGAAAGTGCTGGAAAAACTTAAAAATACATATTCAAAAAAAATAATATCTGCAAAATCTTTGAATAAAATAATTGGATCCAGACCAAGAAAAGCAAAAGTTATTCTTTGTCATGGAAATTTTGATGTAGTGCATCCGGGTCACGTTAGACACCTTATTTATGCAAAATCTAAAGCTGATATTCTTGTAGTGAGCATAACTGCAGATAAATTTATTCAAAAAGGAGTTTATCGTCCTTTTGTTCCTGAAAATATTAGAGCAATAAATCTTGCAGCATTTGAGATGGTAGATTATGTAATAATTGATAGACATAAAACATCTAATGAAATTTTAAAAACTTTAAAGCCTGATTTTTTTGCTAAAGGTTTTGAATATTCAAAAGGCAATCTTTCCCCTGCTACAAATGAAGAGTCAAAAATTGTAGAGAAATACGGAGGTGAAATGATTTTCAGCCCAGGCGACATCATTTATTCTTCTACTAAATTACTAAATCTTGCTGAACCAAAAATAGACAACTATAAAATATTGGATTTGATGCAAAGACATAGAATAACGTTTTCTTCATTAAAAAATGATATTAAAAAATTTAAAAGAATCAAAGTTCATGTAATTGGAGACACAATCATTGATACCCATACAAAAACTTCATTGATTGGTGGATACCTTAAAACACCTACTCCAAGTTTGCTTTATAATGACGTAAAAGATTATACAGGTGGTGCCGCAATAGTTGCTAAGCATCTAAAAAAAGCTGGAGCAAATGTGTTTTTTACTACTATTTTAGGAGACGATAAATTAAAAAATTTTGTTACTCAAGAAATGAAAAAAGCAAATATCAAATTAAATGCAATTATAGATAAGACAAGAAATACAACAAACAAAAATACCATAATAGCAAATAACTATAATATGTTAAAAATTGACAAAGTTGATAATCATCCCATTTCAAATATCATTTTGAATAAAATTAAGATTTTAATTTCAAAAACAAAAGCAGACATAATAATTTTTAGTGATTTTAGACATGGAATATTTAATAAGTCTACAATTCCTATATTAACATCCTCAATAAGAGGAAAGGTATTTAAAGTTGCTGACAGTCAAGTAGCTACAAGATGGGGAAATATAACTGATTTTACAGGATTTGATTTAATCACCCCTAACGAAAAAGAGGCAAGATTTTCGTTAGCAGATCAAGATGCAAGTATAAGTGACTTAACTAGACAGTTAAATAAAAAAAATAAGTTTAAGAATTTAATTTTAAAACTTGGCGAAAGAGGATTGTTTGGCTCCGGACAAAGTAATCCGAGCGGATTTGCTATTCCCAGTTTTACAAAAAAAATTGTTGATGCTGTAGGTGCTGGTGATGCTCTTTTAGCATATTCATCCTTGGCTTTGTGGACATCTAAATCAATTTTGAGAGCAAGTATATTAGGTTCAATCGCTGCATCTTGCGAATGTGAAAAAGATGGTAATATAGAAATTAATCCGAAAGAAGTTTTACTTAAACTAAATGATTTAGAGGAGTCTACAAATTATTTAGTTAAATCAAAATTATGAAAGCCATAATAGTAGGAATGGGTGTTCAAGGAGTTAAGAGAAAAAATTCTCTCAGCAATAAAGAGTTTATTGGTTCAGTAGATAAATTTAAAAAATCAAACTTTTACTCAATTCAAAATGTTCCTTTAAATATTTACGACACTGTTTTTGTTTGTGTGCCTGACAATGAAAAAGAAAAAATTATAGAATATTCTCTTAAAAATAAAAAAAATGTTTTGGTGGAAAAACCATTCATAACAAATAAACAAAATGATTTAATTGAACTTCAAAGATTAGCAAAAAAAAATAATCTTACTTTGTACACTGCTTATAATCACAGATTTGAACCTAACATATTAAAGTTAAAAAAATTAATAGATAAGAAATTATTAGGAAAAATATACAGCTGTAAGATTTTTTACGGTAATGGAACTTCTAAACTCGTAAAAAAAAGCAAATGGAGAGATAAAGGGTTAGGAGTAGTAACTGATTTGGGTTCACATTTAATTGATTTATGTATTTTTTGGTTTGGTAAGGATTTAAAAAAAGTGAATATATTGGATTTAAATAAATTCGAAAACAAATCTCCTGATCAAGCAATTATATCTTGTGAAATAAATAATATAAAGATTATTTTAGAAATGTCACTTTGTATGTGGAAAAATACATTTTCATGTGACGTGATAGGTTCAAGAGGGTCAGCACACCTAGATTCTCTTTGTAAATGGAGTAGAAATGAATTTATATATCGAAAAAGAAAAATACCAGCCGGCAAACCTATAGAAAGCAAAATTTTTTTTGAGAGAAAAGATCCAACTTGGGGCAGAGAATTAAATTTTTTTAAAAAGTCAATAAGTAAAAAGAAAAATTTAAATTTTGAAAGAGATTTAATAATTAATAGAGAATTTTTAAAATTTAAGATATTATGAAAAATAGACCAATAATAAGTTTTGTGGGATTAACTCATTTAGGTTTAAATTATCTAGCTGCAGCTTCAAAAAAAAATTTTCAAATATACGGATTTGATACAAATAAATTAAAGGTAAAAAATTTAAATAATGGAATTATTGAATATGATGAACCTGGACTTAAAATGTTAATAAAAAAAAATGAAAAAAAAATATTTTTTTCGGATGATTTCAAAAAATTGAAAAAAAGTAAGTTGGTATTTATTTCAAAGGATGTAAGTACGGACAAAGGAAATAACCCTGATTTAAAAAGTTTGAGGAAATTGATTAATTTTACAATTAAATTTATAGGTAAAAACACTAAATTAATAATTTTATCTCAATCTCGACCTGGTTTTGTAAGATCAATAAAATATGATCATAATAATCTATACCATCAAGTTGAAACTTTAGTTTTTGGCAATGCAATAAATAGAGCAGTAAAACCTGAGAGATTTATTATAGGCGTAAAAGATGAAAGCAAAAAAATAGATAGTAATTATCTAAGGTATTTAAAAACATTTAATTGTCCTATATTTAAAATGAATTATGAAAGTGCTGAAATAACAAAAATATCTATTAATTTAATATTAGCATCTACCATAACTACTTCAAATATTTTATCTGAACTTTGTGAAGCTAATAAAGCAAACTGGAGAGATGTAATTCCTGCAATTAAATTAGATAAAAGAATTGGAAAGTTTTCTTATATCAATCCTGGCTTGGGAATAAGTGGAGGTAATATAGAGAGAGATATTGCCACAACAATTAAATTAACAAAAAATAAAACACCATCAAATATCTTATTAAAATCTTTAATCCAAAATTCTCGATATATGAAAGATTGGGTATATAGAATAATAAAGAAGAATAGATTACTGAATTTAGATAAAAAAAATAATATTGGAATTATTGGAGCTACATATAAAGAAAATACTAATTCCATGAAAAACTCACCTTTTTTAGAATTAGTAAAGAAGATAAATAAACTTAATAAAATATTTGTTTTTGAACCAAAGATTAAAATTAATTTTAAACAAAAAAATGTTATTCAAATAAATAATTTAAATGAATTTTTTTCAAAAAATAAAGTAATCGTTTTTTTAAGACCATTTGGCAATGTCAAAATATTTGAGCCTTATTTAAGAATTATTAAGAATAAAATAGTGATTGATCCCTATGGCGTACTAAAGGAAAAATCAATAAATAAAGAAATTAAAAAATATTATACTTTAGGGACAATTTAATGAACAAAAAAATTATTATTTTAGGGTCATCAGGTATAATTTCAAAAAATCTTCAAAAAAAGTTAAAAAAAAATAAAATCAAATTTATAGTTTATGGGAAAGAAAAAATAGATTTAGTAAAAAAAAAATCAATTAACATCCTACGAAATAAAGCGAGTGCTAATGATGTCATTGTTTTTATTTCTGCAGAAGCTCCAGCAAAAAATTTCGATATGTTTAGAAATAACATTGAAATGTGTGAAAATTTTTGTGAGTCGATAAAAGATAAGAAAATATCAAATATTATATATATTAGCTCTGATGCAGTATATTCTGACAGTTTTAAAAAATTAAATGAAAATTCACTTACATTGCCAAGCTCAATGCATGGAATGATGCACCTAACTAGAGAATTAATTTTGAAAATATATTGTAAAAATTTATGTGTTCTCAGACCCACACTAGTCTATGGTCCAGGAGATACACATAAAGGCTATGGACCAAATAAATTTTTAGAATTAGCCAAAAAAAATAAAGATATAGTTTTGTTTGGTAAAGGTGAAGAACTAAGAGATCATGTATATATAGACGATTTGATTGCAATTTTATATATGTGCATTACTAAAAATAAAAAAGGTATTTTTAATATTGCTAGCGGAAAAATAAATTCATTTAAGAGAATAGCTAAGACAGTAGTAAGCCTTTCTAAAAGTAAGTCAAAAATATTTACCACTAAAAGAGTGGGTCAAATGCCTAATAATGGATACAGACCTTTTGATGTAAGCTGTATTGAAATGAATTTTAATAAAATAAAATTAACAAATATTAAACAAGGGATAACTAAATATTTAACGAACTAAATAAAATGAAAGTAGAATTAATAGATCTTAAACAAAGATTTAAACATGAGGAAAAAACTATTATGAAAATTGTTCATAAAGTTTTAAGTAAAGGAAATTTAATTTTGACAAAAGAAGTTCAAAATTTTGAAAAATCAGTTTGTAAATATACAAATACAAAATATTGTCTTGGTTTAAACTCCGGAACAGATGCTCTTATGATGTCTTTATGGAGCTCAGGAATTAAAAAAGGTGATGAAGTTTTAACTTCTCCTATTTCGTTTGTTGCAACAGCTAATGCTATAGTTCATGTGGGAGCAAAACCAGTTTTTGTAGATGTAGGAGAAGACCTAAATATTAATCCAAAACTCATAGAAAATGCAATTACAAAAAAAACAAAAGCAATTATCCCTGTGCATTGGACTGGAAGAGTTTGTCAAATGGATAAAATTATGAAAATTGCTAATAAATATGGATTAATAGTTATAGAGGATGCAGCACAAGCAACTGGTGCATATTATAAAAAAAAACATGCCGGTACTTTCGGAAAAATTTCTGCATTCTCAACACATCCTCTTAAAAATCTAAATGCACTTGGTGATGGAGGATTTGTAATTACTAATGAGAAAAGATTATATGATAAAATTAAACTTTATCGAAGTCATGGCCTTGAAGGAAGGGATGATGCCAAAATTATTGGGGTAAATTCTAGATTAGACTCTTTAAATGCAGAAGTTTTATCTTTTAGATTAAAGAAATTAAAAGAGATAATTAAAAAAAGAAAAAGAAATATAAATTTATATAGAAAACATATTAAAACAGATAAGGTAAAAATTTTAGATGACGGTAAGAATGAAATTAATAGTTATGTAATGTTTATAACATTAGCTAAAAAAAGAGAAAAACTTCAGAAATATTTAAAAAAGTATAGAATTCAATCTTTGTTATATTACCCAACACCTTTACATATGCACAAATCAATGAAATTTTTAAAATATGGAAAAGGAAGCTTCCCGAATGCAGAAAAAATTGCTAGTGAAGTAATTTCATTTCCACATCATCAACATATAACTGAAAATCAAATTAAGTATGTATGTAGCAAAATAAATCTTTTTTACGGTAAAGAATAATGAATGTTCCATTCAACTATCTAAACTATCAATTTAAGGATAAAAAAAAATATTTTGCTGAGTGGAGTAAACTTATCGATACTTCAGAATTTACATTGGGTCCGTTCATTAAAAAATTTGAAAAAAAATTTTCAAAATATGTTGGCGTAAAACATTGTATTTCTACAAATAATGGAACTGATGCTTTGATTTTATCGTTAAAATCTTTGGGAATTAAAAGTGGTGATGAAGTTATTACAGTTTGTAATTCTTTTTATGCAACAGCAGGTGCTATTGAGGCATGTGGAGCAAAAATAGTTTTTGTTGATAGTGATGAAAGATATCAAATTGATATTAATAAAATTGAAAAAGCAATTACAAAAAAAACTAAGGCAATTATTCCTGTTCACTGGGGTGGAGCATCTCCTAACATGTTTGAAATAATTAAAATTGCAAAAAAATATAATGTTCATGTTGTAGAGGATGCATGCATGGGTATTGGCGCAAAAATATTTAATAAAAATCCTGGAAGTTTTGGTAAAGTCAATGCATTTAGCATGCACCCTTTAAAATCATTAAATGTAATGGGTGATGGAGGAATGATAGGAACAAATGATGATAAAATAGCTAAATGGTTAAGGGAATATAGAAACCACGGCATGATTGATAGAGATAATTTATCAATTTGGGGCGTGAATGTAAGAATGCAACCTTTGCAAGCCGTTGTTGCGAATATTCAATTGGATAAAGTAAAAAAAATTGTAAAAAAAAGAAATAAAAATGCAAAATTTTTAGATAATGAATTGTCAAAAATAAAATTTATTTCAATACCTAAAAGAAAAAAAGGTTACAGGGAGACTTTTGCATTGTATATGGCGAACTTTGAAAATAGAGATAATTTAAAGAAATATTTAATTAAAAATAAAATTGAAGTTAAAATTCATTATCCGATTCCATTACATTTACAAAAACCAGCAAAATTAATAGGGTATAAGAAAGGAAACTTTCCACAAGCAGAGAACCAATCTAGAAAGCTTTTAACACTTCCGGTTCATCAATATCTTAACGAATCTCAACTAAGATATATGGTAAAAAAGATAAAGGAATTTTATAATTAATGAGTATAAATAATATTATTTTTAGAATAGAGAGTTCTGCTAGAGATAAAAAAGAATTATCTAACATAGATTATGATAAAAAAAATATTCTTAACAAAAGTCAAAATTTTAAAAATTTAATTGTAAAAAAACCCTGGGGGCATGAGTATCTTTTTTTTTCATCTCCTGAAGTTTCAGTGTGGATATTAAAAATTTTCAAAAACCATAAAACCTCGATGCATTGTCATACTAACAAAAAGACTTCATTAATTTTGGTAGAAGGTATAGCAAGTTTATATTCTTTAAATGGTAAAATAAAAATTGAGAGTGGAAATGTTGTTGCTATAGATAAAGGTGCATTTCATCGTACTTCAGCAGAATTCGATCGAGATATAACTGTTATTGAAATCGAAACTCCTACAAATAAGTACGATATAGTTAGATATAAAGATGATTATCAAAGATCTTCCTCAGGTTATGAAACAAAAAATTTTTATTCCAAGACAGAGAAGAAAGATGCAAATATTACATATGAGAGTATTAATTCCTCACCAAAGGTTTTAGGAGAGTGTGAAATCAAAATTATTAAGATTGATCAATTAGGTGAAATAGAATCAAGCGCATTAGTTTCCCCTTTAAAGATTAAAAAATTCTATAAAAATAGCAGCATAATGCCCGGAGAAATTTACGAAAAAAATTTTCTTTTAAATCAAAAATCAATAACGAATTTTCAGGAATTTCTTGTAATTAATAAAAAACAATCTAAAAAATAATTCAAGATGCGTCTATCAGATTATATAATTAAATTTTTAGAACAAAAAAAAATTGATACAGTTTTTCAGGTCAGTGGTGGAGGTTCTATTTTTTTAGGTGATGCTTTATATAAAGCAAAAAAAATAAAGTATATAGCTCATCATCATGAACAAGCAGCTTCTTTTGCAGCAGAGGGATATGCAAGATGTAAGAATGATGTTGGATGTTGTTTTGTAACCACTGGGCCAGGCGGCACTAACGCAGTTACTGGCATAAGTTCAGCTTGGATTGATTCCGTGCCAGTCATTTTTATTGCTGGACAAGCGTTTTATAATCAAACTATAAAAAAAACAAAAAAAAGACAAATCGGTGTTCAAGAAATAAACATTATCGATATTGTGAAGCCAATCACAAAATTTTCAATAATGGTTAAAGATCCAGAAATGATAAATTTTTATTTGGAGAAAGCATATCAAATATGTAAATCAGGAAGACCAGGACCTGTCTTTTTAGATATTCCAGCAGATGTTCAAAATGCACAAATTGATGAAAATAAAGTTAAAAAATTACACTATAAAGTAACTATTGAAAAAAATCAGATTGATAATCAAATCAATAAAGTAATAGAAAAGTTAAGAAAATCTAAAAGACCGCTTATTCACTTAGGTCATGGTGTAAAATTATCAAAATCAAAAAAATTAGTTTATAAATTTTTTAACAAATTTGAGATACCTTTTATGGTAACCTGGAATGCAGATGATTTAATATCTTCTGACCATAAAATGTATTTTGGAAAACCTGGACAATTCGGAGAAAGAGGTTCAAATTTTATTATCCAAAATTGTGATTTTTATTTATCGATAGGCACTAGACTGCCATTTATGATAACTGGCTATAATCCAAAAGATTTTGCAAAAAAAGCTAAATATAAAATAATGGTCGATATAGACAAAAATGAGTTAAAAAAAAACGATCTAAAACTAAATTTATTAATAAAAAGTGATGCTAAATACTTTCTGGAAAAACTTTTTAGCAAACTTAAAAGTTATAAGTCTAATAATAGCTGGGTAAATTATTGTTCTAAAGTGAGAGCCAAATATCCAATTCTTGTAAAAAAAATGAAAGATGAGAAAGAATATATAAATTCATATTTTTTTATTAAAAAGCTCTCTCAAAAATTAAATAAGAACGATATTATAATTACTGATATGGGATTTTCTTTCACAACTACTCATCAAGCTCTAGAAATAAGAGGAAATCAAAAACTCTATACAAACTCTGGCCATGCTCCTATGGGCTGGGGATTACCAGCAGCAATAGGCGCTTATTACTCAAATAAAAATAAAAAGTCTAATATAATATGTATTTCTGGTGAAGGTGGGTTTCAAATGAACATTCAAGAATTAGCAACAATAATGCATAACAAAATACCTATGAAAATATTTATTTTCAATAATGGTGGATATTTAACTATTAAACAAACTCAAATCTTGGGTTTCAATAGTAGAATTATGGGAGCAGATAAAAAAAGTGGTATTTCTTTTCCAAATTATGAAAAAATTTCTAAAGCTCATTCAATAGAATATAAAAAACTAACAAAACATAATAATTTAGAAAATGAAATTAAAAAGATATTGAAATCTAAAAAAGCATTTATTTGTGAATTAATTATGAATCCAAATGAAGAACAAATTCCAAAAGCAGTTAATAGAAGAAATGAAGATGGTATTAGTATTCCTGCAAAACTAGAGGACATGTATCCTTTCTTGTCAAAGGATGAATTAAGTAGTAACAATTTAGATTAATGAAAAAAGCAGTTATTATTACAGGAAATCTAGTTCAAGATCATGAATTTATATACCCTTATTACAGACTATTAGAGGAAGGACTTGAGGTTGACGTTTGTATTTTAGAAGGTAAACCTGTAGTTGGCATTTTGGGAACTTCAATACCACCAAACAAAAACCAAAAATTAAAACAAATTGAAGATCTTAATTTAGATGATTACGGTATTCTTGTTATACCTGGTGGCGTAAAAGCAATGGAAAAAGTAAGACAAAACAAGAGTATAATTAAGTTCATTTCTGAATTCGATAAGAAAAAAAAATTGATTGCTTGTATTTGTAGTGGGGCACAGTTATTAATTTCTGCTAAAGTTGTTAAAGGCCGTAAAATTTCTGGATATTACAGTATGGAAGATGATTTAACTAATGCAGGGGCTATTTACACAGATTTACCAGCAGTAATCGATGATAATATAATAACGACAGCTCACTATAAAGATATGGGTCCTTGGATGAAATCTGTTATCGAGAAATTAAAAGAATAAACCTTATAATGAAAAAGTTTAATTTGCTGGGAAGCTATCCTAATTCAAAAAATAAAAGATATGTAAGTGAAAATTTAAGAACAATAAAACATAGAATAATAGCTTCTTATAGAGGTAAAGAGTTTTATGACGGAAAAAGGATTTTTGGTTATGGAGGTTTTAAATACGATGGCAGATGGAAAATTATTGCTGACAGAATTTGCAAAATATATAATTTAAATAATGATTCATCAATTTTACAATTGAGCAGTAAAAAAGGTTTTTTGCTTCATGATATTAAAAAAAAATTTCCCAAGATGAAGGTTTGTGGACTTGAAACTTCCTCATATGCGATAAATAAAAGTATGAAAAGTGTAAAAAAATATATAAAAAAAGTGGACAATTACACAAAATTGAATTTTAAAAATAGATCTTTTGATTTTGTAATAGCTTTAGGGGTTCCTTATGAGTATGGACTAGATGGTTCAATTAAATGCTTAAAAGAAATTCAAAGAGTATCAAAAGGAAAAAGTTTTATAAATCTCGGCTCCTACTCAACACAAAAACAGTTTTGGCAATTACGACAATGGACTTTACTTGGGATTACATTGCTTAAAGAAAATGAATGGAAACATGTAATGAAGCATACCAAATACACAGGTGATTATGATTTTGTTAATGCAAAAAACTTAAATTTAGTCTCAAAAAAATAAACTATTATCTTATAAGATATGTATAATACTAATTAATTTAATATAAAGATTTATGAAATATTTATTATTAGGAGGTGCAGGAGTATTTGCTTTACACACAGCAAAATATTTGCTGGAACAAGAAGATACTGAATTAGTAATTTGTATTGGTAGAAATACAGTAAAAAATCCAGCATTTAACTTAGATATTGGTAAAAATGATAAAAGATATATTTTTAAACCTTGTCATATAGTTTATGAACAAGATTTTTTATTCGAATATTTTGATAATTATAAACCAGACTTTGTTATAAATTTTGCTGCTCTTGCTTACGCAACTTCTTGGGACAAATCCTTTAGATATTACGATACAAACATAACAGCTGTTGCAAAAATTTGTGAATTTTTGTCAAAAAAAAATTATCTTAAAAAGTTTTTACAAATAGGTACATCAGAGCTGTATGGTCCAGTAACAAGCCCTGTTGATGAAAAATATCCGATAAATCCCACAAGCCCTTATTCAGTATCTAAATTAGCTGCAGATATGCATTTAGAAACGATGTTTAATGTGAGAAATTTTCCGATGAATATAATTAGACCTAGCAATGGATATGGTTCAGGCCAATTGTTATATCGAATTGTACCGAAATCCGCTTATCTTATTTTAAAAGGTGAGAAATTTCCTTTAGAAGGAGGAGGAAAAGTTAAAAAGTCATTTATGCATTGTAGGGATATAGCAAGAGCAATTTATTTAATATTACATAAGGGAAAATTAGGTGAAATCTATAATGCGGGAGTCGATCAACCTATTTCGATGCGAGAAATAGTTGAAAAAGTAGCAAAATATTTAGACAAGAATTTTGAAGATGTTGTTACTATTATAGAAGGAAGAGTTGGAGAAGATTCGCAGTATTGGTTAAGTAGTGAAAAATTATTTAAAGATACTGGCTGGAGACCAGAAATCTCAATAGACGATGGAATAAAAGAAACTGTTGATTGGGTTAAAAAAAATATGAAAAATTTTGAGAATGAGAGCTTAAATTTTCAATTGAGGGCTTAATCAGTATTTAACTTTAAAAATTTTTCTTTTTATAATTTTATTCATTGATAAATAATTTGATATTTTATTAGAAGTATTATTTTTTTGGTGAGTTATAATTATTACAATATTATTTAACTCATTTTTATATTTTGAAAACAAATCATTTGAAGTCATTGTTTTAAAATTTAAAAATTTACTATTTTTAAATTGTTTATTGTCGTCTATTACACCAATAACATTAATTTTTTTCTCTTTTAATATTTTTAAAGTAGCAATAGAATATTGACTTCTACAATATGCAAATATTTTTGTATTTTTAAAGTCTACATCTTTAATTTTTGAAAATTTGTTATCCTTAATAAATTTTGTATATTTTGATAGACCTATTTTTGAACCGTATTTATTTATAAGATTTGATAAGTTTACTTTTTCAGGAAGTTTAACAAAATCAACTAAGCTTTTTTTATAAACATCCAAAAGCTTAGATAATTTTTTAATTTCATTTTTGTTTCTTAAAATTAGTAAAGCAGTAAAAACTCCAAATACACCTTGTATATATCTTTTTAAAAATTTTTTTTTTAAAACATCAAAATTATTCTGATTAAAAAAAAGATTGAATTGTATTAAATTATTTAAAACTGAATATGTAGTATTATAATCACTAGAGTGAGTTAAACTATTAATTCTGTCTTTTTTATGGTAAAATTTTCTATTAAAACATGCAAAACTATTCATTAAGCATATTGATTTTGCTACGAATATTTCACTTTCACCAAATCTTGAATTAGGAAAAATAATATTATTGAATTTCAAAAATTCTTTTTTGATAACAAAAAACCAGCAATCTGAAAATGGGATATTTGTTTTTAAAATATAATTGATTAATTTTTTTTTACTATAATTTTTAAGATTATCCTTTATAAATGTATCATTATTTTGTGGGTAGGTCATTTTCACATATTTTATTGGAATAACTTCTGGAAAAAAATTTTTTTTAATAAATTTTTCTAATTTATTAAGGGAGTTTTTAATTAACGCATCATCGCTATCTAAAAAAACAATATATTTACCATTAGCATTTTTGATAGCTTGGTTTCTGCAGTATCCTACGCCAAGGTTTTTTTTATTATTTATCAATTTTATAAAATTAAATTTCTTTTTATAATAAAGACAAATTTTTTTTGAATTATCTGAAGAATTATCATTTACTAAAATTATTTCTGTTTTTTTATTTTTTTGATTTATTACACTTTTAATTGTGTCTGAAAGAAATTTTTCTGAATTAAAAATTGGAATTACTATACTAAAAATATAATCCATATTTTTAAAAAATCTTTTATAAAATTATTAAGTTACAATATCATATTTTAATGGTTCAGAGGCCTGAAGTGCAGCCTCAACTCTCTTGACGTTATGATCTCTGCCATTACATGATTTACAAGCTTCCAAGAAATCTGTTTCAAAATATAGTTTATGAATTTTTTCTTTTAATTCATCTTTATTGTATAATTTAATATCAATAATTTCGTCATCAGCATATTTAATTGCTCTTAGATTAGTCGCGTTTGCTGAAAAAGGACAAAGATATAATTTCCCATGTAGTAAAGTAAGACCTCTATTAATACAACAATTTCCAAATATTTCCTTATTTAATTTTTCACTTCTATTTGATTTGATAATTTTTCCAACATCCTGCCACTCTGTAACTCTCGATGCATTATGATGTATTTTCTTTTCTTTAAGAACTTTTACTAAATTTTGAACATTTCTTGAAATTTTACCATAATCTGAAATATCAAAAAAAATTCTCTTATCTTGAAAAACGTGAATTTTATCTTTCCTAGGAACAATTGTTCCATTTGTGTTAATTTTAAGTTGATCAAAGTTTTTAAATTTCAAAAGATGTTCCACTACTTCGTATATTTTTTTGTACATAAATGGCTCACCTCCTAAAAGACGAATTTCCCTGCAGTGATCAACTGAATTTAAAAAAATATTGATAGATGAAATTACCATTTCATAATCCTGATCAATTGGTTTTGCATAAAGTTGCATTAAGTTAGCACAATCTTTGCATTTTAATGAACATTTTTCAGTTAGCATTAAATCTATACTATCTACTTTTAAAGTAGTTTTTTTATTTTTATGTGCAAGAACAGAGTACATGTATAAATCAATTTTTTGCTTGAATCTTGTTTCTGACCAAGTGATGTTTTTACAATTTTTTAAGTCTATTTCTAATGAGGAGAAAATAAAATCGCAGTCATAAATTTCAGATATTTTTAGTTCATTTAGTTGTTTTCTTATGAATGGAAAATTTAAATCAACTGCTATTAAAACTGGAACATTTTTAAATTTATTTTTTATTTCTTTAGGGGGAATTATCTCGATTTCATTTATTTTTTTACCCCATCTGTGCATGTTATTATCTGATAAAGCTAAAACCTTTATGTTTTTATTTAAAAGGGCCCTTGAAACTATCGCACCACAATTTCCAGTTCCAAATATTATCACACCACTTTTACTCTTAAGTTCATTAAATACGAGAGATGGATCATCAGTTTTATAGGGCGATATGTATTTCATATAATATCAACAAAATAAGCTAAATTTAAACTTTGTAAATCGAATAATTGGAAATTATCTTAATTGTTCAAAAAATGAACATTTTTCTCATTTTATTTTATTGCTTACTTGTAAATACCAATTAAATTATGATTATGTTAATCACAGGGGCTAATGGTGTAGTAGGATCAGATTTAGTAAAGTATTTTTCAAAAAAAATTAAAATATTTGCAATTTATAGGACAGAAAATCTCATTAATAAAACTTTAAAAAATAATAACGTTAAATGGATCAAACACGATTTAAATAAAAAATTAAACATAAGTATTAAACCAAAAATTATAATTCATTGTGCAGTAACGCATGCTTTTTCAAAAAAAAAATACTAACAGGGATCTGATCAATAATAATTTAATTGGTTTTCAAAATATAATAGAATTTGCAAATAAAAAAAAATCAAGCAATTTTATCATTTATCCTCTTTAAATGTTTATGGAGAAATAAAATCAAAATTATTAACAGAAACAAATTCTTTTAATAATCCTGATTTGTTAGGAGCTTCCAAAATAACAATGGAAAAACTTTTAGAAAACCAAAATTTTTCGTATTTGAATATTAGATTACCAGGTATTGTTGGATATCAAATAAATGACTTTAGACGACCATGGATTTCTAAAATAGTAAATAATCTAATTCAAAATAAAGATATCAAAATTTTCAACTCAAGAAAATTATTTAATAATGTAATCGATACTAATGAAATTTTTAGATTGATAAATTTTTTAAAATCAAAAAATTTGAATAATCAGTCAATAAATTTTTCAGCCACAAAACCTATTCAAATTAAGAATATGATTTATTTTTTAAAAAAAAAATTGAATTCAAATTCTAAAATTATATTTGATAAAAAAAAAAAGTAGTCATTTTCTTATTTCAACAAAAAAAATAGAAAATACTCTCGGATTTAAACCATCACCTGCAAAGGTCATTTTGAAAAGATATATTGAGAGTTTTAAAATTCCTAGTTAAATTATTTTTTAATACCTTCATATCTTCTTTTTCTTCTTGCTCTCCAATTAATAACTGATTTTTCAACTTCAGTATCATAACCGAGGATATAAGAATGACTTTTATCATTTTTAAATTTTCCATTTAATATTTCTGGAAAACTAATTTGTTGTTTTATAAATGGAAGAGTATAAACCTGAACTATCAACTTTCTATCTTCATCTGTTTTATTTTCTCCAGCTTTATGAAACATTAGAGAATCAAAGATCAACACATCTCCTAAATTTGCTTCTATTTTTTTTTGATTATTATCAATATGATTTTGAGATGGAAATTGCTCAAATTTATGTGAAAATGGAATTATACAAGTCCCCCCATTCTCTTTAGTAAATTTGTCTAAGCATATCAAAATTGTTATGGCTATAGGTCGTGAAGGAATAAAATGTTGATAAGATAAGTCTCTATGCCACACAGATCCAAAATGTTTATCATGAGCTCTATTAATAGGACAATTCTGTAAATTTAATATATATTTTTCTTTGAAGGCAATATCTAAAATCTCTAAAATTTTTTTTTCAAAAATAAATTTAGTAAAAAAATCATCATAACCAACTAAAGCTCTTACTATATCTTTTTCGTCTATTTCTTTTAAAGAATTCTCGTCTCCAAACTCTTTTATTTGATTTTGGTAAATAGAATCAATTTTATCTTTTGCTTTCTCACAATCAAATTTAGAAAAAACATTCTTAATTACAGAGTAACCACTTCTTAGAATATTTTCGTAGTGCTGTTGTTCTTCACCATCAATGTCAGCTATTTCACTTACACCTTGAGTATTATTACTTTTTGAAACTCCTGTTATTTCTTTTAGAGACATAATTAATTTACAGTTTTATAAGTTATATTAATTCTTTACAGTTCAATAATTGAACAGTATTATCATATTTACAAGTATAATCAAAATTTATAATGCATACAAATAACCTAAATAATATTGGATTTTTACAGCCTAATAAAATTGATGCTAAATTTATTGAACTATTTAATAGGAAGGGACCCTACTATAATTGTTATCCTATTTTGGGTCAGTGGAAAAATTTTAATGAATTAAATGTAAGTTATACAAATAGTGTAATAGAATTTTTTAAGAAAAATCCAGAAGTACCGACAAGTATTTACGTTCACATACCTTACTGTGCAAAATTATGTTATTATTGCATGTGTAGACTTCATGTTTCAAATGATAGAGAAAGAATTAATAGATTTGTAAAAGTTCTCGTTAAAGAGATTAATATGTTTAATAATCTGCTCAAAGATAATAATCTAAAATTAAATATTGTAGACATACATTATGGTGGAGGAACACCATCACACTTAACCGTAGAAGAATTAACTGAAATTACGGAGAGTTTGAAAAAATTTGTTTCTATGGAAAATTTACTGGAATTTTCAATGGAGATCGATCCTAGAGTTGTTGAAGCCAATAATTTTGAAAAATATGCTAAATTGGGTATAGATAGGATTTCATTCGGCGTACAAGATTTTGATCCAATAGTACAAAAAAAAATAAATAGAGAACAACCTTTTGAACTAATCGATACATTAATGAAAAATAATTTAACTAAATATTTTAAAGGTGTGAACTTTGATCTACTTTATGGGCTTCCAGCATCTTCTCAGGCTACTTTTAGAAATACTATAGAGCTTACTAAAAAACTTTCACCAGAGCGAATTACTTTGATCAAATACGGACATATCCCAAAAAAAGTAAAACATATGAAAATGATTAAGGAAGAAGATCTGCCTGACGAGAAAGAATTACCTATAATATTTATGGAGTCTACTAAAAGGCTAATCGAAGCTGGTTATGATTGGGTTGGCATAGATCATTTTGCAAAAAAAACTGATCAACTTTCGATTGCTAAACAAAATGGAAAAGTTTATAGAAATTTTGGAGGTGAAACTCCGGGATATACAAAAGATATGATTTCTTTTGGTCCTACATCTACAAGTGGTTTTGGAAATCATTATTTTCAAAATACTTATGATTTAAAAGAATATACTTCAGAAGTGACTGAAAACAAATTTCCAATAAGAAGAGGATATGTTTTGCAACAGGATGATTTAATAAGAAGAGATGTTAATTTTTCTTTACAGTGTAATCAAATTATTGATTTTGATATGTTGAATAAAAAATTTAATATTAATTTCAAAGAATACTTTAAAAAAGAATTAGAAATTTTTAAACAAAAAGAATTGGAGGGACTCGTTAAAATAGAAGACACTAAGATCGAGTCTACCTTGAAGGGACGATATTTCATAAGACACCTTTGTCAAATTTTTGATACTTTTTTCGATTACAATAAAGAATATGAAATTCATGGAAACTAATTATTTAATGAGATGAATACAATCACAGACAGAATTAACAACGATGGTTATGCAGTAATTAATAATTGTATTAACAAAAGATTATTAGGTAAAATTAATAGATCTATAAGTACCAAATTAAAAAAAGTTTTGAGAGAAAAAGGACAAAAGTCTATCTCCAATAATTTAACAGAAAATTTTTTAAAATTAAAAAAAAAGATTTCTCAATACGAAATTCAAATAATGCTATCTAAACATTTGTTAGAAGAAAACCTTATTGATGAAGTTTTTGAGCAAAATAAGCTTCAATCTAACTTAATAAATTTAATAGGGCCAGATTTGTCATATATGACGGATTTTGAAATGGCTATAAATGAAAAGTCTTTAACAGATAATGATTATTATTTTGTAAAAAAATATCATCAAGAATTTTGGTCGGGTATGGGTCTCGAGGCTCTGCAGCTTTGGATACCATTAAATTTAAAAAAAGGGATGGGAACAATTGAAATTATTAAGTCTTCTCATAAGTGGGGACACGTTCCAAATAGAAATAGAGAACCCATTGAATTACCAAAAAATTATAAAGAAATAAAATTATCTATTTCTAATGGTTCTGTTGCTGTGCTATCAGCACTGACTTTACATAGAACAATTAAAAACAATCACAATGAAATTAGAGTTGCACTACCAATAACTGTAAAAAATTTTTACTATCCGAACACTGGTAATTCTGATCTGAATCATTTTAAAAAAATTAATTTTTCAGTTTTTTCAAATTTGCGAAAAGTTTTAGGAAATCCGAATTTGACTCCATATAGAATATTTCACCCAACAAAAACAAAAAAAATTTAAATGACTATTAATTATATTAAAGACTATTGGAATGAGCTAGAAGCCAAATATCCAATGCCCAAAAGAGTTAGAAAGATTCATGTTGAAGATTTTGAGGATTTGAAATTGAACATTTATAAACCTGATAAAACATTTATTAAAAATATAATGAAAAACATTTTTGAGGGAGATTTTTATATATTTAAAAATGCTTTCACCGAGGAATTTATGATTCATCTTAAAAATAAAACTTTTGATTATTTTAAATCTAAACCGTCAGAATTTTTTCAAATGCTTGAAGGAACTCCAGATTTTCATAGAAAAATTGATATAGAAATTGGAAAAAAATATGCAATTAAAATGTGCAAACATTCATTTTATTTTTACCCCTGGAATAAAGATCCATTAAATATATTTGAAACAATTTATAAAAGATGGCGAATTATTAAAAAATTAATGGGATTAAACGAACATGAATTTGAAAAAAATACACCAAAGGATGGGGTAGTGGACAGAATTCAAGTTGTTCAATATCCTTCAAAAATAGGTTATCTGGAGCCCCATACAGATCCACATCAAAATCAAAGACTTATTTTTAGTGGATACATGAGTAAGCTTGGAAAAGATTTTGATGGTTTAGGATTTTATTTAATTGATGATAATGATAAAATTGTTGAGGTAGAACATTTAATTGATATAGGTGACATAGGCATAGGCTATTCATCAATTTACCATGGTGTTGCACCAGTAAATACAAATAAATCTCCAAATTGGGATGATATAAATGACGGAAGATGGTTTTTGTCTATGTATAGTAATTCATCTGATGAACTAAAATCAAGAGTTACTAGTTCGAGCACTCTTGAAAAGTTTGATAATAAAAGACTTTTTCCTAATTTAGATTAAATGAGCAGACCAAGGAAAGTTTTTTACGATTTAATATCTGCACTTTGTTACTATTTTTTTAAAATAATTTCCATTTTTTTTAGATTCAGATTTTTAATGATTGAAACAAGTGCGATTGGACACATGACTACTCCCATAGAAGTTCATTACTTGGAAAAAAAAAAGAATTAAAGAAACAAAAAAATATTTTGATATTTATTTTGGTGAAAGAGATATTGCGAATCATTATCTTTGGAATAAATGGAAAAAAATTTTAAAGATTAAATTTGATGATGATTTTTCTAAAATTTTATTAAAGGCTGTTTTCTTATATGCATTAAAAAAAAAAGATCATTCAATGCTAATACCATTCAGACATCACTCAGGATTTTTAGATGATAAGAAAGCTGATAATATCTATGAATGGCAACACCATGATATATATGATTTAATAAATAAGAATGAACCAATAATTAAGTTGAACAGCAAGGAAGTTTCTGAAGGATATAAAATTTTAAATAGACTCAACATACAAGAAAGAGATGAAGTTATATTACTATGCGTAAGAGACGCGGCTTGGAGACATAGATTCAAAAAAAATAATGCAAAAAGAATAACTATTAGGGATAATGATATATCTGATTTTAAAGAATTGGTAACTTATTTATGTGAAAAAAATTATAAGGTGATTAGAATGGGTAAAATAGTTGAAAAAAAATTAGATTTTCAACATAATAATTTTATCGATTTACCGTTTACAAACAAAAGAACAGATTTTTTAGATATTTTTTTATTCAATATTTGTACATTTGTAATTAGCACAGGCACTGGTGTTGAAAATATTGGAGATTTATTTAGAAAGAAAAGAATTTGGTTAAATTTTGCAGATTTCGAAGTTTATAACAAAAAAATTTCAACCTCATTAATTTATCCAAAAGAAGTTCTTTACAAAGAAAATAATTCAATATTAAGTTTAATAGAAATTTTTGAAAATAACTTACACAGAATAGACAATGTATATGAGTATGAGCAAAATAAATTTCAGTTTAAAAGTATTTCTCCAGAGAAAATGATTAATTCAGTTAAAGAAATGGAGGATTTTATAAAAAATGGCTACTCAAAAGAGTCTTCAAAAAAAAATAAAATGATGAATGATTTACTATCTAAAAAATTTAACACAAAATATTTTTATAATTGGAGTGAAGAATATTTAAATTTACAAAATGATTTAAATACAAATTAATGAAAAATGATTAAAATACCATTATATAAACCAAGTCTTTCCATAAATGAAAAAAAAAATGTCATAGAATGCCTCAATGAAAACTGGATATCTTCTAAGGGAAAATTTATTGAAAAATTTGAGCTTAATTTTAAAAAAAAATTTAAATATAAATTTGCAACAGTAACTACAAATGGAACTACAGCTCTACATTTATCATTACTAGCATTAGATATAAAAAAGAATGATGAAGTTATTGTCCCCAACCTTACTTATGTTGCTCCAGTTAATTCAGTTAAATATGTTGGTGCTAAACCTATTCTTGTTGATGTAAATGGAAAAACTTGGTTAATGAATATCAAAGATATTATAAAAAAGATTAATAAGAAAACTAAAGCAATAATTTTGGTCCATCTATACGGATCAAGTTATGATTTAAATGAAATAAAAAAAATAAAAAAAAAAATATAAGATTAAAATAATAGAAGACTGCGCAGAAGCAATTGGAACAAAATTTAATAACAAATATGTAGGCTCCGTAGGGGATGTTTCCACTTTTAGTTTCTATGGGAACAAAACTATTTCAACAGGTGAGGGAGGAATGTTAGTAACTAAAAAAAATCATACATATAAAAAAATTGTAAAATTCAAATCTCAAGGCCTAGATATTTACAAAAAAAAGAACAATTATTATAATCATGAGGTAGTTGGTTATAATTATAGAATGACAAATATTTGTGCAGCAATAGGTTATTCACAATTACAAAAAATAGATAATTTTATTAAAAAAAAAAAAAAAATTGATAATTTATATAAAAAATTTTTATTAAATAATGTTGAATTTCAAGGAACACACCCGTTATGCGAAAGTACTTTTTGGCTAGTAACTGTTTTATTTAAAAATTCATTAATTCGAAATAAAGTTGTAAGTTATCTTAAAAAAAAAAATATTGAAACAAGACCAATTTTTAAACCAATGAATCAGCTTGAAATGTTTAAAACTTCAAATAAAAATTATAAAAACTCAATTGATATCTATTCGAGAGGAATTTCACTTCCTTCATATCCTGACCTAAAAGAGAATGAAATAAGATATATTACGAATATGATTAATAAGATTGTTGGAAAATGAATTCTAAATTTTTAAGCATAGATGAATTAAAAAAATTAAATTTTAAAAAAATTGGTCAAGAAGTTAAAATTTCAAGAAATGTTACTATAATTGGTGAAGAAAATATTTCCTTAGGCTCAAATATTAGAATAGATGATTATTGCATAGTCTCTGCAAATAATGGATATCTCGAAATTGGTAATGATGTGCATGTTGGAGGTCAAAGTTACCTTGGTTGTGCTGGTACTTTGATATTAGGAAACAATATAAACATTGCCCAAGGTGTAAAAATTTATACTAAAATTAATGATTATCTCTTTTTTGATGGAAACCATAAAAAATTTATTTTAGGTAAAATTTACATTGAAGATCAAGTTATAATTGGATCAAATTCAGTTTTAATCGGTAAGTGTACTATAGGAGAAGGAGCCACTGTAGGTGCGCTATCTTTTGTTAAAAGCGATTTAAAACCATGGTCCGTATATGCAGGAAATCCCATAAAACTTATAAAAGATAGACAACGTTAAATTGAGAAAAAATATTATAATCATATCAGGTTTTTATCCGACTAATGGCATCCTAAGTCTGATTAGTTATTTTTCGTACAGTTTAATTTCTAATAAAAAATTTAAGAAAAAATATAATTTAAAGATACTAATATTTGATGAAAGTAACTTTTTAAAATTAAAAAAAATTATATTCAATATTTTTCTTAGTATCAAAAATATTCTTTTAAATCAAAAAAATAGAATTCATAAATCAACTAACAAAGCAGAGCAATTTATACAAGACAATCCAAACTTAAGAAAAAATATAATGTTATATTCAAATGAAAAGGATTTTTCTTATTTAAATCCCCAATTGATTTTCCCAATTTATTTTCCAATTAAAAAAGGTGATGTAAATTCAATAGGATACATCTATGATTTTCAACATAAAGATTTACCTAAACTATTTACAAGACATGAAATAAATTTAAGAAACAAGCTTTTTTCTCAGATTTTAAGATCTAATAATAATATTATTGTAAACTCGAATTATGTAAAAACTAAATTAAAAAAATACTTCAATACTTTTGGAAACAAAATTATAAAGATACCTTTTTTACCTTATATTCATGGTAATACTAAAAAAGAAAATTTTGAAGAATTAAGAAATAAATATGGGATAAAAAAAAATTTTTTTATAATTTGCAATCATTTTTGGAAACACAAAAACCATAAAGTAGCATTTGAAGCTTTTGATCAATTATTAAAACTTAAGCCTGACTATCAATTAGTTTGTACTGGTGAACTTGTTGATTCAAGACATCCTAATTATTTTAAAAATTTAATTAAAAAATATAAAGAGATTATTAAAAAAAGAAAAATTTTAATACTTGGAGTGATTCCAAAAAATGCTCAAATATGTCTACTTGAAAATTCTAAAGTTGTCATACAACCAACATCTTATGAAGGAGGTCCAGGTGGATTTTCTGCATATGAAGCTATTGCATTTAAAAAAAATCTTTTATTATCTGACATTATTGTAAACAAGGAAATTAAAGGTAAAAATGTATTTTTTTTTAAAAATAATTCGCCCAACAAGCTTCTTAAAAAATTATTGTTTATAATTGATAGAAAGATGAAAAAAATTAATAGAACAATTATTTATCAAGAGTCAAAAATTAAAAGAAAAAAATTAGGTAATTTTCTTTTCAATTTAATTGAAAAAAATAGTAAAATTTATAAATTGGATTATGATATCACAATTAAAAAATAAAATACAAAATTTCAAAAATATTTTTGAGATATCTTTTGACTCAAAATACAAAAGGAAATTGAATTATGTAATTTTATTTATGGTATGTGGTATGATTTTAGAGTTATGTGGAATAGGCTTAATTTTTCCAGCTTTAAAATTAATTACTGATCAAGACTTTTTAGAAAATACATTCAGATTTCTTGGTGTCCAAAGTATAGAATTATCAACTTTAATAATTTTTTTAACATTTTTTTTCATTTTTTTTTATGGATTTAAGAATTTTTTTCTTTGGATAGTTTTAAAAAGATACTCAAATTTTTTATTTTACTACGAGGCACATCTACAATCTAGATTATATAAAGGTTACTTTGGAAAGTCAGTTTCTTATTTTAAAGAAAAAAATTCCTCTGATATAATTATCAATATAAAAGAAATTTGTACTTTTTATAGTTCTATATATCTAAATTCATTAATTAATATTTCGTTAGAAATATTAATGCAAATATCAATTTTAATATTACTTTTTTATTTTAGTTGGCAATCTACATTAGTAATTTTTCTTTTATTTGGCGGGTTAACATTTTTCTTATATTCACATCACAAAAAAAGATTAAATCAATTAGGTTTAATGAGAAATGAATTGTCTCAATTTCAATTAAGAAATATTCAAGATGGAATTGGAGGTATTAAAGAAATAAAACTATTGGGCAGAGAGTCTTATTTTTTAAATCAATTTCTTAAAAACACGGAAAAACTAGCTGGTGCAAATGTAGAAAACTCAATAATTTCTGGAACACCTAGACTTATAGTAGAATTTTTTGCGATTTGCAGTGTGTCAACAATTATCCTTTTGTTTATGTTTTTAGATAAATCAATAATTGAAATTTTACCAACTCTAGGTTTGTTTTTTGTGGCAGCATATAAGATGATACCTTCTTTCAATAAGATACTATTATTAATGAATCGTATAAAATTTTCTAGTGATGGCGTAAAAAGAATTTTAAATTTATTGAATGAATTTAAATCTGAAAAAAATGAAGATATTTTTAATAAATCACGAAATATGTCTCCATTAATAAAAGATATTAAGATTAAAAATATTTCTTTTAAATACCCTTCTAGAGCTGAACAGATCTTGGAAAATGTAGATTTAATAGTAAATAAAAATTCTTTCGTAGGCATTGGTGGAGAAAGTGGATCTGGTAAAAGTACATTAATTGACATTATAATGGGTATTTCAAAACCAAATTCTGGAGAAGTTTTAGTTGATAATAAATCAATTTTTAATTCAGTTGCTAGTTGGCAAAAAAAAATTGGATATGTATCGCAAAGTATTTTTATATCACCTGATTCGATTAAAAAAAATATTGCGTTCGGAATACCTGAAGATGAGATTAACAACGATTTAACGAATAATGTGATTAAAAAATGCTCATTAGAAAAATTTATTAACAGTTTAGAATTTGGATTGAACACTCAAATTGGAGAGGGGGGATCACTTATATCAGGTGGACAGAAACAAAGAATAGGAATTGCAAGAGCTTTATATAACAAGCCTGAAGTTTTAATTTTTGACGAAGCTACGAGTGCTTTAGACACAGAAATAGAAAAAGAAATTTTAGATGAAATACGAAACCTCAAAAAAGAATTTACATTGATTTTTATAACTCATAGAGAAAGTACATTGAGATTTTGTGATGAAAAATATTTATTGAAGAATAAAAAATTGGTTAAGAATTAAAGTTTTTTTTTAAGCTTTTTTGATAATTTAGAAATTTTACTATCTTCTCTATAAATTTTAGACATTATTTTCGCAGTTTCATTTGGTGAAAATTTAAAAGCTACACGTAAAATGTCCATCCAATTTGTATTATTTTTCTTTCTTATATTTTCAATATTATTGATTATTTTATTTGATTTATTTTTATTTGAATTTCTTTTCATAATGAAAAATTTTTTTTTTTCACCTTCTATATAATAATTACATGAAAAAAAAAAGTGTAAAGATTTAAAATTATTTTTAAGAACATAAGCAGTAAGATTTTTTAATTTTGTTTTTCTTTCAAAAATTGCTAATGATTTGGCACCAATTCCTTGATTTCTATATTTTTTTTTAATGCTATAGATATTAAATTATTTTTCTTAGATTTAAGTGCTCTAATATAACCAATTTTTTTTGAATTAAAATTAATTATATGAATATTGAAATTTTTATTTTTTTTTAATGATAAAAACCATTTTGTATGTTCTTTCAAAGATATTTTTTTTTTATTTAAAGAGGTAGTACGAATTTCAAAAGAATTTCTTAAATTATATAAAAATTGAGAATCTAATAATTTGGATTTTGCTAGCTTTATATTCATACTTAATTTATATATTAATTAAATGTTTAAGAAATCTCCTTTTTTTATAGCGGAAATATCAGCTAATCATAATGGCTCATTAAAAAATGCAAAAAAACTAATAAATCAAGCAAAAAGATATGGAGCTAATGCTGTTAAATTACAAACTTACTTACCAGACTTAATTACAATTAAGTCAAAAAACAAATATTTCAAAATCAAAGATGGTTTGTGGAAAAACTATTATTTATGGGACTTATACAACAAGGGCAAAACCCCATTCGAATGGCACAGGGAACTTTTTAAATATGCAAAAAAAGTTGGCATTACTTTGTTTAGTACACCATTTGATGAAAAATCGCTTAAACTTTTAGAGGATTTAAACTGCCCATTTTATAAAGTGGCGTCCTTCGAAATGACTCATTTACCACTCATTAAAAAAATTGCCTCTACAAAAAAACATATGATTATCTCTACAGGTATGGCAAATTTAAAAGAAATTAAGCTCACATATGAAACTGCAATAAAGTATGGAGCAAAAGGAGTAACTTTGTTGTATTGTGTAAGTAATTATCCCTCAAAAATTGTAGATTTTAATTTAAGAAATATAGAAATTTTGAAAAAAAAATTTGATTGTCAAGTTGGACTTTCAGACCATTCTAAAGACAATATTATATCCACCCTTTCTCTTTCACTAGGGGCTAATGTTTTTGAAAAACACATTGCTTTAAAAGGAACAAATAGTCTAGATGCTGAATTTTCATTAAAAGGAAAAGAAATATTAGAATATAGAAAAAATTTAGATCAATCATTTAATTTGATTAAAAGTCATAAATTCAAAAGATCTAAAGATGAGCTAAAAAATAAAAAATTAAGATGTTCAATTTTTTCTCAACAGGATATTAAAAAAGGTGAAAGATTTTCAAAAGATAACATAAGAATTGTAAGACCTGGTCATGGGTTAGAACCTAAGTACTTTGAAAAAATTATTGGAAAAAAATGTAAAATCAATTTAAAAAAAAACTTACCAATTTTAAAAAAATATATTTAAATGAAAAAACTTATACCTTATGGTAAACAGTATATAGATAAAAGTGATTTAGACTCAGTGGTATATGCTTTGAAGCAAGATAAAATCACAACAGGTCCATCAGTATTTAAATTCGAGAAAAAAATTTGTAATTATACAAAAGCAAAATATGCGTCAGTTTGTAATAGTGGTACCTCAGCTCTTTATTTGGCCTTTAAAGCAATAAACTTAAAAAAAGATGATATTGTAATAATGCCTTCAATAACATTCGTCTCTTCTTACAGTGTATCAAAAATTTTAAATGCAAGAGTTTACTTAGCCGACGTTGATCCTGTTACAGGCCAAATGACCCCCAAAAATGTTATTGATTGTTGTAATAAATTTAAAATAAAGAAAATAAAAGTATTGGTCGTAATGTATCATTCAGGCTATCCACTTAATGCTGATAATTTTAGAAAAATCAAAAAAAAATTTGGGTGTTATATTGTTGAAGATGCATGTCATGCATTCGGTGCATCTTACTTTGTAAATAAAAAAAAATTTAAAATTGGATCGTGTGCTCATTCAGATATATCAACATTTTCTTTTCATCCTGTAAAATCAATTACAACTTGTGAAGGAGGGGCTATTACAACAAACATTAAAAAAATTCATGATAAGATTACTACATTAAGATCAATAGGTATAAAAAGATCCAACGATCATTGGGATTATAACGTTGAGGAATTAAGTTTTAATTTTAGATTATCCGATGTTCAATGTGCACTTGGAATTAATCAATTGAAAAATTTGAAAAAATTTTTGAAAAAAAGAAAAGAGATTTCAAATTTTTACAATAAAAATTTGTCGAATTATAGTAATTTTTATTTTATAAAACATAAAAGAGAATATAATTCATCTCATCATTTATATTTCATAAAATTTAAAAATTTTAATTTAAAAAAAAAAAATAAATTTATTAGATTTATGAAAAGTAAAAAAATTTATTTACAGTATCATTATATACCAATTTACAAATTTAAAGTTTTTAAAGACAAATTTATTGGAAAAAATTCTGAAAAGTTTTTTAATGATACATTGAGTCTTCCGATTTATTTTGATTTAAAAAAAAAACAACAATTGTACATAATCAAAGCTATTAAAAAATTTTTCTCTAAATGAAAATTGTATTGGGTACAGCAAACTTTTTTCAAAAATATGGTATTTCAAAAAAAAAAATAAATACAAAAGAAATTAAAAAAATTTTCAATTTTTTAAAAAAAAATAAAATAGAATATATTGATACAGCAAATACATACAGACTCTTAAAAAATATTAATTCAAAATCTATATTTAAAAAAATTAAAGTTATTACAAAAATTAAACTACCAAAAAAAAACCAGAGGTTATTTATAGAAAGTATTGATAAAATCCTAAAATTAGATTTAGATAAATTTAATCAAAACAAATTTGAGTCAATTTTACTTCACAATGTAAATGACATTAAATCAAAAAATGGTCAATTATTTTTAAAAAAATTTTTAGATTTAAAAAAAAAGGGTTTAACTAAATTTTTAGGTGTATCAATTTATGAAATAAAAGATTTTAATTTCGTTATTAAAAAATTTAAACCTGATATTGTTCAATTTCCAGCAAATATTTTTGATCAACGCTTTCTTGAAAAAAATTTTTTATTAAGGTTAAAAAAAAATAAGATTAAATCTCAAGTAAGGTCAATATTTTTACAAGGATTAATTTTAAATGATGAAAAAAGTAAAGTTATTTTAAAAAAATATAAACAACATGTTTATTTAAAAAATCTAGATAATTTATGTAAAAAATATAACATCAATAGAAAAGAAGCTTGTTTGTTTTTCATAAAAAAACAAAAAAAAATCAATTTTTTAACAATTGGTATAGAAAATTTAAAACAACTAAAACAAAATTTAGCCATATTAAAAAATAATAAACTATTAAATTTTAAAAATCTTAGTATTAAGAATAAAAATATCACTGATCCGAGAAAATGGTAAAAAAAAATATTTCAGTAATTATTCAAGCAAGATATAATTCTTCTAGATTTCCAGGAAAAATTTTTTCACAAATAAAAAAAAAAAAGATAATAGAAATTTTAATTGAAAGACTTTCGAAATCTAAAAAAATTGACAATATAATTGTTGCTTGTACTAAAAATAAAGAAGATGATAAATTAGAAAAAACTTGTAAAAAATATAAAATTAAAATTTTTAGAGGATCTGAAAAAAATGTTTTTGAAAGATATTATCAAGCTGCAAAAAAATTTAATGTTAAGAATATTATCAGAATTACTGCTGATTGTCCTTTAATCGATCCAAAGGTATTAGATAGCTTTATAGAAAAGTTTTTTTCAAAAAATTATGACTATTTATCAAATGTAATCGAACCAACTTTTCCTGACGGAATGGATATAGAAATATTCAAATTTCAAATTATTAAAGAAAAATTTTCTAAAAAAATATCTAGCCTGGAAAAAGAGCATGTTACAACCGGATTTCAAAATTCAAAAAAATATAAGATTTATAATTATAAACTAACTGATAATTTTTCAAAATTAAGATTAACTATAGACACCAAAAGAGATTTTATTTTGATCAAACAGTTATTACAAAGATTAAATTATAACTTCCAAGTATCTTTGGAAGAAATTTTAAATTATCTAAATACGCAAAAAAATTTTTCTAAAAAATTTTTAAGCCTTAAGAGAAATGAGGGCAAACAAATGAATCTTGGACAGAAGTTTTGGAAAAGAGCCAATGATATAATTCCAGGGGGAACTATGTTGTTTTCAAAGAATCCAGATTTACATTTACCAAATTTTTGGCCAGCTTATTATTCAAAAGCAAAAGGATGTAAAATTTGGGATTTAGAAAATAAAGTTTTTAAAGATATTTTTTTGATGGGGGTTGGTACAAACACTTTAGGATATTCTTTTAAGCCATTAGAAAAAAAAATAATAGAAACTGTTCAAAGAGGAAATATGTCCTCACTAAACTCAATAGAAGAAATTCTACTTGCTGAAAAACTTACTGATATTCATAAATGGGCAGACATGGTTAGATTTACCAGAACTGGAGGTGAAGCAAACTCTGTTGCAATAAGAATTGCTAGAGCAGCCTCAGGAAGAGATAATATAGCGATTTGTGGCTACCATGGTTGGCATGATTGGTATTTGTCATCCAATTTACAAAATAAGAAAAATTTAAATGATCATTTAATGAAAAATTTAAACATAAAGGGTGTACCAAAAGTTCTCAAAAATTCGGTTTTTCCATTTAATTATAATGATATTTATGAATTGAAAAAAATTGTTAGAGAAAAAAAAATTGGTGCTATCAAAATGGAAGTCCAAAGAAACACGCCCCCAAAAAAGGGATTTCTAAATGAAATAAGAAAAATTTGTGATCAACATAATATTGTGCTTATTTTCGATGAGTGCACCTCAGGTTTTAGGTCGTGTTTTGGAGGTTTGCATTTAAAATATAAGGTAAATCCTGATATCGCGATATTCGGAAAAGCGCTAGGTAATGGGTATGCCATAAATGCAATAATTGGAAAAAGAGAAGTCATGGAGTCTTTAAATGGAACATTTGTAAGTAGTACCTTTTGGACTGAGAGAATTGGTTCAATTGCTGGATTAGAAACTCTAAAAATGATGCAAAAGTTAAAATCTTGGGAAACTATAACTAAAATTGGTTTAAAAATTAAGGAAAATTGGATGAAATTAGCAAAATTACATTCACTTAAAATTAATATTCAAGGATTAGATGCACTACCTAATTTTTATTTTGAGTCTCACAATCATAATTTATATAAGACTTTTATATCTCAAGAAATGCTTAAAAAAAAAATATTAGCCTCTAATGTTATTTATACTTGTATTGACCACAATAAAAAAACTTTAGAGAATTATTATGATACCTTAGATGAAATATTTAAAAAAATTAAAAAATGTGAAAATGGTCAGGAAAATATAAAAAATTTTTTGAATTCGAGTGAAGCAATAAAAGGGTTAAGAGGAAAATAATGTTTAAAAATAAATCGATTTTAGTAACTGGGGCGACAGGCAGTTTTGGTCAAGCATTTATTGCCCACGTAATAAAAAATTATCCAAATTTTAAAAGACTAGTAATTTTTAGTAGAGATGAATTAAAACAATTTGAGATGTCTAAATTAGATATATTTAAACATCCAAATGTAAGAATGTTTTTAGGAGACATAAGAGATAAAAACAGATTAGATAGAGCCTTAGAAGATATAGATATTGTGGTTCATGCAGCGGCATTAAAACAAGTGCCAGCTGCAGAATATAATCCATTTGAATTTATTAAGACTAATGTTATTGGAACACAGAATCTAGTAGAATCTTGTTTAGACAAAGGAGTTAGCAAAGTGATTGCTTTGTCAACAGATAAAGCATCTTCGCCAATTAATTTGTATGGAGCAACAAAATTATGTGCAGATAAGCTTATTTTATCAGCAAATAATATTAAAGGCAGAAAAAAGATTTCTTTTTCTGTTGTAAGATATGGCAATGTAACTGGAAGCAGAGGATCAGTAGTTCCATTTTTCCTTAAAGCGTTTAAATATAAAAAAAAATTACCATTAACACACCATGAAATGACTAGATTTAATATATCTCTAAAAGAGTCAATTAATTTGGTTTTAAAAGCAATAAAATTTGGATCAGGAGGTGAAATTTTCGTACCAAAATTAAAAAGCTTTTACATAAGAGATTTAATTACAGCAATCGCAAAAAAAAAAAATTTTCATAAAATTGTTGGAATAAGACCAGGCGAAAAAATTCATGAAGAATTAATAAATACAGCAGAAATTAAAGATACATTGTGCAAAAATGATCATTACGTTGTTCTATCAAATTTTTCTGAAAAACAAATGAATACCTATTGTAAAAAAAAAAAATATAAAAAAGTAAGTAAAGGTTTTTCTTATAATAGTGGGACTAATACTAATTTTTTGAGTTTAAAAGAACTTAGTCAAATAGTGAAAAAATATTCATAGTAAAGCGTAAATATTTAACTCGATGATAATTGATAATAAAAAAAAAATTGTCAAAAATTTTATATCTCATAATGAAAAATTTATTAAACACAAAAATGAAAAAAGAAATAAAATATTCTTAGTTGAATTTAACGGTTGGTCAGCAATACATATAATTTTTTCCTATGTAGTAAATTTTTACAGGCATAAAAAGAACTGTAAAATTATTGCATACGAATGTTTTGATCTTTTAAATAGATTAGAGCCTCCTTGGTATAAAAAATTTTTTTGGAAATTCGGAATTTTATTAAACGTTAAAAATTTTGAAATTTTTAAATCTTTTGGAACAGATGAGTTTTTAAAACCTCATTACAATCAAGAACAAATCAAAAATGCAAATTTAGAAACGAAAAAGTTTTTTAAAAAAAGGTTATCATTATCAAATTTAGAAAACTATAAAGCAAATAATATTTGGATTGGAGACTTGATCTATGATAGTTACCTGAAAAAATATCAAAAAGAAACAATAGATCTTAGATCATCAAATTTTAAAACTTTTTTTAACAATTGTTTAAAATTATTTTATTTTTGGAATGATTATTTTAAAAAAAATAATATTGAAGCTATAGCAGGTTGCCATGCGGTATATTTAACAGGAATACCCTTGAGAATTGCAGATAAAAAAAATATCAATTGTTTTGCAATTTCAGGGTTTAATTGCGATTTAGTGAATTTAAGAGGTAATATTTCATATTCCAAAAAAATTAATGGATCGGATATACAATTTAAGTTTTTTAAAAATATTTTTAAAAATATCTCTAGGAAGGAAATTATAAAATTTCGTAAAGAAGGGAAAAAAATAATACAAAATATTATTTCTGGCAAAAAAAAATATTATTATTTAAAAAATTCATCCTTTAATAATAAAAAAAACTTTGGCACAAAAAATTCAAAAAACCGAATTAAAGTAGTTATTTTTGCTCACGATTTTATTGATAGCCCCCATATTTATGGAAATCATTTTTTTTCAGATTTCAATCAATGGTTTGATTTTTTAAATCAAACAATTAAAAAAACTGATTATGATTGGTATATAAAAGATCATCCAGTATCAAGCTTTTTAACTAAAAAAAAGATTAATGAATTGCTAAAAGAAAATAAAAATTTAAAACTAATAAAAAAAGATTTTCCAAATAACAAATTGAAATTTCTAGGAATTCAATTTGTTTTAACAGTTTATGGAACTGTTGCATCAGAACTACCTATGTATAATATTAAAGTGATTAATGCCTCAAAAAATCAACCCCATGCTGACTTTAATTTTTCAATTAACCCTAAAAATTTAGATGACTATAAAAAATTAATAATGAATTTAAAAAACAATAGATTTAAGATAGATAAAAAACAATTATATTCTTATCATTACATCAAAGATATTTTCTCAAAAAAACATCTTTTTTTTGAGAAACAAGAAAAATATTTTGGATATTTAGGCAATAAGCCTTTAAGATTCACTCCAACAGTTTATAAATATTGGCTAGGAGATTTTAATTTTAAAAGACATAATCAAATATTAAAAAATTTAGAAAAATTTATTAATGAAGAAAAATACTCTTATACTATAAATAAAAAATTAGAAATATTAGATTAATAATTATGAATATATTTAAGTTTTCTCAAAAACTGGCAAATTTTATTAGAAAAAAAATCTTTAGTTTTCCGACATTAAATTTTTTAATATCTTCTAAAAGTATTTTATTGAAAAATTTATATATAAATTTTTGGATTTTTGTATCCAAGAAAAATAAATCTTTCAGAAGATATTTTTTTGATTGTAAAGAATTTGAAAGGAAAAATGTTATTTGCAAATTAAATAATAAAATTGAAAATTTGGAAAATAAATATTTAGATGCTTTAAGTCAAAATGGTATTTTGATTCTAGAAAATGCTTTGGATGACATTGAACATAAAAAGATAGTACAAATATTTAATAAAATTTTGATAATGCAAAATCAAAATTATAGATCAAGTAGTTCTGTAATTAGATATGTAGAATATTTTAATCTTGATGATTTTAAATTTTTAAAATCAATAAGTAATTTTTTAACAAAAAATGTTTATGGTAAAATTTTAGGAAGTGATGCAGAGTTTTATATCCATAAATCAATTAAAATTCCCGAAGACATTGAACATGGTGATAATAATTTACATATTGATAGATTTTTACCAAATATGAAAATTTTATATTCTCCCTTTGAAATTAATCATGAAGGGGCACCTTTTTGCTATGCATTGGGAAGTCACAAGATAAATGAAAATTATATAAACTTTGTAAAAAACTCAAAAAAATTTAATGAAAGCGAGTCAGATGCAAATCAATTTTTATTAAATAGAATGGAAGTTACTTGCAAGGCGAATACAATAATAGTAGCTCTAACCTCTGGATTTCATGGGAGAAAACCTTTTTTAAAAGAAATTGATAGAAAATTAATTTTTTTACAATATCATAAGTCATTTAATAAAAACTCACTACTTTTTGGATAGGAAATTGCAGGGTCCCCTAATTACAATAATAACAGTCGTTTTGAATGATGAAAAAAATATTGAGAAAACTATATTAAGTGTTTTAGAACAAAATTATAAAAATATTCAGTATGTAATAATTGATGGTGCCTCTAGTGACCAAACTAAAGAAATAATTAATAATTTTAGAGATAGGATTGATGTATTTAAATCTGAAAAAGACAACGGAATTTATGATGCTTTTAACAAAGGTTTGGATTTGGCACAAGGTGATTTAATCGGATTTGTTAATTCTGGTGACACTCTAACAAAGGATTCTCTCTCAATTCTTGAAAAATACTATTATAATTATAGTAATGCAGATTTCTTCTTTGGTGCTGTAAAAAAACATTGGGGTATTTTATATGGTTATAAAAAATGGAAGATACAGTTTACTTGGGGTTTTTATTCAAGTCATTCAACTGGTTTTTTTATAAAAAAAAATGCAGCTCAAATAGTAGGCAAATATAATCTAAAGTATAAATATTCATCAGATTATGATTATTTCTATAGAATGATAATTAAACACAAATTGAATGGAGTAGGAACAAAAAAAAATGAAGTATTTGGCAATTTTCAACGCGGAGGATTTTCTAGTAAAATTAAATTTTTTGATCATCTTGTTGAATGCACGAGAATAAGACTTGATAATAATCAAAATAAGTTAATGGTTTTACTAACAGTTATTATTAAGTTTTTATTCAACATCAAAAGATTATAAATAATTATTTAATTAAATGAAAATATTAGTTACTGGCACTGCAGGTTTTATAGGATTTCATATTTCTAATCATCTTTTAAAAAAAAAAATTGAAATAATAGGAATAGATAATTTAGATGATTATTACTCAATTAATTTGAAGAAAAAAAGATTATCTATCTTAAAAAAAAAAAAAAATTTTAAATTCATTAAAATTGATATATCATCGAATAGATTAAAAAATGTTTTAAAAAAATATCATTTTGATATTGTAATTCATTTAGCAGCACAAGCTGGTGTGAGATATTCTTTAATTAATCCAAAAAAATATATTCAATCTAATATAAAGGGTTTTGGAAATTTATTTGAAAGTATTCACACTAAAAATTTAAAAAAAGTAATTTATGCATCATCTAGTTCAGTTTATGGAGATACAAAAAAATTTCCAACAAAAGAAACTCAAGAAACAAATCCAAAAAATATTTATGGCTACAGTAAAGTATTGAATGAACAAATGGCTGAATATTATTCTAATTTATATAAAATACCTTTCATAGGTTTAAGATTTTTCACAATTTATGGTGAATGGGGCAGACCTGATATGTTTATTCTTAAAACTTTAGTAGGAAATGATAAAAAAAAGATATTTAGTCTAAATAATAATGGAAATCACTTAAGAGATTTTACATCAATTAAAGATGTCATAAAAATTTGTGATAAGATTATCAAAAAAAAATTTATGGGAAATAAAATATACAATGTTTGTTCAAATAACCCACAATTAATTAAAAGAGTTTTTGCTTCTATTCAAAAAGAAATTGGTCCTATAAGATATAAAAATATAAAAAAAAACAAAGCTGATGTACTTAATACTCATGGTGATAACTCAAAAATAAAGAGAGATTTGAAATTTAATAAATTTCAAAACTTCAGAATAGAATTAGTAAAAATTATTAATTGGTACAAAAGTATAAAAAAATATAATTCTTTTTAAATTTTATGTTGAATCTAAAATTAATTTCAAAAAAAATTAATAGAAAAATTTTTATATCAAGATCAAAAAAAATATCGTTAGCGTTTAGAAAGATCTTTAAAAAACCTGTGATTGGTATAGTAGATATTGGTGCAGGACATAGGTATTTACCAATTCTTTTGAATTTTGATGGAGTTTCAAAAATAGCAATGGTCGATCCAAATAAAAGCTTAGATTGGTCTTTTCAAAATTTTAAAGATATTATTAGTTATCCTGAAAATTTATTTAAGTTTAATTTTGGTATTAGTAATAAAACTTCGAAAAAAAAATATTTTGTAACTAAAACTTTAACAGGCTCTACATTTATAGATATTTATAAAACCTCAAAAAAAAATAAGACAAAACTAAATTATGAATATTTTGGCAAAAAAAATAGCAATATTAAAAAAATTTATTCTTTTAAAGATTTTATAAAAAAATTTTTTAAAAATAAAGTTGATATTGTGAAAATTGACGTTGAAGGATTTGAATACAACATTATTTTATCTTTAGTAAAATACTCAAAACCAATGTTAATTGAAGTCGAAACCAATCTTAATAATGAGGTTTATCCTAATACATTTGACCAAATTAATTTAATATTGAAAAAAAAAGGTTATAGATTAGTAACAGCTTATTCAATATTCAAAAAAACAAAAAAAAATAAAGTAAATTCATCTTATGATATTGGAAACTATGATAATCCAATCTCAAGATCTACATTGGAACAATTTGAATGTATTTATATTAAGAATAAATCTAAGTATAATATAAAAGATCTTACTATATTAATTGGATATGGGTTATCACAAGAAGCTAAAAAAATTTTAGAAAAATCAAAAATTATTTGCTCGAAATTTGAAAAAAATCAAATAAATAAAAT
>MDTB01218187.1_pt1 | contig 44373 bp, 33 predicted proteins | sample 811161 | NCBI WGS metagenome assembly MDTB01 (sample SAMN05326650, study PRJNA326480) | marine metagenome | isolation source: seawater | place: Mediterranean Sea | collected 2009 | reverse complement strand
TTGGTTGTAGGCAGCCATCAGGGGGTCCCCGGTTCAAGTCCGGGAGCGCGGACCAAACCATTACAGAAAACCCTCTTGGACGTGTACAAACTCCAATTATTTATTGGAATGGAGCAAAGCACTAGTTTGATTCAAAACGAGAGAATGTTTGCCGAAGGGTGTGCTAGAAGGTGAGAACACCAAGTTCGCCGAGGTGGTTAGAAACAGACCATTCACGTTTCTAGCCGCAGTTCTGATCCTTCCTATGATAGTCACAGCCCCTCATGTCTTGCTGGACTCAGAAAACCCAACCGGGAGTCTTGTACAACCCCCAGAGCTCCATGAACCTCTCAGTGAGGGCTTTCTCCTGATAATTTTGGACGGTGTTGGTGAGGATTGGATGCTAGACAACGAGAGCATGCCATTGCTGAACTCCAGAAGGGATAGGGGGGCCACTCTACATCTCAAGACTGGCCCTCTGACCTTGTCAGCGACATGCGTCTCAGAAATCATGAATGGAGTCCCTAATTCCCCCAGCGACGGATTGAGGAACTTCAATTTGGAACATCCTGGAGGAGATGACCCTTGGACACTGGCATCAGGAATAGGGGAATGGAACTCACAATCCCGATACAAAGTGGGGATGATCGGGAGCTACGTGTTTGGGAACATGTACGGGGATATGGAAGAACTGGAGTTTGTGGACACCTTCGAGGGGCACTCGGACTTCTACGAAGGGGACATAGCAACCTCCGAGCTACTGAGCGATTGGTTGGAGAATGGGACATACAACGTGATAGGTGCGCACTTCTCAGGACCCGACAAGGTCGGGCATCGATGGGGCACCATCGGCGACAAGTACTCGGAGAAGATTAGCGACATCGACAGGGTTGTAGACGACGTCCTAGATCTAGTCCCAGAAAACTGGACCATCGTGGTTACCGCCGACCACGGCATGACAAAACTGGGAACACATGGGTCCTCGCAAGAGGTCACGAGGGAGGTGGCAGCACTCGTCTGGGGCCCGGGCATCAAATCAGGAATCCACGCATCGGGCCACCAGAGGGATATTCCAGCACTGACCGTAGCTGTTCTGGATATTCCGTTCCCAGTTCAACTTCATGGTAGAATACCTCTGGATATCTTGGACTTGTCCGTGTCTGAGAAGCGAGAACTCGAACAATGGAACTGGGAGGCCGCATACGAAAGACAGATTTTCCTCCAGAGCTCAGGCAGACCCGCTACCTCGAGCATTTCCCCTGAAATCATCGAGTGGGAGAAAATACCTATTGACGCAGAGTTCACCAGGCTGGTAGACCTCTTGATTTCCGTTAGCGTTTGGATGGTTCTGGCATCGACTGCGATACTACTTGTGGGCGGAACAAGACTGAGCAGCATAGAGGAAAGAAGAGTCGTTGCGTTGTTCATTTGCGCACTGGTGGTGATGATACTCAGCCAAGTCATGATTGGCTATGTCACGGGAATCTCTAGGATAATTGGAGCAGCGTCGTGTATCTGGGTTGTCTGGTGGTCTCTTGGCAGGACGGAGGCACAAAAGCGGCAAGCCAGCAACTCAGCAAATACACCTGACTGGTGGCCTTGGTTGGCATCCTCACTGGCCCTGAGCTTCAGCGGCCTGAGATTCTGGTTCTCGCTAGCACCGCTGGCAATCATTATGCTGCGGGAAAACCTCCACTCCGGCGGCAATAGGGCGAGTAGGTTGGAGAAGATATCTTCAGGGACCCTTGGCATTCTAGCGGTCTTCGGGTTGATAGGAGTCCATGAGCGACTGGTGGGGTCCCATTGGGTCCTCAGTATCGTCCAGTACGGTTGGCCAGATACACCCTCCAAGTTGCTGTTCAGCGTGCTAATACTCCCCTTATCGGGAATGCTGTATTGCTACCTTAGCCGTCCCCGCGACTTCCTCCTGAGTGGGGTGCTTTCCTCGCTATGGCTCATATCCCTGCTAGTGGTGAGCTGGGTAGGGGACTCCCTCCTCGACATTGTCGCACTCTTGGCAATATCAGCCCTAGGGATCCTTGGACTCGCAGTGAGAGCCGGGAGGGCAGATGCAATCTCGCGGCTCAATTCTCTTCCCAAGGAACTGGATACGATCGCTCTCGGCGGGCTATTGGTGCTTACATGGGGGGCATGGTCCGCAGCCGTGACCCTACTCGTCATTTCCTCCGTCGATGGACTTTTGAGGACAAAGCTTGCATGGGTCACAAAGGGTGAGCACTCACTCGGAAATGCGAGACCTTTCATAGCGGCCGCAGTCCTCCCGATAGCGATCTGGACACTGTGGTGGACGATGCTAGGACAGGTCAACGGTTTGGAAGCTTGGGGCCTCCCACATCCCAGAGAGCTCGACCCGGGCAGGATAATCGTCAGAGGAGGCTACTTGGGATTCAGGGATGACCCACCGACGCTGTGGATGGCCTCGCTTATCTTCATCCCTCTGCTCCTCTCCTCTACCCTCACGTCGATGAAGATGCTCGAGAGGGGGTTGTCTCTCCACCCGTACTCCATCGCGCTCTCTCTACAACTAGTGGGGTGCTTCGCGACGCTGGCCTACGCACCTCCCTACCCAAGGCTGGTCTTCAGCCTGACATGGAATATCGTCTTCTGCATTTTCCAACTCTGTGCCTTGGTTCTCGCCTTCGAGACAAGTTCTGTTCTCGGGAGGCTAAGGTCAAGGCGGCAGAGGCAGCACACCTTAGAAGCCTGATCAGGTCATCCGATATCGGACTTCGGTTCAAGTCCGGGAGCGCGGACCAAAACCTCGAATTTCACACTAGTTAATTCATCTTACGCGGTTTTATAACTACGAGAGTTTCCGTACAGAATATGTCGTTGGCTCCAACAGAATATGATTATGGGAATGAAACAAACTATGCATTTGCCGCATCGGTAACGTGCTCAAACGAGGAAACTAGTAAGAAATTCGTTGAAGGATACGGCCATATGCTGAATTATAACCACGAACAAGCTATTGGCTGCTTCACAAAGTGCACTGAACTGGATCCAAACTGCGCCATGGCTTGGTGGGGCATTGCATACTGCGTATCATCCAACTACAACTGGGAGCCTGGACTTGGATCGGGCCACGACGCTATTCAACAGGGCCTGTCCGTAATGGGCCACTGCACCGAGTTGGAGCAGGACCTGATCAAGGCACTCTCTACTCGTCACTCAGCCGAGGCTCGAGATGCGGCAGACCCCGCAGTCCTGAATATGGGCAATAGCCCCGAATTGAACGTCGCATTCGCTGAAGCAATGGCACCGCTTTACGAAAAGTACGCAGGCAATCTGGACGTCACCGCCATATACGTCGAGGCCCTGATGAACCTGAAGGCATGGCAGCTCTGGGACAAGAATCCATCAACTGGAGAAATTACTCCTGCGGACGACAATACATTGCTTCTTGTCCAGATACTAGAAGAAGCATTCCAGTCCAGTGACGAGGCTAAGGTCCATCCTGCTCTATGCCACCTCTATTGCCACGCTCTGGAACTTTCCCCGTTCCCTGACAAGGCCCTTCCTGCGGCAGACGTATTGCGTACTCGCATGCCGGGCTTGGGACACCTCGTCCACATGCCCTCCCACATTGACGCATGGGTGGGCCAGTGGAAGGAAGCCATTGACTGCAATATCGCTGCAGTAGAAGCGGATGATCACTATGTTGAAATCACAGGGAATGAGTCGCAATTCTACAAATTCTATCGAATGCACAACCATCACTTCGTTGTCTGGTGCGCAATGTTCGATGGGCAGTATGAAACTGCGCTGAAATACGCCCGGAAGGCTGTCGATACTCTTCCAGCTGGTGATGAGAATGGAGGAGCCCAATTCATGTTGGCAGGAATAATCCCGATGGGTGCAATATTCTTGGAATCCTACGTGACGATGCCTTGGCATGTAATGATACGATTCGGTAAGTGGGATGAGATACTAGCTGAGGAGATGTACACGGACGGGGAAGTATTTCCAGCAACAATCGCCACACAGCATTATGCCCGTGGCGTAGCTTACTCCTCCAAGGGAATGGTGCCAGAAGCGGAGGCCGAGCAAGAGCTGTTCAAGGCAGCCTTGGGGAACCCAGCTCTAGCCGGGCGAATGATGCATAACAATTTCATGTATCAGGACCCATCAGAGGGTCCCTCGATACTGAATGTCAATGCTGCCATACTGGAAGGGGAGATAGAGTACAGAAGGCAATTCCTTGCTAAGGAAAAAGGGGAAGCTCACGATTTTTCCGCAGCCTTCGACGAGCTTCGACGAGGCGTGGATTTGTCATTGAACCTGGCATATAACGAACCATGGGGACAAATGCAACCAGTTCGTCACATCCTGGGTGCACTTCTTTTGGAGCAGGGCCATGTTGGGGAAGCGGAAGAGGTTTACAGGGCTGATATCGAGTTATGGAAGGATAACATGTGGGGCCTTCTAGGCCTCAAACTATGTCTGGAAGCTAGGGGAGATTCAGACGAGGAACTTGCAGAGGTTACTGCTTTATTCAATGAAAGGAGCTCTCGTGCAGACATCGTTCCGGCGAAGACATGCTTCTGTGCCCAAGATGCCATAGATGACAAGTGTTGTTGATTAATTAGCTTAGGTCCAAGTCAAGGATAGGCTACTAATCTAGTAAATCGTCCAGAGGAATTTGAATCTGAGGAATCTCGAATGGAAAAAAATGTCTACTAGTCTTCGGAGGAAATAACTCCTCTGAGAGGCCCATGGACAAGACCTCCTTTTTGGAAACATTATCTCTGCCACATCCTGGCCAGACCCCTACAGTAACGGACTCGTCCTCAATATATTCAATCAAAATCACTGGAACCCTCTTCAGTCCCAGAATTCCAGCAGCTGTCCATTTGTGATGTCCATCTAGTATCACCATTGACGACTTATCTGCAATTATAGGCTTGTAGAATCCCTTTCTCTCCAATTTAGAAATTCTCGTATCTAGATTAGTTTTAATCACTTCCTCGTGTCCACGCAGTAAACCAATTTCCACTATCTCAAAGTCTACCTTTTCCTTCATCTATGTTCTATGACTGTGCAAGCAGGCTCATAAATGAGCTCTAGGTCGGCGGGCCGCTGAGGTTTATTTATGGGACTGCACAAGCACGTAAGAGGCGTCTGGAAACAGCCCAAGGATAGGATCCCATCGAGATACAGAATTGACAGGATGGCAGGTTGGAGAAAAGAACCAGTATTCTCAAGAATAGAGAAGCCGACCAGACTGGATGCTGCTCGAAGAGTAGGATACAAGGCTAAGCAAGGCATTGTTGTGATTCGAACTAGAGTTAGACGCGGTGGTCTTAGGAAGGGTAAGATTCACATGAAGAGGAAACCATCTAAGGCTGGAATAAAGAAGATCACAATGGCAAAATCAATTCAAAGGATTGCAGAAGAGAGAACCGCAAGGCGTTATCCCAACATGGAGGTACTGAACTCATACTGGGTAGGGGAGGATGGAAAGAATAAATTCTACGAGGTCATTATGATTGACCCCTCACATCCCGCAATCAAGTCAGATAAGGATCTCGGGTGGGTTGCTTCAGGAACCAGCCATCGTGGAAGGGCATTCAGAGGGAAGACAGGAGCAGGAAAGAAGGGCCGTGGACTCCTCAATAAGGGCAAGGGGGCTGAGAAGCTCCGACCAAGTCTAAAGGCGAACAAGAATAGAGGAAAGTAATCGTTCTCTCCGTCATATTGATGCCACATGGGGAGTGGCGGCTATACATGGCGGATCGCCAAGCATCTGAGATACGGGGACTACCTGTTATCATACCCGATGGTAGGCTACTAGGAACGGTACACGACTCTGTAATAGATGTCAACAATTGGTCATGTACTCACATCTTTGTTTCAGACCCGCCAGAATCTCTTGTGGAGGGGAGGACTCATGTTGCAGTACCTTGGAATTGGGTAAGATCGGTGGGTGATGTTATTCTTCTGAGATGGTTTCCACAGACTCCAGTTCCGAGAAACCCTTAGGATAATCCACCGAACTTTATTGCGATACCGTTCAAAAGGTAATGGCGAACGGACACCCATGCGATTGGCCCCTATTCTCGTAATCACGATCATCCTGGCATCGACTACTCAGGTGGGGGCAATTACTACTAAGGGCATTATTACATGCTCTAACGCTTCTATAGACTCACTTCCTGGGGACTGGAGCATTTCTGACCAATCTTGTCTGAGGGTAGATTTGGGAGAAAGAGAACCCGGAAGTACGATGTTCTTCGAAATTTCTTCTGATAACCAAATCGACATCCTTCTCTTTCCAGCTTCAAATATAGAAGTTTACCAGAGCGAGAGCTCTTACAGATCCGACTCAGTTTGGATTAGTGAATCAGTCTTCGAAGCTTTCAGCGGCTCGGGAGAGTGGCACTGGGAGGTCCCAACTGATAGGGCCAAAACACGATGGTATCTTGTAATCGATAATCTGGCCCACCCCCAGGATTCCGGGCAAGGATCCCAAGGAGGGTTTGACTCAGATATATCTCTTAATGCTGGAGAGATTATCACGGACCAGTTCACCCTATCAGACTCAATACACAGAGTGGATCCAGATGACTACTCAATAGTCCACGGCCCCTTCTACGTAGACGAAGGTACGTTCGTAAATATCTATGCGAGAACAATGGCAGGGAATCCTGATATTTTCGTTATGACCGAGACCGCATTTTCTTACTATTCTCCAAGTTCGAACTGGTCTTCTTCTCTGAGGATAGCTTCTGCAGATATGCTTTTCGTGAATGATGAGAGATACTTTCCATGGATGGTTAATGATGAATACGAAGATCCTCTATACATCATCGTAGATAATAGACTTGGACCTGGTAATGGGGGAGCAGGAACCCAAGATGCAGCAGTCACAGTTACCGTCACACTAACTCCAATACTAGATCCAAGAATATCTAGCGTGACAAATCTAGATTCCGTAGACGTAGGGGAACTAGTAACCTTTTCAGCCTTAGAGACGCCTAACAGATCTGGGCAATTCTCGGAGAACTCGTTCACTTGGGATATGGACGGAGATGGGAATCCCGATGGATCAGAACAGACCATTGAGTACGTTTGGAACGAACCCGGAAGCTTCCCAGTAACCCTATATGGGATCTCAACTGATTCTAGAGGCGAAGACTCGAGCAGAACTATCACAGTCTCAGACCTCTCAGCTCCTGAGATTTCAATGGAAACCTCCAATGAAATCACCAAGGGATTCGGAGATACCCTCGAGGTCAGGGCGTCATTCTCTGATAATTGGGGGGTAAGTAGACTAGATTGGATGCTTGATGGAGAGATTATTGACTCAAACTACGAGGTGTCTGAGACTAACTCCACCCTAACCTTGGAGATCACTAATGAGCTCTCAGCTGGTCAGCACATAGTATCTTTAGTTGTTACAGATAAGTCCGACCAATCATCGCAGAAGGACGTTTTAGTGAACTTCATTGATGTCACAGCTCCGGAGATCGATATTCCGGACACCTCAATCATTGAGGCAATAGTTGGTGAAACGATATTCCTGCAAAATTTCGCCCAGGATAACGAATCTGCAGATCTAGAATACACATGGATAATCGATCAGGGGTCAGAGAACGAGATTCAGTTACTTGATAGTGAGCCCCAGGTTTTCTACGAATTCCAATCGGAAGGCACCAAGAATGTTGTACTCATCGTGGAAAACGATGCTGGTCTGACTTCATATCTCGAGATACTGGTGATAGTTTCAGAGGAAGAAGACGAAAGCGGCTTAGGAATTATCGCAATAGGAGGAATTATTGTACTCCTGATCACAATACTCTCAATCGTTTCATTCATGGCCTACAGCTATGCTGTGAGTAGGAAGATGTCGGAGTTTGATGTTACTGAAGAGGAAGTAGAGTCAGTAGCACCCACACCCCCCCCTACCTCGGAGATGCAGAAGCAGATGTGGGGAGCTGATTCGGGTTATTCTCCCTTCCAACAGTCATTTCAGGATGAACCGCAACCGTCTGCCGATCCCAATCTGTTCGATATGCTGGGAGTAGAGAAGCCACAACCAGAGCCTGAAAAGGATGAATTCGAGCAGAATCTGTTGGGGGATCTGCAAGATTCGCCAAAGCGTGATGATTACATCGACCATAGAACAGTTAGGAAGTCTTGCGAGAGTTGCTCAAGGGAATTCCAGATTTCACTTCCTGAAGGAGTAGATGAGGCCTATACTAACTGTCCCTATTGCGATTATGAACAAAGAATCAGCCATAAGTAGAATACTCCATAATTGTATATTCCCAGTATCCTGTAGGGCAATACCCTATAGCGCACCTCTATGAGGTGAGTTTCAACTATGGCCCGAGAACAAGGCGACCCCGGTGTTCGGAAAGCCCCTTCAAAAATCTCAGTATTTCTGGCAATAGTCGTTGCCTTGCCGATTCTCCTTCCTTTCACGAACGTACATGGTGAGCCTAGAATAGAGTCTAGTGACTTCGGAGTTCTTGAAGAACTAAGCGAGATGCTAAGTGAGAGGGATTCCTTCGTTACTTCGAACTCTGTTTCACCTCTAGCGGAAAATCAAATCCAATCTATCCAGGATTCACTAATCTCCTCTGATCAATCTAGTCCAATTTCAGTAGCTGGACCTGCTATTGAAGGACTCTCAATGGTGACCACTTTTCCTCCTGAAACCATACACCCTGCACCATACGATCTCCTGGTTAACGGTGGAACCAACCCTGGAATGGTTGACAATATCTGGCAGACTCTCTTCAATATTACAGACTACGTAATTTGGACGCAGTATGAGAATCAGAATGGAGAAATGATAGATAGCTTCGAGGTGGTTTCATTCAGCGCATCCCTGTTCTCAATACTGAATACCAATACTGACGCTCTTCTTCACTCCATGGATGTGGATGGAGATGGAGATGACGATATTCAGGTAGGGCTCAAAGTAGATCTCCAATTTATCGGTGGCTGGGGTATTGAGGATGGCACACTATGGTTAGAGCCAGGAGTAGAGTTCACAGTAAAAGAAGTCGGTAATAGCGCCTCGGACCCGGATTGGCTCGAGATGGAGTCTCTACATGTTTCATTGATCAAGGCATTCTCTTACTCAGATTCGGGCACACTCCTGAATCTCGGCGGAGGAGAGTCGTATGTCTGGGTGATCGACTCTAGATTCACCATGCCTCCCAACGACTTCAAATTCGAGGTCGGAATAGAAAGGCTTTATTTCGACCTCGCATCAACAGGACAGGATTTCATCAGTACCCTAATTTCGGCAATCGCCGATCCATTCGGCATCATTGATCCTCCTGATGAATCAGGCATAACCTTCGCATCTATCTCTTCGCCATACTCACTAAGATTTGATAATGGGGGCCAGGATCAGTGTAGTCTTGGTTACGATCCAGCTGAACTTTTCAACAAAACATCTCTGGAAATATCCTGTGGAGTCTCAGCCGGCTTTGGCTACATCCACTATTCACCGCCAGATGGGGATAATGACAGAGAAATGTGGGAACTGGCCTACATTGAAGCCCGATTCCATCCTCATGGAGACTCTACACTGCTGCCCTCTTTTGCCGAACTGGTGGTTCGGACAGATAGTGTCCTTCCCACTGCTACAGGCCTAGAAGGAGAGAGAAGCCTCACTTCTTTAGAATATTGGGCGGACAGAAGATCCGACCTACATCTCCACTTCCACGAAGACAGGTCAAATCTACCTGAGTCCGAGTCAGATGGGGACTTCGGCAACTCAACCAATTCTCTGGGATTCCTGAGAGGGATGCCTGAGGGATCGCTTTCACAGGATGAGATTCAGAGGATTTTCAGGATGATGGGCTCCGCCGATCAGCCCGAACTGCCGGGATCAATTCCGGATAGGCTAGGGATGATTATTGGGATCAAGAACTTCACCAGAGACTCAAGTGAGAATGTAAACGACCCAACTCTACCAATCAATCCCGCTGATCCTCCCGAGAGTCTGGTAATTCTCAGATCTGTACAACCGCTCCAAGCCATAGACTATACCTCTTGGTTCTCCAGAGCTGGAAACTCTGAAGATCACCGACGGATTCACGTTTACGCAGATTCAATCCCGACTTCGGTAGCAGTATTCGGGTCCTTCGGACTAGGTGGCTCTCCAGAATCCAATGATACGCTAGATTCCGGTGTAAACCTAGACTTCGTCTCCAAGATAGTGGACTCGGTAATTCTAAATCTGGTCGACGTTTTCCTGGATGTGGGAAACATCCTCAATGAAATCCCTTCAACTGTAGTTGATCTCATTAGCGGCAGCAGCTCGACCGGAGAACTCAATTCTAGAGAGCTACATGTCCTGATGACAGATAATTGGCTTACCTCTCGCTCTAAGATGCCAGTACCACTCCTAAGAATGCAAATAGGCTCATCGACCCATCCAGTATATTCAGGAGACCACGTACTGCTATCATTGGATAGGGGCCTTGGAAAAATCCAAACCAATCAAGGTCTGATGGATCCGTTGGTTCCTGTTGCAGCAAGTATTGACTTCTCTGGACTACAGTCGTTTTCTCTTATGGGCTCAAACTCCTCCGACTCTCAGGATTTATCCTTGAGTACGATTTCAGAAGAGCAACTTTTACTCGCCTTCGTAGGTCATCAACCAGGTACTCTGGAGGGTATGGATTACCAATCGGCAATGTTCTCAGATCTACCTGATGAGATCAGTATTACTGTTTCTCCCAGTGGGGTGGACTACTCAGCATCTTCAGAGATTGGATCCATAGTCTACACAGGATTTGATGACTCACATCGACAGGCTGTGCGGATATCAGGATTCCCTCAATCATTCTCAACCACTTCGGGATCGATGACTTCATGGAGTTCGGACTCGGCTATCGGACTTATTGAGGCCCAAATTAGCGATTCTGAATCTCCACTATCTATGGATGGCGATCACTTCCTTTTCCATCATGATCCAGTAAACAATAGCTCATCGCTTTCGACTACCGTCACTGGGGTGAGCGAGCTGGGATGGATTCCTCCACTGGAGGAAGGAGCATCAGGAAATGCGGGAATGGGAACGGCATTTGCCACAATTGAGGGACGTAATCCACTTAAAATAAATGTAGACAATGCCCCATCTAACCAACATCTCCCCTTTTCTGTTCTGGCCGAGGTTAATCCACTCCCCTCGAGCTTATCAGTACAGATTCCGACTGGCTCCCAGGATGGCACCTCCTTGGAAATTCCCGATTTCAACTCATCACTCGGGGTCTCTGGTGTGGCATACTTCATCGATGGATTCTCTGACTTAGGCAGGTCTGTAAACGGAATAATGTCGGGAATAACCTCTGATATTTCAACGGGTTCCTCTTCAGGTGATGGAAACTTTTCGTTCTCATTGGGTCTGGAGGCTGATTCTGGTTTCGATCTGATTGCCGAATCTCAAATGGGCAATAGCTCAGTCGAAGAGCCCGAGTGGGTCCACGGAATAGTTATGAATTCCGCACCATCTGGAATTACTGAGGGATTCCACCTCAAGACTTGGATCCCTAACCTCCCTCCAATGGTCGATATTTCAGTATCCAGAAGCTCGATCTCTAATGGAGAGTCATGGGATTTAACCCTTGGAATGGAAGGATGGGAACCATTCAATTCAGAGTTCGTCATTGCATCCAAGGGAGTTAATGGGCAAGATGTATTCTTTACAATTGAAGGGCTACAAATCGGACAAGCAACCTCCGTTCTGATCGACTCGGAATTCCGAACACAGGAGATCGGAGGTATAACCGAGACTTCTACAACAACGCTTTACTCGATGTCAAATAGACTTGATTGGTTCCATGCACTACTATTGGACAGGCAGGCCGGAAGTAGGACAGAGATGATGGTCCAGGATATACCAGAGTCAGTGGAGATTCAGGCCAGCCTAGGAAACGCCATCTCCATGGATGTGACTGTACCCGACCAGTTCAGGAATGGACAGATTGGTGTCGGATCCATCATGATCCAGCAGATGCAGTGGATGGAGGGGCCAGAGGGCTATGCATGGTGGCCAGCTACAATGTTCCTTACAGATATCCCCGGATCAATGAATCTAACTACCGAGCCCGATCTGAACTTCGATATCACTCAGAACCTGGCTTTCCAGGGCCTGCCGATTCTGGACTTCTCGGCATCGACCGATGGGATGTCACTGTATATCGAGGCCAAAGGAAGGGCTGTAAACAGCAAGGGGGACGTTGTCCTAATGGCCGAGGGACTGGCTGATAGACTATCGATTAAGCCCACAGACTCGTATGGTCTGAATATCAGATCCAGCGGCGACGGTGTGGAGAGGCTTTATTTCCGATCATCAAATATCCCAACACTTCCTCCTGTTACTCTGGAAGAAATGGAAGCCCTGGGAGTAGGGCTCAAGAGCGCCAACATCCACATCCATGAGATAGGTAGAATCAACGTGCTTCTTCCCGGTTATACGATTGTCGAAGTCTCTGATGTTCAAGGAGGACGAATCATTATCTCAGCCAGAGCAACTGCGCAGATCAATGGAATTGACGTGGATATCCGTGGTGTGATGCTTGACGCGCAGATAACAGGAGGGATACCGTCAGGAACTACATTGGGAGTAAATGGATTTGCATCCGACCTATCACTTCTGAATAAAATCCCAGGCTTCTCTGGCTCAACTAGTCATTGGATGGCACCTGAGCCAGTATCATCAGGTATACTGACAGTGGCAGCTACATTGGGGGTGATTTCCTAGTGTCACGATCGGGTGGTCTTCTTGGAAAGGTAACAGAGCGAGACTCTGATACTGCCCATGTGATCCTAGAAAAGCTTGGTGATGCGTCCCAAGTAGTGACTCCTCGGAGAGTAGTGTTCGCATCTATCTCAGCGCTACTGATAGCTCTCGTTTCTTTGTTCACCCTCATCTGGGTGATACCGTATGACAATGTCGATGTTGAAGTAGTATACATGCAGTCAGGTTCTGGACACATTGTTCTGGCAGAGCTGGACAATAAAGGTAGCAGGACGATAGAAGACGTAAGTCTGACTATCAGGTTCCTAGACTCAGAGGGATTGGAGATAGATAGACTAGACTTTTATCTAGAGAAACTGTCAGCTCATAGCTCCATCTCCAATACCCCTGGTGAGGATCTCGAGATGGTGGTTTTGGGTCAGTCTGTTTGGGAACAGTACACTATCGAGGTAACCATCGAGTACACTTACTACGACGGTCAGAAGGGTCCTAGAACTTGGAACCACGATGTTGGAGATTGGACTAGAGAGGCATTCGTTGATCAGACTACATTCGAGGTATTCTGACACAATTTAACCATCTCAAAAATGAATGACCCATAGTATCAAAGCAAGCAGTAAGGGGGAGATAGTAATGAGAAAACAGATCTCTACACTAGTTCTGATCATTCTGCTTTCTTCCACACTCAACTTTCAGCATCATACCGATAACGATTCGGCAAATGTCGAGGAAACTCTAACTCTTGAGACAAATAGGATTGAGATTTCTCCCGATCCTAACAGCATAAGAGATCTCGGACGTCCACTGATCTCTGAAGGCGAGGAGGGGACTAGGGATCCCAGAGCGGACTCTTCAATCGGCATCTTCTCAGATGACGGTCTTCTTCTGTCCAAGAGCGTACCACGACAACTCTTGGAACCAAGACAGGATCTCATAGTAGTCGTGATAGAGTCCAATACAGGGCTTTGGGATGCTAGGATGCAGATTATTGAAGCATCCGAAGTGGCCATAAGAAGTACAATTCCGCCTTCAGGATTCATTGTCCAAGGCCCCATGTATGAACTCCAAAAGACTAGAGAACTGCCGTTCATCCAATCCAGCCATTCCGTTCCAATTGCTATGATTATTGATGATCTTCTCTGGGAGAGAGAAAATCACCAATTTATCGAGATGATAGGCTGGAAGGATGATGAGCTACTAAGGCTCGATTCACCCGGAATGGACCTACAGGGATCACTATCGTCCACGGCAGAGGAATTCTTGGAAGATCTGTGGTCCCCATCGGAGGGGATTAATTTCGGAACCGTCGACCATACTCTGATCTCAGAGATAGCTCATAGGCCAGAAGTCGCATTTCTGGCCCCAGTACCTGAGCTAACCACTTGGAACAATCTTGCAGGATCCCACATGGAACTCGGCTCTGTGGAGGACTACTTCTTCACAGGTCTCAATGGAAGTGATCAGAGGGTAGCAGTGGCAGATACAGGTATTGATCATGATCATGGTGACTTTGGGACGAGGATTGTTGGTAGGGTAGATGTGGCTAACGACCAATCTACAGCCGACACAAACGACGGCCATGGTACACATGTTGCCTGCACAGTCCTCGGGTCTGGAAGCAGAAGTAGCGGGACCTACCAGGGAATAGCTCCTGAGGCCGAGCTGTACATGCAGGCAATGGAGGATGATGACTCTGGGGCTCTCTCCGGGCCCGGTGTGTACACACTCCTCAACTCCGCATACAGTAGCGGCGGCGCAAGGATACATACAAACAGCTGGGGTAGCTATAACTCGGGTGGCCAATACTCGACTCAGTCCGAAGATGCCGATGACAGGACCTCCACCTGGGACCAGTACTGGACATACGATGGTATGACTGTCCTCTTCGCGGCTGGAAACGAGAGGGACGACGGAGTCTCACCACCAGGGACTGCCAAGAATGTAATTACCGTGGGTGCTCACGTGAATAGATACAGCAGCAACCCCGCTGATGAGATGTACTACTGGAGCAGTCGTGGCCCTACCGATGACGGTAGGATAAAGCCTGATATTGTCGCAGCTGGAGACTACGTCAGATCATGTAAAGCGCAAGAGGCATCTGAGGCTCCAGACAACCTAAACGATCAATGGTACGTTGAGTACAGTGGTACCTCAATGGCGACCCCCGCGGCTGCAGGCGCATCAGCCATTGTGAGGGAGTATCTAATGGAGATAGCCGAGAGGCCCGAACCCCAAGGGGCTCTGGTGAAGGCAATGCTGATTCTGGGGGCGGAAGACATGGGTACAAGGGATATCCCAAACAACAATGAGGGCTGGGGCAGGCTTAACCTGGTGAACTCGCTACTCCCAGATAGCCAAGTCGGAGATGTGGGGATCTTCGTGGATGATAGATCCCGACTTTCGAGCGGACAAGAGGCTTCATACAACTTCGACGTAACCAGATCTGGCGAGCCTCTGAAGATAGTCCTAGCATGGTCCGACTATCCAGGATCGGCATTCTCTAACACCCAACTTAGGAACGACCTCAACCTGGAGGTATCTTCTCCAGACGGGAGCATAACTTACATGGGGAACGACTTCTCCAATGGGAGATCCACGACAGGAGGGGCAGCGGACAGTAAAAATAATGTCGAGGTCGTCCTAATCGACTCGGCATCGACAGGGATATGGAACGTCAAAGTCAAGGACTACTCACATGGTGGTAGCAGGTCCAACCAACCCTTCGCGATCGCAGTCAGAGGTGTTAATGTGAATGACCTAACACCAGATCCAAGCTTTGTACCGGAATCATTCGCAATCTCTACACTAATACCACAAGTCGGGGAGCAGACAAGCTTCTCAGCATCGGTCATTAATCAGGGCTCTGGGTCATTATCGGACCTGTTCGTCAGTGCGCACATCAACAGCAACCTATTGGAAACAAAGTCAATATCGATGACTCCTGGTCAGGAGATCCTGTTAGAGTGGTACTGGACTCCAGAAACCTCAGATAAAGGACTCACAGAGATCAGGATAGAGATAGATCCCAGTGATCAATTCGACGAGCTGTACGAGGATAACAATCTCCTGATACAGACAATCGAGGTCAGTGCTCCCGGAATACAGCCATCCACCGATACGCAGTGGGTCACGCTAGAGGATGCCACGGGCACGACCGCTAGCTGGGCGGTCTTGATGACTAACCTAGCGCTATTCGACACCAATGCGAGCATCCAGATTTCGTATCCAACTAGAATTGCCGATGGGGAAGAGCAGAACTGGTTCAGGAGCTTTGACAGAATCTACGTCGAGCTTGGACCAGCAGAATCTACCACAGTCAACCTGACACTAGTCCACCCTCCTTCTCCTCAACCTGGTACTTACTCAATGACAATAACAGCCATTGACGAGGATTTCGACGTCGAGTCTCAGTTGGAGATTTTCTTCGACGTCCCTGTACTTGGACAACCAGATCTGATCCTCCCTTCCGAGACTATCTGGGTCGACTCATTCGAGAGCATGAATACCTCGGTGGATCTCTTTAACAGGGGTAATGGAGCCCAAACATACGATATCGAGATATTTCCGCCAGCTGGATGGGATGTAGGGCTTTTAGAACTAGGTCCATTCCTTGGGTCCAGACAGGGATCCTCTGGGACCTTGGAGAAGGATGGATCTATCTCAGTTGGGATTGCTGTGTCCCCTCCGGGGGTATTGCTCCAAGCCGGGACCATTTTCGAAGCCTCAATTCACCTTACCTCCAGGGTCGGATCTGAAATCTGGACGTTCCCGCTACCCCTCGAGATTAAGCCAATCGACTCCGCAGAATTCTCCCCTAGCTCAGGAGATAGTCTAGGTGATGTTGCCGCAGACTCCCAAAAGAAGATAGACATCCAAATCTCAAATCAAGGAAACAGAGAGCTTAATCTCACTCCAATTGCTAGATCCCTGCCCGGAGGCTGGTCCATAATCGGGGGACTGGACAAGATAGTAGTTCCAATGGGATCCTCAGTCACTTGGTCGTTCAACATTCAGGGAAACGGACTGGCAGTCAGCGGCCCCGTGGAAATAAGGTTCCTCGTAGAGGGCGGCGACTTCTTCGATTGGAACGCAACCTTAGATGCAGTATCGGGGGCTAAACCAAGCGTTTCCTTCTCGGAGGTAGTAATCTTCGATGGCGAATCCATCGAATCGTCCGACTCCCCTCTAGGACTAGGGCCACACCCAGTCGGGAGGTCGTTCGATATGGGTTGGGAAGTCGGGAACGATGGCTCATCAATATGGGAGCCAAGCGTCACTATGGAGGTCCCGAGCCAAGACTGGCTCACTGACTGTAGCATAAACCCCGCAAGGATATCCCCTGGTGCCCTTTCCAAAGTCTGGTGTACTATCACCATACCTATCAGCGAACCTGCTGGATCGGAGCCAACCGTCACGCTCACGATGGAGGGTGACGGACTGGAGATCAGGACACCGATCTCCCTTCTGGTGGATACAGTCATGGAAGTCGAATGGACGCTGGCCAACTATAACGAGGCATTTGAGGACCTACCCTCAGTCCTATACTTCGAACTAACAAATTCTGGGAATACGCCGATATCAAACAGAATAGTTACGGACGGTCCGAATGGGTGGATAATCAGGGTTCTGGATGGATTCATGGTGACCCTACAGCCAGGGGAGGTTAGGTCAGTTCAGGTGGAATTCACTCCAAACTCGGGATCAGATGGGCTGTTAACTGTAATGCTGGGGGACGCAGAATATATCTCCGGCCATTCCAAATCAGTAGAAATAGAGGTCGAGTCCACATCCAGTGGATCTGGAATCTGGACACTTATTTTCGTTATTGGCGGGGTAGTTTTGTTACTGAGTTCTGTGACTGCAGCATTGGCATTTTCCCGTTCAGGTAGGAATATTAGCACCGTCTTAGGATCTCTCCGAGGCGATCGTTCAGAACCCTCAAAGGGATCCATGGTTATCCCACAGGCGACATATAATCAATCAATCCAATCAGAAGTAAAATCGCAACTAGAAAGCGCGAGTACCCAGCTACAGAAATTCTCAGAATACCCCGGATGGCTCTGGGACCCGGTTAATGAGGAGTGGGTCGCAGATCCCAACGTTCACAATGAAGAGGATTCCGAAGAGCGCCAAACACACCAATAACCAAGGGTTTTGACGCACTTGGAGCCCGAAGCCCTTAGAGGGGCGGTTGTCTCGGTCATTCGATGAGAACCACCAACACAGCAGCTTTGCTCACTGCTCTTTTACTGGCCTCCTTCGTCTCCCTGCCCGTTTCTGCAGCAGCCTCAATCTCGCTCTCTTCCGACTCCATGGCCAAGTCTGCAACTACCGACGACCCTGCAGAATACACGATCACGATACTAAACGATGGAGACGAGGACCTCACAGTAACTCTCAGCACCTCCCAAGCAGCTGATTGCAACGGATTCACCTCCAATCTGGATAGCTCAGTGGCTAACGTTGGACAGGGGGAGAGCGAGTCAGTAACTCTTACTGTAAGCATCAACGACCAGGCTTCCGGTGAGTGCGAGACGACTGTCAACGCCAACGGAGTCGGCACAAACCCGTCCGATAACGCGCAGGACGATATCACGGTGACAACTACTGCCGAGGGAGGGGGACAGTACTCAGTAAAACTGTCTTACAAGGTACCAAACAATGGGCAAGTCACCTACGATGGCGATGGTGACGAGGTCGAGTGGACAGTGGACGTTGAGAACACCGGAGAGAACCAGGCCACGGTCCAACTATCGATAGCATCATCCTCCCAGTGCGACTCGAATGGCTTGGACGCGACTGTCGACCCACAACAAATGAACCTGGACTCCGAGGATTCTGAGGAAGCAACAATATCGGTGACGCTCGAGGACGGTAGCAGCACCGAGTCTGGCGATCACTGCTTCGTTCTCGAGGCCAGTGTATCGAATGACCCCAACACAATAGACCAAGCCAACGACAGCATCGAGCTGGACCTCAGAATCCCAGAAGTGAAGACTTGCGATTCTGAGCTTCAGAAGCCATCCCACACATTAGATCCGGGTGAGTCAGAATCAAATTCCTTCACCACCACTAACACAGGAAACACCGGTTGGACGGTACAGGTCATGGCTATGGCTGATGGAGTAGATGTTTCTGACTGGTTTTCCTTCTCTCCTAATAACGCACTACTCCAGAAGCCCAACGAACAGGGTGATACCGCCTCTTTCAATTTCGATATCAATCCCGACGACACCGTTGAGCCGGGAACTGTGGATGTATACATCCAGGGTAGAGCTGGTAGCAGTATTGGCTGTCAAACACTCTTGAGAATTAATCTGGGACAGGTCCACGATGCTGCAATCACTCTTTCTAGCTCCACCCTCAACAATGTCGACCCCGGATCCTCAGCAACCACCTCCTTAATGGTGACAAATACTGGGAATGGACAGGATAACTTTGCCATTGGCAATAGACAACTTTCCCCGGGTTGGCAGGTTGAGTTCTCAGAGACATACATCACCATAGATGGAAAGCATTGCACCACCTCCTCTAACTGCGACAGGAGGAGTGTCGAAATGCAGGTTTCCGCACCTGAGAATGCAAGAGCTGGAGTGGAGTATCCTATCATATTCTACGTCAACTCCCAGGGCTCAACCTTGGACGAGATTACTCTAAAGGTCACCGTTTCACCTATCCATGGCGGTAAAATATCCGTTCCTTCAGACTCCCAGACGGGCAGGTTCGGACAATGGGTCTCATTCCCACTGTCAATAACGAACACAGGAAATATTCAGGATAGCTTCGCCCTTGCGTCCTGCGATCCAGACATCTCTGACTCTTGCGAGGAGACTAAGTGGGATTCCAGGTTCAAAGACTCCGAGGGCAATGAGATTGCTCAGCTAATAATCCAACCTGAGGAAACTGCAACAGTATCCATGGAGGTTCTTGTTTCGGATAATATCAATAACAACTCAGAGGATTTCGAGGGCAGGGTAGGGATAATTGGAACAGACACCATTCTCACTAGGATGGTCACAGTCACCGTTTCTAATTTCAACTACAGTATCGCTGTAGCCTTCGAGAGCCCTGAAGAAGACCCATCTCAGATGATCGTCGCCTTGCCTCCCGGAGGATCCTCATCTCTATCATTCATACTCTCTAACACCGGAGACGGAGGTGCAGACGAAGCAGTCGTCTCGGTCTCAGGCATGGATTCGTCAGTAGTCAGGATCATCAGTGTTGACGGGCAGGTAGTAGATGGGAGTGCGATACCAATCCCGGCAAATGGACAGATAAACGTACAGATAGACTTCGATGTCCTAGAGGTTGACAGTGGTACTTCCGGGATCATCAAGGTCGGGGTTACTTCAAAGAAGAATACTGGTCAAGCGGCCTCTTTCCTTGATCTAGTCGTAGACATCCGAGCCATCCACGATCTGGGCGTTACAATTGAATCCGAAACTTCGAAGAAGACAGCATATCCCGAAAATACGGAGTTCCAGATTTTCGTAACCAATAACGGGAATATAGAGGAGGAAATCGAGGTATTGACCAGTGACTCTCTCAGAGGCTGGTCAGTAGACGTAATATCGGATGAGTTCAAGCTGCAGCCAGGGAATACTAGAGAGGTAACCGTCCGAGTAACCCCTCCGAGCGACATGATCTCCGACGACGAGTACTCTTTTACCGTAATTGTCCAGCCAAAGGGACTCCCGGTTGCGGGCGAGCCACTGGACCTATCAGTGGAGTCTACACTTGCTTCAGGCTCTCTTTCAACCGAATCTCAGCAGATGATTGCCATAGGAATCATCATACTAGGAGCTCTCTCAATCCTCCTCCTCTTCATGAGAAACAGAACTCAGAATCGGATTATGTCTGAGGACGTGTATCTGGAGCTTGATGACTAGGGTTGCAAGGCTCCGTTCGGATACGCTTATGTCCGGAATTTTCGTGGAGGTACCTAGCGGTCCCTACGGGACCGGGGGTGATTCCATCAGTACAGTGTCAGAGATGTATCTTCCAGTAGCCGTAATGACCCTAGTTGGAATAGGCTTCCCGGTATTCAGCTTCTTCGCCACGAGGTTCCTCAGGCCGACCACAAAGGGGTCGGATCCCAACAAGACGAGATCGATACTTCTTCCTGGATATGAGGTGGACCACAGCCTATATGTCAGGAGGGACTCTACATACGAGTGTGGATCAGATCCATTGGGGGATGCTGACATCAACTTCCACTTCCAATACTACTGGTATGCGATTGTATTCCTAGTGTTCGATATAGCGTTCATGTTCCTAGCTTTTGGTGGAGTCATGGCTATTCAGAAGGGTAGAGATACCAATCTGGCTGACGGTGCAATTATCAACGCACTACTTACGATGACGGTCTTCATCATTCTAATGAGTCTCGGAGTCTGGCACGTCTTCAGAAAGAGAGGAAGAATATACATCTGAGGGATTTCATTGCAGGAAGACGGCCAGAACTACTCTGTATTCAACAGCAGGATGCTAGTGGATACTGTCGGCGACATTACCGATGACGCACTCAAGGCTAGTAAGATCAAGGACGTCATAGGCGTTCTCGTCGGCCGAGTTTTCAACTGGAGCCAGAGAAAGTCATTGTTCCCTCTCCACCTTGGAATCAAGTGCTGCGCCTTGGAGATGGCAGCTGCAGGGGCAAGCAGATTCGATGCGGAAAGATTTGGAGTCTTCTTCAGATCCAGTCCGCGACAGTGCGATGTCCTTTTGGTTAATGGTCCGATTAGCAAGAAGTTCGCAGACCCGATAGTCAGACTTTGGGAGCAGATGCCAGAGCCAAAGTGGTGCATAGCGATGGGCGAGTGCGCAATCTCGGGAGGACCATACTTCCAGTCTTACAACATCCTTGAGGGAGTAGACACAGTCATCCCAGTTGACGTTTACATCCCTGGCTGCCCCCCCCGTCCCGAAGCATTGATAGACGGATTCGACAAACTCAGGCAGAAGATAATCAGGATAGGCGCACTTCCTAACGACGGCGCGTCAGAATCGAAGAATCCGATTATAATTGGTGACGATTGAGGGGGTAATTAGTTGGGGAAGACAGTTTCTACATCGGTTCAAAAGCAGGCAGCTGAAGATATGTGTGGACACATATCTGCTATCGACGGAGTATCCGCCGAGGTTTCTGAGAGAAACAGCGGAACAAGCTCCAGGAGCGTAGTATCGGTAGACTGCCCCCCAGTGAGCTGGAGGGAGCTAGCTGAGTCACTAAGAGATGACCACGGGGTTGACTACTGCTCGATGATTACGGGAATTCACTGGCCAGAGGGAGGATTGGACAAGAACTGGGAGGTCATCTACCATTTCCTCAGAATGGGAGTTATCGACCCCCCCGTAGTTGATGGGATGATTGAGCCAATCATCACTGACCCCATGAAAGTTACAGGCAAATCCGTGCCTCTTGAGATTGAAGTAAGGATAGCCATTACCGAAACAAGGCAGCCTACCGTACCTTCCGTCCAAGATATCTGGGTAGGCGCAGACTGGAACGAGAAGGAGACATGGGACCTAGTGGGAATTGACTTCGAGGGACATGTCGGAATGAGGAGAGTTCTCCAGCCTCACGAGACCCCTGTCGGGTTCCATCCTCTACAGAAGCAGCACAAACTCAGGTACCATGACTTCCAGGAAATGTATGATGACGCTCAAGGCTTTCTGAGGAAGCCATCAGACGCTGGAAAGGTCAAGTGAGGTTAAGAAAATGGCAGAGATGTGGATTTCAATGGGCCCCCAACACCCCATGACACACGGATTGTGGACTCTCAAGGTCAAGGTCGATGGCGAGACGGTGGTTGACACTGAGCCCGATCTGGGATACATCCACAGGGGGGTGGAAAAGATCTGCGAGTCTAGGGACTTCACCCAGATAACAACATATTGCGACAGGCTCTGCTACGCTAGCGCCAATACATGGTCCCACTCATACATCTATGCAGTGGAAGACCTCCTAGAAGTCGAGGTCCCAGAGAGAGCCGAATACATCAGACTCATTGCCGTGGAGCTACAGAGGATAGCCTCTCATCTGATGTGGCTTGGTGCTTATGGTCCGGACATAGGAAATCTCTCGATCATGGTATGGTGTCTCAGGGAGCGAGAGATGATGATGGACCTACTCCAAGAGCTGGGTGGATCCAGGATGCACTACAATTTTCCAAGAGTAGGCGGGGTGAAGAGAGATCTCCCACATGGGTTTGCCCAGAGGGCTAGGGCGAAGGTCAGCCTCTTCCTCAACAGGATACAGGAGTACGAGGCCTTGTTCGACGAGAGCACCATCTTCCTCATCAGAACGCAAGGTGTTGGGTACTCGAAGGCGGAGGAGATGGTCAATCACGGAGTGTCTGGTCCCAACTTGAGAGCTGGAGGCGTGAACTATGACGTCAGGACCGCCCACCCATACTCAGTCTACAGTGAGCTAGACTGGGAGCCACCGGTAGAAAGACCATCGATAAAGGGAGCAGACTGCTACGACAGATACAGAGTCAGAGTTGAGGAAATGCGAATAAGCGCAATGATGGTCCTCGAATCTCTCGATAAGATACCAGGAGGCGCTGATACCTACCACGAGCCCGGAGACCCGGCCATCTTAGCCAAGGCCCCAAGTAGATCAAAAGAGGGAACTTCCGGCTTCCATCACTTCGAGGATAGTCGTGGCGAGTCTATGTTCTACTTAGCCGGTGGTGGCGAGGGGAGGGGTAAATATCCTTACAGGGTATCAATCCGTTCTCCTATGTTCATCACTATCCCATACGCATCAAAGTGCATGATAGGCTACAAGGTTGCTGATATCCCGGCAATAATGGGTTCGTTCGACCCTTGTATTGGAGAAACAGACAGGTGAGATGATGGCTACGAGCGACTGGCTGAACCTCAGGGGTTGGATAGAGGGACTTGTCGGGTGGTCGATGGACAATGTGCATGACACATTACCCTCGGATGATCTTGACCTGAGTGTAACAATCTCACTTCCAAGAGGTATCTGGCCCGAGGACATAGTACTAGGCCCTGTCGTGAACCTACAATCAGGATTTGCTGAAATGCAACCCTCTTTGGAGGCATTCTTTTCTTCAACCATGATTTGTACTGTAGTATTCACAACTCTGATGCTTACCATCCTCCCCATCCCGTATATCGAGAGGAAGTTCATCGGTCGTCTGATGGACAGGATAGGAGCCACAACTACCCTCAGGAGCCTCTGGATAGGGGAGAGCGGGGCCACAGCTGGCGAGTGGTGGAAACAACTACCCTTCGGAATGGGTGCTCCGATAGGCTGGCTCAACAGGACGCTAAACTCGATCTGGGGCAACGACCACGAGCTCGAGACTGTCTCCAGAGTCAATAATAGGGGCTATCACGGCTACTGGTTCCTTCTGCCAGGTTTCTTCCAGGCATTCGCAGATTTCACGAAGTTTGCTGGAAAAGAGCATATTGTACCCAAGGAGGCGGATAAGACCGTGTACGAAGTGGCTCCGGTAATCATCATCTCGACCACTATCCTAGTTTTCGCATTCATCCCATTCGGTCCACACTTTTATGTCTCCAACGCCGAACTATCGGCCGTGTTCATGATGGCCATCTTCGGCGTAGCTCCGCTGGGAGTGTTCTTCGCAGGTTGGGCCTCCAACAACAAGTACACTCTTATCGGCGGAATGAGGTCAGCGGCCCAGCTGACTGCCTACGAGATCCCACTTCTCATCACTGTACTCGGAGTCTGCGTGATTAGCGGATCATTCAACGTGATTGAGATAGTAGACTTCCAAATAGAGGAGTCTAACGTCTGGAACCTCTTCATGATGCCACTGGGAGCAGCCCTCTTCTTCATCACGATGATCGCTGAGGTCGAGAGGATACCGTTCGACATGCCTGAGGCTGAGGCAGAGCTAGTGGAAGGATGGTGGACAGAGTATGGAGGCCTCAGATGGGGCTTCATGTTTATGGCTGAGTACATGAGATGTTACGCCGCCTGCCTCCTCTTCGCTCTATTCTTCCTAGGGGGGTGGGAGGTCCCTTTCCAGGGAACACTAGAGTCACTTCCTGTCCTCGGTGGACCTCTGGAGTTCCTCCTTTCTCTAGTTCCAGGAATCGCACTCATTCTGCTTAAGGCATGGGCGCTATTCTTCGTTTTCGTATGGATCAGAGCGTCCCTCCATAGAGTTAGGACCGATCAAATCCTCGAGTTCGGATGGCAGTGGCTACTCCCACTATCGATAGTTAACCTGGCGATAGCAATGTTCCTCAGGGTCTGGGTCTGGGACGATGGCTGGGGCTTGATCGCCCCTGTGATCATGATTCTGACTGGAGTCCTAGGATTGGTGATCCTAGTCGTCGATGAGGACAAGGAGGCGCTAGAGACCATGAGGAGGCCTTACAGCACCTACGCTCTGTCCAAGGCTTACCCCGGCAGCCACAGGGATGAAAAGATCGAGGAACTACAGAGCCAGTTCTCATCCTACTCGGCAGCCAAGGCTGCTTCTAATCCTCCGGGATCAGAGAAGGAGGTGGGATCATGAGCTACCACCCACATGGTACTCCTAGCTTCCGTAATCTGGTCGTAAGGCCGATGTGGATCACACTCAAGACTGCTCTCAGGACAGTACCTTTCCTAGGTAAGCTGAAATTCCTCAAGAATGGCTACCACGCTCAGTCTGCAGACATGATAGATTCCGAAACGGCAAGGAGGGTGGGCAATGATCACCCAAGCGCTCAGCAGCACTTCTCAGCTGACAGGGAGACTAGCCAGATCATGCCCTTCGTAGAGCGACCTGTGACTGTAATGTACCCCTATGAGAGGCTAGAGGACCTCGAACCATGGCTATTCGTACCCGGGAACTACAATGGTAGGATAGGAGTAATCTGGGAGACCTGCACTGCCTGCAAGGCCTGCGTCAGGGCATGCCCAAATGACTGTCTGCACATGGAGTCGGAAGTCCGGGTGAATGTCCTCGACACAGCGGAGGAGGATCATCAGTGGCATGGCTATGGTAGCGAGATAGAGGTGGGCGGTCTAGCGGCGAAACCCCGTGAAGACTTCATCGAAATAGAGCAGTCTCACGACCTAGTCAACCACCATGAGGATGCTCCACAGCAGTACGATTTCGCCGAGGTGATAGACATCACGGGCGATATTGCCACGGTCAAGTGGATGAACGGTTCTGGAATGGAGGACATAGACATCAATTCGATCAGACCAGCGGAGCAGGACATCGTCTCAGGCAGAATTGATCTCGGAAGATGTATGTTCTGCGGCCTGTGCATGGAATCATGCCCCTTCGAGTCATTCTTCATGACCAATGAGTACGACGGAATGTCCGGCTTCTCCAGGGAGGAACTCTGGATGGATGCCAGCAGAACTAGGGTTCTCCCTTCAGTCCACAAGGAGAGGGTTGACATGGAACTGGCCAAAAGGGCTCAGAAAGAGAAGGACAAGAGGGCTAGAAAGGCAGCTAAGGCGGAGGCATGATTCTTTGGCCCTAGACCTGGAGACAGTGCTATTCGTCATCGTCTCGGGAGCCGCAGTCGCCGGAGCCATCGGGTGCGTCTTCTCGGGAAGGGTTGCACACTCGCTGCTATGGCTGATGTTCACCTTCTTCGCAGTTGCGGGAGCCTTCCTCATGGCTGCCGCTGAGATGCTCGCCGCGATCCAGATATTGGTTTACCTCGGTTCCGTGATGTTAGTCGTACAGTTTGGGGTCATGCTGACAAGAAGACGTATCCAGGACGTAGAGTCACTGCCGACACTTAACGCCCTTTCGGCAGTATCCGGCATCGGCGTCTTCGCACTCATACTAGTCTTGGTCAGGAGCCTAATGGAGCACTCCATGTGGCAGGATGAGACTTCTGGATCACCCACCACTATTGAATTCGCTGATGCGATCTTCAATGACTGGACGATGGCCACGGTGATCCTTGGAGCACTGCTAGCGATGGCTATGGTCGGGTCATCCTACTTGGTAAGGGACGAGAGACTGATTAACCTACTCTGGGACATGGGGGCAGAGGAATGATTGAGCCAAGCTGGGTAGCAGCACTTGGTGCGATACTTTTCGGTGTGGGACTACTAGGGACCTTCTACCACAAGAATGCGATCGTTGTGCTAATGTGCATCGAGCTGATGCTAAACGCTGCGAACCTTAACTTCGTGGCAGCCGCATTACATTACGGTGACGTCAATGGTTGGGTGTTCACTGCCATTGCCATAGCGATAGCAGCTGCCGAGGTCGCCATCGGACTGGCGATTCTACTATCCCTGTATAGTACCCAGGGAACCATCTCCCTGGATGCAGCCAGGGAGCTGAGGAACTAGGTGATTAGATGGGCGGGTCCGAAAATGAGTACAGACTGCTAATGCCGTTGATTCCAGCCCTACTGATAGTACCGGCTCTAGCCCTAGCTGGAATCGAATCTGTAGACGCCGCATTCCTAATTGTACTCGCCCCGCTCATCGCTTTCCCTATTATCCTAATCTCGGGACAGGTCTACAACGGGAACAAGACCTGGAAGAATAGTCTCAAGGAGGGCGGGTTGATCGGCCTGTCTGCTCTACTAGTATCACTAACGACGTCTCTGTGGATAGTCGTCGACTACATCAGGGGTGCTAGGGATATCACGAAGGACGCCAGCGGGAGGACTGCTGCCTCTTGGGGGGATTGGATATCATTCGACGTTCTGTTATCAGACTACACCCTGAGCTCTGAAAGGGTGATCGGAGTCGGCATCTGGATCGACTCGGTAACACTGATGCTCTTATTCGTTGCCACCTTCCTATGCTTCCTGATCTGTTGGTTCAGCTTAGGATACATGAACACCGACCCCATAAACGAGAATCGTAACCACCGATTCTACGCCGAATTCGTACTTTTCGCAATGGGGATGTTCGGAATGGTCCTCGCTGACAACTTCCTCTGGCTATTCATATTCTGGGAGATAATGGGCCTGTGTTCTTACCTGCTAATCGGATTCTACTTCTGGAAGGAAAGCGCCGCCTACGCGGCCAAGAAGGCCTTCCTCACCACCAGAATTGGCGACGTGTTCCTTATGATCGGCCTCTTCATACTATACGATATCTACGGATCGCTCGAGTTCTCAATAATTTTCGATGACCCTTCAATAGGGGGGACAGTAGACTCTGACAAGCTATTTTGGGCCCTGATCATGCTATTCATCGGTGCAGTGGGCAAGTCGGCACAGTTCCCCCTACATGTATGGCTTCCTGATGCGATGGAGGGCCCTACTCCTGTTTCCGCTCTGATTCATGCTGCCACGATGGTCAATGCCGGACTGTACCTAGTAGCAAGAATGGTACCATTCGTGGACTTAGGAGGCAACGGGGTAGCAGGTCTCGATGACCTCGGCCTGGTCGTTGCTTACATTGGAGGGATCACTGCATTTATGGCAGCCTCCATAGCATTCGTCCAGAACGACATCAAGAAGGTCTTGGCATACTCGACTATGAGCCAGCTAGCATATATTTTCACTGGACTCGGAGTATCTCTATGGTTCTACAATCATGGCAAAACCGATGCTGCGACCCTAGTTTTCGGAGGTTCAATGTTTCATCTCTTCAACCATGCAATGGCCAAGGGCATGCTCTTCATGGCCAGCGGATCCGTGATTCATGAGGTTCACCATGCCCATGACCATCTACACGAGGACGATGATGGGCACGACGATCACGACTTCGATCCGCAGGATATGCGCAACATGGGAGGGCTGGCATCCAAGATGCCTGTCACCTCGACTGCGATGTTGATCGGATCGATGTCTATAATCGGAATACCCCTAATCGGAGGCTTCTGGTCTAAGGAGGCTATTGTAGCCAAGACCTGGAAGGCCTCACTGGACTACGAGCCTCTAATGATGGGTCCTGCTATCCTGGTCCTCCTAACAGCTGGCATGACAGGCTTCTATATGTCCAGGATGTGGCTAATGACGTTTGCAGGGGAGCCTAAGCACCAGGTCGTCGAGCATGTACACGAGTCTACCCCATGGATCAAGGAGCCCCTAGTGATACTCTCTGTGGTAAGCGCGCTGGGTGGGTTCGCTCTTTCAGTGCTCGGGATAGTAAAGTGGCTTGCCAAGCCGTATAGTTACGACCTAGGAATTAACGAGCAATCTGTAATCGAGCAGGTAGTTTACGAACTCGAGCACGCCTTCCTTCCGGATGATCCTAATCTCAGGATAGTAGGATGGACCACAATCCTCCTATCCCTCGTGATCGGACCAATTTTCGCGGCCAGGGTACATGGAGGAGGTCTTGCCGAAGGCCAGCGAGCAAACCCACTAATCTCCTGGTTAGTCACCCTGTCAGGAAAGTTCGGCTCTCAGGACGTCAAGGAGATGTCCGAGTCCAGCCTATCAGAGGCTTTGCAGAATCGCCTATACTTCGACCACTACTACGAACTGGCTCTCTCCAAGACGGTGATACCATTAGCCGCACTGGCTGCATGGTTCGACAAGCGGGTTATCGACGGCATCATCAGGAGGGTCGAGTCGAACTCGGTCTTGGGATCCGTCCAGATCAGGAGAATCACCACTGGGAGGGCAAGCGATTACATACTCATGGCGGCTATAGGTGCCCTCTCCATATTCGCTCTGGCTTGGGGGGTGAGCGGTTGATACTCACCATTATCACACTCAGCCCCATTGCAGTTGGACTACTGCTGATGGCACTACCCCACATGCTACCGGGACCTGCCTCTGAGCAGGTGAAGAGCATATCAAGGAACATCTGTATGGGAGTCTCCCTTGCACTACTTGCAATTTCAACTTGGGCTGCCACTACATCCTTCAGCGATCTTGACTGGTTGTCCCTCGACTTCGGAGATTTCGAGTTGATGAACTCACCTGTATCTCTAATCCCACAGATAGGTGTATCATGGCACGTCGGGGCGGATGCCTTGTCACTACCGATGATCTGGCTCACCGCCTTGGTAGTTCCACTTTCGATGCTTGTCGAATGGGATGCCAAGAAGGGGCACTACTTCCACCCGCTTCTACTGGTCATGGAAGGAGCCATGATCGGAGTCTTCGTCTCTTTGGATCTATTCGTGTTCTATGTTTTCTGGGAGATGACGCTGATACCGATGTTCTTCCTGATTCTCGTCTGGGGAGGGGATGACAGGCGATATGCGGCGATGAAGTTCTTCATCTACACCTTCACAGCTAGCGTCCTAATGCTGATCGGAATCCTGGTGATGTACTTCAACACCGGATCTTCTCTCTCCGAGAGGACGTTCGACATGCTTGTCATGCTCGAGTCTGGGGACTCTATGACCGAGGGTCTAAGACATCTAGTCTGGTTCCTGCTGCTTATAGGATTCGCTACCAAGATGCCTAGTGTACCGGTCCACACCTGGCTGCCTGACGCGCATGTTCAGGCTCCCACCGCCGGATCGATGATCCTAGCTGGCGTGATGCTGAAAATGGGAGCGTACGGATTCCTCAGGGTAGCCGTTACCACCTTCCCGGGCTCAACCGTCGTTTTCACGCCTCTCCTAGTTGCCTTGGGTATGGCCAGTCTAGCGTACGGCGCTTGGGTCTGTATGGGCCAGTCCAACCTCAAGAGAATGGTAGCATACTCATCCGTCTCCCACATGGGGCTGATCTTCCTGGGAATCGCCACTATGCAACCGCTCGGCATCGCAGGAGCGCTGTTCATGATGTTCGCACACGGTATAATCAGCCCCCTGCTTTTCGCCGTCGCTGGAGCTTTCAAGCATCACTACCACACACTGGAAATAGGTTCGATGAGGGGGATAGCCCATCACAGTCCATGGCTGGCAGGACACATGATGCTAGGATGGATGGCCAGCCTAGGTCTTCCCCTGATGGCTGGTTTCGTAGCTGAGGTGGCAATCCTCATAGCCTTCTGGATGACTTTCGGATGGTGGGTAATGATACCTTCACTAACTCTGATTATCACCGCAGTTTACTACCTCACATCCATGCAGAGAACCATCTTCGAGTCCAATGACCCACACGAGGGTCAGATGCCCGACACACTGCATCACGAACCCAGGGACATTACATGGCACGAGAACGCCGGCATGATCATACTCGGGGCACTAACGATACTGTTTGGAATACTGCCCTTCTTCTTCTGGGACATGATGTCTCATTGGAGCACTGAGGTGATGGTCGACCTCCTCATCGAGGCGATGCAGTCAGAGGGGGTAAGGCCATGACTTCGGAATTGGATGGCATAGACGTCCAGCTGCTTCTCCCTGAGCTAATCATGACCATCGGATTATTGGCAATAATTATCTTCCCAAACCTAGGTGACGCAAGGTTCAGGATCCCTCTTACTAGTTTCCGTGTCCCGGTACTGATTGGCGGTACCAGATTCGCCGCAACCAGGGATCCGCGGGTTCCCAATAGGATCGCCCTAGCCACCCTTGGAACCTCGCTTCTAGCCTCCCTTCTGGCCCTTTTCGACCCTCCGCAGTCCGGATCGATTGGGAGCTCCCTTGAGGTCAATCAGTTCAGTATTCTGCTCACGAACGTTTTCCTTGCCGTACTGATCCTTTGCACCATTTCAGCCGCTCAGAGGCTACCTGCCGACAATAGTGCCCCGATACCCACCGAGGAAGACGATGAAGAGTCTGAGTCGGAGAAGACCACTGCTCTTTACGACAACAGGAGGCAGGCAGATTTCCATATCCTGCTACTGACGCTAGGTCTGGGAATGTCCCTTATGGCCAAGTCTACACACCTGTTCATGCTCTTCGTTTGCCTCGAGCTCGCCTCTCTCTCCTCCTACGTTCTGGTCGGATTCCACAAGGAGACAGGTGCAGGAGGGGAAGCTGGAATGAAGTACTTTATCGTAGGATCGGTCGCATCCGCAGCGGGGATTTACGGCATGTCATTGCTATACCTATGGAACGGTAGCCTTGCTATCGAGGATCTTTCCGAATCTTGGAAGTCAATGGAAACACTCGACCCAATCGCAGCTTCAGGCGTGGGGCTGATGCTGGTCGCTTTCGGCTTCAAGGTCGGCGCCGCACCATTCCACCTGGCCATACCGGACGCCTATTCAGGAGCTTCCTCGATGGTGGCGGGAGTTCTCGCCACCGCCTCGAAAGCCATGGGATTCGCAGCACTGATAAGGCTACTAGTGACAATAGCCATGCCAGTTTCGGGCGAGGCCTTCTGGTTCGTAACACTCGGAGGGATATCGGTGATAACAATGACATGGGGAAACCTCGCTGCCCTCTCCAGTGACAATCCGAAGAGGGTACTTGCATACTCGAGCGTCGCCCATGCGGGCTACATGCTTGCCGCTATCTCGGCGATAGGATCAGGCCTCGCTGGACAGGCTGGCACTGAAATGATCCTTACCGCAGTCCTGTTCCACCTATGCGTGCTGGTCCTGTTCAAGATGGGGCCATTCATGGTGCTCTCCTCAATAGAGAGGGAGGGAGGCAGTCACAACGTCTCCGGTCTGAATGGCCTCTCCAGCAGAGACCCTCTCCTAGCGGCTTCCATGTTCGTCTTCATGCTCTCACTAGCAGGGGTCCCGCCCTTCTCCGGGTTCCTGTCAAAGCTTCTCATGATCAACGGGATCGTTAGCGTCTCCGCAGGAACCGGGGGGGCTTCCACTGTACTTTCCTGGGCAACCAGCGTCGAACCAGTCTTCTGGCTAGCTGTCGCGGTCGTGCTTAACAGCGCCCTCTCGATGTTCTACTACCTTAGAATCGGGATGGTGATGTTCTTCGAGCCAGACGAAGGGGACTCGGGCTCACCGGTAAGCCCGATGGTGCGGGGAGTCGTGGTGACGATGGCTATCCTTTCTCTAGCCTTCGGGATCGGCCCCTCTAGCGAGCTCCTAATCGGTCTCGCAGAAGATGCCGCAGTGGCCCTGATGTCCTGATTATAGGCTCAACTTCACATATGCAGCCCATGCCCGACGACCAATGGCACGCAGAGAGGAAGCAGTCGACACCGAGCTCCTTGCCCAGATGGAATCAGGGAGTGGGAACAGGATCAGGGTACCGCTACCTAAGCGGAAGGTGAACGAAATGTTCGCCATTGCGGACCAGATACTCGGTGGTAGGAGGGTCCGCTCAATATGCGAGGACGGAGAGACCAGACTTGCCAGGATTCCCGGGAAGATGAGAAGGAGGCAGTGGGTGAGGGAGGGTGACCTAATTGTAATCCAGCCATGGGAGTTCCAGGACGAGAAGGCAAACGTCTGCATGAGGTATACCAAGACCCAGTCTCTGTACCTATCCAGAAAGGGTGTCCTACCAGAGATAGTCGATTTGTTCGGGATGAAAAGAGACAGCGAGGTCGAGGATCGGGAGGAGTCAGAATCCAGAACTGAGGAGGATCCGGAGATTATTGAACAAGAAGCAGAAGAGGAGCCCCCTGAGGAGGCCCCTACTCCAGTCGATGATCAGGAAGACGACATAGACTCCTTCTTCGGGTGAAAAGATGCCTTCTGAAGAGGACTGGGAGGAGCCAGACCTAGACATGATGATGAGGTCTGAGCGTAAGCACGAGTGGATATCCGAGCCCAAGTACAAGCGAATGTTCGAGGATATCGAGTACTCCCTGCAGGGAGTCATGGGCAAGGGGCGATTCGAATGGGTAGATAGGAGGGTTTTCGATCAGGTATTCGATCGATCCACGCTTCTCGCCCTACACAAGATCATGCAGCAGGGCGAAATAGAGACAATCGACTATCCCATTGCTAGGGGAAAGGAAGCTCATGTATTCCGTGCTACTTCTAGTGCAGGAGGTCCGCTGGCTGTCAAGATCTTTCACACTACAAACGCAGTATTCAAAGGGCTCTCGAAATATATCGACGGAGACCCGAGATTCTCCGGTCTTTCCAGGAGACACAGAGAGTTGGTTAACATATGGGTCAGGAAGGAGTTCAGGAATCTAAAGAGGATGAGGAAGAGCGGCCTGAGGGTCCCGGAACCAATGATGAACCTGAAGAACGTACTCGTCATGCAGTTCATTGGAGACGAGCAGTCGGCTAGTCCTAGGCTGAAGGACGTGAGAGTGGACAATCCCTCTGAAGTCTTCCAGGATCTTCTAGAGATAGCCGCGGTAATCTGGCAAGATTGCGACTTGGTGCATGCCGACTTCAGCGAGTACAACGTCCTGTGGCACGAGGGTTCTCCATGGGTAATCGATGCGGGACAGGCTGTAACAACTAGGCACCCCAGTGCCAAGGAGTTCCTAGTCAGGGACGTGACGAGGCTGACGGAGTGGTACGGGCGCCAGGGTGGCGATGCCCAGGTCGCTGATAGCCTAGTACGAGTTCTCGACGGACCCGTGCCAGACCTCACAAGCGTGGATTAAAGCGACACTACCGCTTGGTATGGCCATGGAGCACCTCAGTAGGGTTCCCAAGGACCGTATAGCAGTGCTCATCGGGAAGTCCGGCAAGACCAAGAAGAAGATGGAGAAGGCGTTAGGGGGAAAGCTGAGTATAGACTCGCAAACTGGCGATGTGTCAATTTATTGGGAGGATAAACCAGACCCTGTCAGGAGGATGAAAGCCCCTGACGTAATCACTGCAATAGCTAGAGGTTTCTCCCCCGAGCGTGCGATTCAGCTTGTAGACGACGAGGTATTCCTGAGAATGTATGACATCAGGGAGTGGGTGGGACGCCAGCCAAACCAGACTAGGAGGATGAGGAGTAGGCTAATCGGCACCAACGGGAGGATAAGGACACTGCTAGAGGAGATGTCGTCTTGTCAGATCGCAGTCTACGGATCTACCGTTTCGGTTATCGGGGATAATGAAGGGCTGTCATTGGCCACTCCAGCAATAGAGGGGATTCTTGGGGGTTCGGAGCACAGCACTGTCCTGTTCGGAATAGAGCAGGACAAGAGGAGGCAGAGGCTGCGTTCAAAGAACCTAGAGACATTCAGAGACAAGAGCTCCTCCCAATCGGACTCCTTCGAGAATATGGTTCCCGGGTTCTCAGAGGCCAGAATGAAGGCTTCTGTCGAACTAGAAGAGGGCGAGAGTATCGCTTTCGAGGAGGAGTGAGAGACCGTCACGCATAAGCGGGGCACTCTTCTCGTTTGTCCGTGAACAACCCCCTGGACGAGCCTCACGACTACGAGAGATGGGCCACTAACGGACTCGTCGCGATTTTCCTACTGATCCTGCTGGGCCTTGGCCTGGAGTGGGCTGAGGTTCAGAATCCTCTATCAGACGGTCTTTTCGAGTACTTCATCGACCCGATCAGGGGGGAGTCCACGGGTGACTCCGGATACAACCCTGTCAATACGATGACCTACGCGGTTGTTCTGGGGCTGTTCGTCCTGTCCCTTTCTGCATGGCTCAGGGGAATCGGCGTAGACCCCAGTGATTCCAGCATCCTCGCCCTCCTCCCATTCATCACATGGGCAGCGTTTGGGGAAGTGGCCGAGGATGCTGAGATGTTCGGTGCAGGACTCGCTCCTTACTTCGTGAGTCCCGGGATACACTTCCAGGCCGCGGCTTGGGTGATTCTTGCGGGAGCCTTGGGCTTATCTCTGGACCGAGCACAGAGAGAGGGATCTCAGAAGAAAGCCGACCTGGAGATAGTTGCTACCGGACTCATCATCATGCAGTTCGTATTCTACGCCTCCTCCATCTCAGGGAAGTCCGGATCCGAGATCCCTCTGTGGCCGATGGCAGTATCCCTAATAGTCGCAGTAGCATTCGCTTGGGGGTCAGGCTGGATGGAAGGTGCATTTTCAAATGTTCAGAGGATGGTTTACCTGACTGGCGTGGGGGGGTCGCTGATCTTCTTCGGGGCCCTCGCATCCTATGCAATTCATGATCCACCAGATGCTGATCGAGTCTGGCCTCTAGTGATAGTGATCGGAGTCCCTATTGGGATTTCATACTGGATGTACTCTTACGGAAAGGAAGCGGCGCAGGAGCTCGCATCAAGGGGAATTGTAGCCGGAGTACTATCGCCTGGATTCTCAGACGATGACTACAGGAACTCGAAATACCCTGACAGAGATATAATCGAGCCACTAAGAGCCAGAGCTGTGATGGCGCAACCGATCGTCTTCCTAGCTGTAGCGGGGCAGGTTATGGACGGCCTCGCTACCTGGATAGGAATCGACGGCTTCCCCGGCCTGGGAGAGAAGCATGTGGTCTCCCAGAGGGTCATCGACGCTGGAGTTTGGGTCAACGAGAAGTTAGGCATCACCCACGGACTTCTCGATGAAGGGGTTTGGCTCTTCGCGATAGTGAAGGTAGCCCTTGCCGGAATGATATACTACGTATTCTACAATCTGAACTTCGAGAGCAGGGAGAGGCACCTCAGGCTACTTATCGGTCTCGCTATGCTTGTGGTTGGAATGGCTCCAGGACTCAGGGATGTGGGCAGACTCACCCTCGGAGTATAACCCTGCTATCAGAGGTCCCGCCCCATCATTGAAGTCTCGCCTGCTCTCTCGAAGAGCGAGGAACATGGAGAGACTGCCAAGCGGGGTCGAAACGGGGAGCTCTGAATTCTCGGAAAGGAGTGAGAGGAACCTCTCACTAGCAGAGGGCCTGAAGTCGAAACTCGACTCGGTCAGAATCGCCGGCGACCAGCAGCACTTCCAGAGGCACAGGGACAGAGGAAAGCTACTCCCTAGAGAGAGAATTGCGGAAGTCTGCGATCCCGGATCACCATTCCTGGAGACTTCCGCTCTAGCTGCCGACGGACTCTATGACGGCCGAGCCCGGTCCGCGGGAATTGTCACAGGCATAGGCGTCGTTCACGGTAAGGAATGTATGTTCGTGGCCAACGACGCTACGGTAAAGGGCGGCTCATACTACCCAATGACGGTAAAGAAGCACATCAGAGCGCAGGAGATAGCCGAGGAGAACAACCTCCCATGCATTTACCTGGTCGATTCTGGGGGAGCATTCCTGCCAATGCAGGATGAGGTATTCCCAGACAAGCTTCACTTCGGCAGGATATTCCGCAATCAGGCCATCCTCTCCAGCAAGGGAATCCCTCAGGTAGCAGCAGTGTTGGGCTCCTGTACGGCAGGCGGAGCCTACATCCCAGCCATGTCAGACGAGTCGATCATCGTGAAGGGTAATGGTACCATCTTCCTGGCAGGACCTCCTCTGGTCAAGGCAGCGACGGGCGAAGAGGTATCAGCCCAGGACCTCGGAGGAGCAGAAGTCCATACAGCAAAGTCTGGTGTCGCAGACCACTATGCTGAGGACGAGGAAGAGGCACTTAGAACGGTCAGAAACGTTATTGAGAACCTCAATGTGCCTCCGAAGCATAGACTAGACTCGACTCAGCCGGAGCCACCGGCATACGAAGTAGATGAGCTGATGGGCATAATACCCACAGACAACAGGACGCCCTACGACGTTAGGGAGGTAATCTCCAGGGTGGTGGACAGTTCCAAGTTCCACGAGTTCAAGAGTCGGTATGGAAACACACTCGTTTGTGGATTCGCGCGGATTCATGGTTACCCCGTTGGCTTAGTAGCCAACAATGGGATTCTCTTCTCCGAGTCTTCCATGAAGGGAGCCCACTTCGTAGAGCTGTGCGGCCAGAGGGGAATCCCGCTGGTCTTCCTGCAGAACATCACAGGCTTCATGGTCGGTAGGGAGGCCGAGTCCGGCGGCATAGCCAAGGATGGGGCAAAGCTCGTCACTGCAGTTTCCTGCGTCCCAGTTCCTAAGTTCACCGTAATCATAGGTGGCTCCCATGGAGCAGGGAACTACGGGATGTGCGGAAGGGCGTATGATCCGAGGTTCCTATTCATGTGGCCAAATGCCAGGATCAGCGTCATGGGAGGTGAACAGGCAGCTAGCGTCCTCTCTACCGTCGGAAACGAAGACCCCCAGGAGATTCGCGCCAAGTACGAGCGAGAGAGCAGCCCCTACTACTCATCGGCCAGGCTATGGGACGATGGGGTCATAGATCCAAGGGACACCAGAGACGTGCTTGGGCTATCTATTTCCGCCAGCCTCAACGCCCCGATGCCGGAAACGCGCTATGGCGTGTTCAGGATGTGACCAGATGACAACGGATAACATGCCTAATACCGAACTTTGCAGACTCGATGTTAAGGGGGCTGTCGCCAATATCACACTTCAGAGGACTGAGGTCTTCAATGCTCTAAACGAGCAGATTATCTCGGAGATGACGGAGATTCTTGAATGGACCACCGCGAGGTCAGTCGGCTCCACCGGAGAACTACTATCAGAGGGAGGGAAACCAAACTTCCGAGTCTTGGTAATAAGATCGGATGGCAAGCACTTCTGCGCTGGGGCCGACATCAACATGATGCGAGATGGGGGGAGCAAGACTCCAGAAGAGAACAGAGAGGACTCAGAGCTTCTAGACAGGTTTTTCCACGGACTCTGGTCTCACCCATGCTTCACAATTGCCAAAGTGCAGGGCGTGGCTCTAGGCGGCGGGGCTGGAATCGTAGCATGCTCAGACCACGTAATCGCAGAGCCCCTGACTAAGATCGCCCTCTCTGAGGCAAAGCTAGGGATTTCGGCCGCGGTTATCGGTCCGTACGTTCACAGGAGACTGGGAAGCGCCGACTTCAGGAGACTTGCTATGCTGGCCTCCAGAATCGATGCCGAAGAGGCTCTAAGAGTCGGATTCGTAGACGAATTAGCGAAGTCTGCGGATGCCATGGAGGGGGCCATCTCCAAAGTTACCTCAGAGGCCTTGTCTTCTGGACCGCTTGCTGTAACCTCTGCCAAAAGGATGGTAGCAGATCTGGACATGTGGCAGGGAGACGACGAGTCTCTAAGGTCATGGACTCTGGACCTAACTAGCAAGATGAGAGGCTCGCGCGAGGGACAGGAGGGCCTCTCGTCCTTCCTTGAAGGTCGGGATCCCGATTGGCTGGACCGGGAAAAGGACGAATGAAAATGCCACCGAGCTGGATAGCGGAGGCTACAAGCCCTTTCTCGAAGGTTCTCGTGGCGAACAGGGGGGAGATCGCCGTTAGGGTAATCCAGGCTGCAAGAGAGGCAGGATTATCCTCAGTAGCCGTGTTCTCCTCGTCAGACTCGAGCTCACTCCACGTGGAGATGTCCGATGAGGCCTTCTTTCTAGAGGGTGACAGCCTAGAGGAGACATACCTCAACGGAGCAGCGATAATAGAGGCAGCGAGATCAACCGGGGCCGATGCTATTCATCCTGGTTATGGGTTCCTATCTGAGAGGGCAGACTTCGCCAGGGAAGTCGAATCATCGGGAATTCGCTGGATCGGGCCTCCTGCCGATGCAATCGAGACTATGGGCGACAAGATCTCGGCCAGATCGCTGATGATACAATCTGGGGTGCCAGTAATCCCTGGAGAGCAGATCCCAGTTGAGGACGGAGCTGATCACCTTGGTGCCCTCGCAAGCGCTGCGGCCAAGATCGGATATCCGCTACTGATCAAGGCTAGTGCCGGGGGGGAGGGAAGGGAATGAGATCTGTCTCTGTCCCTAAGAATCTCCGTACGGAGTTCGAGGCCGCTGCAAGGGAGGCATCAGCCGCATTCGGGGATGGAACAGTTTACATTGAGCGTCTCCTGAAGCGAGCAAGGCATGTCGAAATCCAGATACTTTGCGACTCGATGGGCACATCAATCCATCTGAACGAGAGAGACTGCTCACTTCAGAGGAGGTACCAGAAGGTGATAGAGGAGGCACCATCCCCTGCGGTGGACAGCAGGACAAGGGATGAGATGGGAAAGGCTGCACTAACCGCCGCCGAGTCTGTGGGATACGTCGGTGCCGGGACAGTGGAGTTCCTCCTGGCCAGCAATGGAGAGTTCTATTTCCTCGAGATGAATACCAGGATACAGGTCGAGCATCCGGTGACGGAGATGACTACTGGGATCGACCTTGTGCAGAAGCAGTTTGAGGTCGCTGCCGGACTTCCCCTTGGAATTTCGCAAGATGATGTGTTGCAGAACGGGCACTCCATCGAGGCTAGGATTTACGCTGAGGACCCTAAAAGTGGCTTCCTCCCCTCCACGGGTACCCTAGCAGTTTGGCGACCTCCCTCCGGACCGGGCATTAGGGTCGACTCAGGGTCCAGAGAAGGTGACTCTGTGAGTATAGAGTTTGACCCAATGCTGGCGAAGCTGGTAGTCCACGCTCCTGATAGGGAGTCGGCGATAAGGAGGATGGACAACGCACTGTCCTCCTTCGTGGTGCTCGGAGTAAGGACGAACATTGGCTTCCTGCGGAACGCCCTCGCTCACCACTCGTTCATCAGGGGGATCATTGACACGGACTTCCTCGACTCAACCGATCCCAGCGAGCTCTTCGGTCCCGAGCCGAACCACACTATACTCGTGGCCGTGGCAGCCTCGGCAAAGAGGCTAGGAATCGACAGATTGCAGGGTGAAATCTCAGATTTCTCTGATAGCCACACGGGTCATCAAGGGGACCCCTTCAGAACGCTAGGGAGGATATTCCCCTGAGGTGATGCTATGGAGTGGAGCTTCCCTAATGAGAACGAGAGGTACCGAATCTCCTTGCAGGAAGGAGATGGCTCGGTAACCCTGACCTCTGTAACGAGGGATGGAACGCCGATCGACGTTCCCGAGACACTTGTCCAAGCTGCTGGGAAGCCCGGGAGGGTCACTATCAGCGTCGGGGGAGAGGAAAAGCAGGCCCATGTGACCAGGACTGGGGACACTTGGTGGGTCCACCTAGACGGAAGGACCCATGAGTTGGTCTTCCACGAGCAGGGAAGCAAGGCATCGGCCAACGAGGGCAGTCTGAAGGCTCCAATGCCCGGTACAGTCCTACAAGTCATGGCCAAGGAGGGTCAGAGGGTACGTGAGGGACAGCACCTGATGACACTGGAGGCAATGAAGATGGAGCACAAGATACTAGCTACAAAATCCGGGGAGATAACCAAGGTTCACTTCTCAGAGGGAGATAGGGTCGACATGGGTTCCTCACTCGCGGAGATAGATGACTGAAAGACTTCTACTGTTCCGGGGACAAGTTCATTCGTGGACGTAATTCTCCAATGATGAATACATGACTCAAGAGGCCGAGAACTGGTGGCAAGTCACTCCTGAAGATACTAATCAGGGCGACCCCGTTTCTCCTCTGTCCATTCAGATAACAGGTCATGAGGTATCCGCAGAACCACGGAAGCATGAGGTTGAACAGCAAGGAGGTGCAGTATCCGAGTCAGGACCAATTGAATGGTCCTCTTATTCCAAGCAGAAGGCACAAGCCATTGGGATCTTCCTATTCGCTTTCCTTGTTGGCGACTGGTGGTGGGATGGCTCGAATGGGTTCGCCGCAATGTTCTGGAGCATCCACGCAATCCTAGAATGGCCCAATACATACATCTGGCTGGGGGAGATGAGTTTAATGACTCCCGAGCCTATAAATCCCCCTCTATTGATGTTATCTTGGGCTCTTTGGGACGTCACCCCCTTGATTTTCTTCGCCTCCTTCCTTTACGGAAGCAACCTCTTGGAGTCTAGGAACTTGAAGGAGGATTCCTTCGAGATTAGGCAGAGAGGGAAGAAAGCCCATAGGAACCTTCGATATTTCGTGTTAGCCCTAATCCTGATGGACTTACTAATTTTTACTATTTCTGGAAACTATCCGATTTGGGAATACCCTTTGAGATTCTTTGAAATGCGTCCGGGAATCTATTGGATGCTCATTGCCTTTGGAGCCTCCTACGGTTTGAATCCAAGAATAAAAATGCAATCTAATGAGTAGGCATTTGCGACAATCGATAAACATCAATTCATAAGTAGACCGACGAGCCTTATAATATGACCATGCATGTTAAATTGCCAAAAGAACCCACAAATGTCGACGCCGATGCATTCCTTCCAACGGAAAGCGGCAACTTCAGGATTCGAGTCACAGTAGACGACGATGGACTCGAGCACTGCCTAGTGTATGTCGGGGACTTAGCGTGTGAGGAATCACCTCTAATCAGAATTCACTCAGAGTGTTTGACGGGAGATGCATTCGGGTCGATGAAGTGCGACTGCGGCCCCCAGCTGCAAGCTTCATTGAAGATGATCCAAGAGGAAGGATGCGGAGCCGTAGTTTATCTCAGGCAGGAGGGGAGGGGCATAGGTCTTCACTCCAAAATTCAAGCTTACGCACTTCAGGACAAGGGTTTCGATACCCTGGATGCAAACCTTGCTCTCGGACTACCAGCTGATGCGAGGACTTACGGAATTGCTGCCAGAATGCTAAAGGATGCTGGAGTAGAATCTGTAAGGATGATGACTAACAACCCACTCAAAGTGAAGGGTTTGGAGGAGCATGGCATCAAGGTCAACTTCCGCCTTCCTCATATCAGCGGAATATCTGCAGAAAATATCGAGTATCTTAGAACCAAGAACGAAAGAATGGGCCATATCCTCAATATAGGATAGTTAGTGTAAGATTCAAAACTATAAGTAACGGGAGAGAAAATTAGATGACGCTTCAACTAGGGGAAAAAGCCAAGGATTTCGAATTACAGACCAGCGAGGGTGAGAAATTTAAACTCAGTGATCTCGACGGACAGTGGAAGATAGTATTCTTCTATGCCAAGAGCGGATCACCGACTTGCAAAAGGGGGTGTCTAAACTTCAAGGAACAGTACGAGCTGTTCAGATCACTATCCCCTCCTGTAGAAGTAATCGGAGTCAGTCAGGACTCGGTGGAACAGCATAATGAATTCAAGAATGAACTTGGCCTGCCCTTCTCACTACTATCAGACCCAGATAGGGAGGTAGCGAATCAGTTTGGGGTCCCGGTTCACCTCGGAATCTTCCCAGCGAAGTCTTCTTTCGTACTGGGCCCAGAAAATACTGTCAGACACGTGTACGATTGGCTATTCAGACCTAGGAAGCATGTCGCTCAGATAATTTCAGCTCTCTCGGAGTCGGGGGTGAATTGAACATGGATTGGAACCAGATTCTCAGCGATTCCGGACTGGCAGAGAGGGAAATAGCAGTTATTGGTGCACTGTCAGGAAAGTCCAACATGAGGGCTAGTGAGGTGGCGAAGGAACTAGGGACAACAAGACTGGAGGCTTACAAGTCGCTAGAAGAGCTTCAGGATATAGGCCTAGTATCGGTGATTGCTGATAGGCCTATGAGGTTCTCCTGTCCTAGAATAGACAAAGCCGTGGAGCATCTGATAGATATTCGTCGAGGCCAACTCTCCAGAATAGAGAGGAGCTTCAACGAGATTCAGTCATCTATTGAGAAGTCTAACTTCGTTCCAGAGGATACACCTGATCTCGAGAATCCTAAGTTCACCATACTCAAGGAGAGGGTCAGAATCCTCAACAGACTTGAGAAAATGGCCCAGAATACCGAGGAGGATATGGTTCTAATACTCGGCAAGTTCGGTATATTGCCAATATTCAGAGGCAATACGATCCAATCGATAAACGATGCTGCGGAGAGGGGCGCCCGAGTCAGGATTCTAGCTCAGCTGGATCGGAGAACAATCAGGTTCTACAGGGACATTCACCAGTCAATCGAGGTGAGACATTCTGATGACCTGGACGCTCAGGGCGTCGTCAAAGACAATAGCGAGGTAATACAATATCTTAGCTCAGACGAGAACCCAGTAGGAAAGGGAAAGAACGATGCGGCTTTGGTGATAGAGTCCAGCCAGTTCGCGGAAAGTCAGCGGAATCTGATAGAGGCTATTTGGGAGGAAGCGATACCGTTCGAGACCGCCTCAAAGAGGTATACAGAAGAGAAGATAACCGATCCACTGAGGTTGACACTCAATGAGGGATCATTCCTTGAGAAAATAAGGGACGTACTAATGATCGAGGCAGAGCTACCTGAGGATGATACCCCCTTCAATCTAGAGGCCTTCATGGCATCCGGTCTGGAGATAAGCGATGCAAGAAAGAAACTCAACCAAGGGGGGATTGGCAGTCTAGAGGCCTTCGGAATAGATTTGACTTCGCTAATGAGGCAGGTTGGGAACAGGGTGGGTCAGGAGTTAGCATTCAGTCTAAGGGGGGTAGAGCAGGAAATCGACTTCCTTAACGAGATGATGGACTGGTGGGAGCATGCTGGAATGGGTACACTCAGCTACGACTTTGAACCAGAATTCCACATCAAAGTGCAGTTTGCAGATCTTCCCGAAGGAGAAGGACTTCCGATATGGTCACTAGATGACGGAATCATAGAAGGTGCCCTTCAGGCTCGCTATCCTGAGGGTAGCGAGATAAAAGTCGCCAGGGAAGTAGTATCTAGGGAGCCAGAAGGGCTGCATAAGTACAATCTGATAATGGCTTAATTCACAATCTTCGTACTCCTCGATTCGGCACACACAAGTATATACGTGAAAATCGGTTTTTGATACACCCTTTCATTAGTCGATGGACGAGCGGGAGACTATGTTGAACACAAAAATGATCATGCCACTGATCGTTGGAGTTTACGTGTCATTCGCTATCGCAGCGATGTCCATAACCCCAATTGTCGCGGCCGATGATTCTGAAAATATACCAACGAACGCTCAGGCTACGGACATGCATGATTCCCTGGTCGCCGCATTAGAACATGCAGACCTAGTCGTTGCCCTGCAGGCCGACGGCCCGTTCACGGTCTTCGCACCCACAGACGAGGCCTTCGCAGCTGCTGGGATCGACCTGACCACCTTCGACACGGACGAGGAGAACGCCACTCTG
>MDTB01106983.1_pt1 | contig 44374 bp, 37 predicted proteins | sample 811161 | NCBI WGS metagenome assembly MDTB01 (sample SAMN05326650, study PRJNA326480) | marine metagenome | isolation source: seawater | place: Mediterranean Sea | collected 2009 | reverse complement strand
ACGAGTTAAAACGGATAGCGACCCAGTACCAGAACCGAGTGACATAGTTGCGTCGGTTGATGCCTCAATAATTGATTGAGTAACATTGGAACTGGCACTATTTGAACCATCTAAGGTGAACGTTTTAGCACTATTGATGGTTGTAGCTGAAAAATCACCAGCTGCCCCCATAGATACTGTAATACCAGAACCACTCATGGTAGGCATGTTTAATTTTCCTCCGAATCCAGAGGAATCAACCGTGATGGCACCATTACTATTCAAGTTTGTAGCAGCTGCTACTCCAGTTCCTGCACCTAATGAAATTGTTATTGAGGCACTACCGGTTACAGCTCCGAGTGAAATATCAGCAGAGGTTGTAGATGATGTAGATGCAGCACCGTCTAGTGTAAAGTTTTCAGCGTAAATGGAATCTGCATGGAAATCTTGCTTTGAACCCATCGTAACAGTTAGTCCACTAGCTGTAATAGTTTCAAAGAACATATCTCCATCAAAATTTGTTCCGGATACTGTTAAATCTGAAGAAAGTTTAGTAATTGCACTTGCTGAGAAACCACCCTCAAGACCAGTTAAAGAAATAGTCAAGCTAGTTGCTTTACCAGAGTGCTGACCGATAGAGGCCCCAGCGAGCGTGCCACTACCACTAATTGACAATGTTTGTAGGCCTGTAGTGGCAACAAAAGACAAGTCAGCATCAGACTGAGTGTCAATGGTTATTGTTTCAACACCACTCAATCTATTAGCAGCAGTTACCTGGACAGAACCAGAGTTCGATAATGAGAAAGTTGTAATGCCAGTAGAACCAACTGCGATTGTTCCTGACCCAACATCAAAAGACATTGTTGTGGCTGCCGCACCTGATACTGCCGCCTCGATATCAGCACCACCAGTTACAGCTATGGTAGTTGCTTTATCCGCCCTGATATTTCCACCCAAGGTAGATGTTGCATCAACCGAAACCGCGAGAGTGGTAGCATTTGTAAGCAAGGATGAACCAGCAGCACTTACATAGGAACCAACATTAATTGTTACTGCTCCAGTGTTTCTTGCAGCCAAAATGAAATCGTTGTCACCAACGGTTTGATTCGCTACATAGGTATCAGGATCGGAAAGTAAGTTAACTGTCAAACTTCCACCAGCACTATAAACCTGAGTTACTGTTCCACCATCATTTATGGAGTTAATAACTCTGGCAGTATCAGACAAACCACTTAGAGAGATTGCGTTAGTAGCGTTTTGGCCGGAGAAGGTTAGAGTAGATATTCCAACCATTCCTGTGGCTTTTATAACCGCTTCAGCTTGACTACCATCAAAATACAACTCTTCAATACTAGAGGTGGATGCCTTAAATTGCTCAGCTGAACCCATCAACCTTAATGTGTCATTTCCAGCGCCACCTGTAATTGTATTTCCGGAAGCACCGAGCTGGTCATTAGTGTCAAGGTCAAGTGTAAAGGTTAAATCACCAGCAAAACTGGAAGCTAAGAGAGCAGATGCAGCAGGACCAACATCAGATATGTAGAGATCGCTACTACCGTTTACTGTAATTGTTTGATAAGTATTTGAAGTGTTGCTTAAATTTACAAAGCTTTCAGTGTTGTTCACACCGCTTGCGACAAGTGTTAGATCAGTTACACCCTGAGTTATAAGCTGAACTGCATCACCAGTGGATCCAACATCAGACATTCCAAGAGTCATAGCAGAACCAGAGGCGCTTATTGCACCTGACGAAAATCCAACCTCAAATGTACCAGTACTGAGACCGCTTAGGTTGATAGTTCCACCAACATCAGACACTTCGGATAATTTGACATTTGCGAAAGAAGCGCCAACGTTATATGTCTCAACGCCACTAACTCCAGTTAGATTTATAAGTTTAGTAGTAACTGAAGTTGTTGTAGTTGTTAAATTGATTGTTTCAACGTTCTTTATGTAACCAGTGCTAAAACCAAGCAAGAAATTAGAGTCTGTTGTGATAGTCATTGTGTCACTAGCACTACCACCATCAATTTGATCGGTTCTGCCTAAAGAGGGTGAAGAACCACCTAAGGCAGCTGAAATATTTTCAACGGCGTTGGTTGTCGGAGTAACAGTATCCGCGCCGGAGGTTAAACTTACAGTTACAAGAGTTGGAACATTGGCTGCAACCTGTGCCGCAACAGTAGCAGTAGAAACATCAGAGTCCTTGGTGACCTCATCCATAAGAGTTCTTCCAATACTTGGATCCGAATACTCATATGAGAAAGGACCAACACCAGTTCCTGCTGGATCGAGAGCTGCAACAAAGTTTGTTGCGTAAGTTTCTTTGGCCTGAACTGTAGTTAAATCATCATTTTGAGCACCATTAACAATGGCGAAGGCTATTTGAGCCTCTGTAAACCCTGAACTGGCCCAATACGTTACTTCGCTATCAACAGCAGCTCTCTCGAATGCTGCTAGATAAATTGCTGAAATCTTTTGGGAAAGAGTTTGAGAACCGTACAAAGCGGAAGATTCAGCAGCATTTGCAAATGCTGCTGCAACTGCATTCCAGCCGGCCTCACCTCCACCGTTTGCAGTGAGCTGTGCCTGCCAGTAGGCTAAACCTGCTGGATCAGCGGGCCTTTGATAATAGGCTATGTACATTTGGTGGATTAATGATGCGGTCATGTTCTTTTCCTTTTAACTCAAAGCAGAGTGCTCTGCATAACTAAATATTTAAAATTATTACTTATTGTACTCCAACATACATGAAACTTTCACTACCAAATAGCGAACAACCTCGAAAAATATCTCGAAGTTTAAAAAAAACCTTTAAAAAAACTAAAAAAACACCTAAAAAACTATATTTACAGTGTGAAAAATGATTTTCCTCGAATTAGTTTACCAATCCCTGAGTCACTGTCAAAGATTAATCATTTTTCACAGTAACATTCTGTAACTCTTTTGTTGCTTTCTTCCAACATATTGATTGAACAGATTCACTTTTAACGTTTGATGACCGATTTATTGAAGATTCCCACTCCAAAAACTGGTTTAAAAATATTTTTGGTTCACTGGCAGAAAAAAAAGTGGCAAATTTATCAGCAACTTCTCTAAAAACCGGAATATCTCTACAAAAGACCGGCAAGCCACTGTTAAAAGCTTCGATCAGAGGTAAGCCAAAACCTTCTGCCCATGAAGCGGCTATCAAACCTTTACATCCACTATACAACTCTAATAGAAATTCATCAGAACAATCTTCGAGCCAAATTAAATTTTTATTCAACTGTTGATGGTTTTTTATTTTTTTTGCTAGATCATCCACACACCACCCTCTTTTACCTACAATTACCAGTTTTTTTTCACAGCCTTTATCCCAAAGCATTTCAAAAGCTGCCACTACTTGAAAGTGTTCTTTCCTTGGCTCGAGAGTTCCAACCATTAAAAAAACTTCATGATGCTCAAGCAAATATCTTACAAACCATCCGTTTTTAGGGTCTCCAAGAGTTCTATCCTCGGTATTCAACTCGTTAGATAATCTTATCGCTCTTGTAATGGTTAATTTGAACCTGCAAGGGTAATAATTTTTTAACCATTTTTCCACATCAAGCTTGGTAGAGTTGGAAATGCAAAGCAATTGATCATAGTTGCTTACAGTTTCTAACCAGCTATGGAAAATTTCTTGAGCTCCATCAGGAAAAAATTTAGGGAAATTGATAGGTATGAGATCGTAAACAAGAAAATGAACACTCACACCTTTTAAATACATCATATCTAAATATTTTTTTTGACTAGTTACTACCTTGGGCTGAAGGTCTAAACCTAGAAAAATATCACCACAATTAGGGTCAATTGGTTCATCCTTGCATATGGAGGGTAATTTTAGAAAACCCTCAACGAATCTTGTGGCCTTGAGGTATCCCTTAGATTCATTAGTTGCATATACAGGTTCCACCAGATAGCCCTTAGGAGGATTTATTAGCATACAACGGAGAATGTTTCTTACAACTCTTTGGATTCCGGTTCTTGCATCTCTGTTAACCAACTCTGAAATATCAATAAAGTATTTTTTTATTTTGGGCATAGAGTCAAGCGAGGTAGCCAAAGAATTTACAAGACTTACTTTTTCAATGTGGTTTTTTGGGAAATAGTTCTTGCTTTTTAGAAACCTAAAAATTCTCTCCACATTTAAAGTTTCAGATTCATAATAACTCTCTATAGCTTTATAATAAGCTAAACCGCAGTCTACAATGTTGTGATTATTTGAAACATGCAAGTTTCCCTCTGTTGAAAGTCTTTTTCTGTAGTCATGATCGAGATGCAACTCCTCAATAGCTTGTCTTAACTCAAGATCAGAAAACTTATCCGCAATCATAGTTACAGAATTTTTTGGAAGGCTTTTAAGGTCTCCATGAGCATTTACAATTGTTGGAATAGAATAAGATAAGCAATCCAGAGCGGCTGCAGATGTTTCCCCCCTTGTATTGGCTCTCAACTGAACAGCAACATCCACGCATGATAACCATGTCAAATAATCTTTTTTACTAACCCATCCCGTACAATGGACTCGCATTTCATCATTGATGGTTTTGATTTTTTTCAGAAGAATGTTATCGAAACTAGAGTTGCCAACCTGGCCAACAAAAACTAATCGTCCTGATTTTGCGAGGGGGGAAGATAACCAGCTTTCTAACAAACGATCATTTAGTTTATTGGGTCCAAGATGGCCAAAAGTAGCAACAACAAATTGATCTTGATCTATTTTCAACTCCTTACGTGCCTCATTACGCAACAACTTAGTCGTTTTAGATCGAAAAAGAGGTACAACCGAAGTTTTTTCAGTGATATCGGAGCCGTACCACTTTTTTGCTAAGTTCAGAGCGTAGTCAGAATGAACAATTACTCCGAGTGAATCTTGAAAAACGGATAAATTTATCGGGTGGTCTTTTGAAAAATCACTTTCTGTAGTTTCAATAATTCTTTTTATAGCTCTGTAGCCGTGATTTTTATAAATCAACGAATTCTGATCTGATCTGATACCAACAACTCCACCTAGAAAAAAGTCGTGTAAAACCGACACTCCTGGATTTATGGATAAAAAATCAAACATTTCCACATGAAAATGCGAATTTCCAAAATGATAAAAAACCCTGTCAAAGCTTTTTTCTGATGACAGAAATTTTTCCGTATCCAAATGCATAAGACCTTGAATCCGTCGACGTTGATAACTTTTTGATGATGCAACTACAGTGACATTATAGTATTTGGCTAACTCTTTGCTTAATATTTCACTATATTCAGCTATACCGGTCCTGTCTGGCGGCATCGGGGAAACATATGCAAGTGTGGGCTTATTGAAAACATTTTGTACATTGGTTTTTTTTAACTGATCTCTAATCGTTGCTTTAATGGCATTAACAGATTTTTTAGCTACTTTGGACCATGTGAAGCTTTTTGCAAGCATTGAATTATTTGAGCTTTGACTAAACAATAAATTTGGGTCCGAGAGCAAAGAGACAATTTTGTTTGTTAGATCTTGGCCATCAAATGGATCGAAGTATACCAGTGACTCACCACCAATCTCCGGAAGACTTGCAGTATTGGCTGCCAAAACTGGTGCACCGCAAGCCATAGCCTCCAAAACTGGTAAACCAAAACCCTCTTGCCAAGAGGGGAAAATAAAAAGGCTACAGTTCCTGTAATGTTCAAGTAACTCTTGGTCAGATATGTGACCGGTAAAACTAACCTGCTCTTTGCTGAGTTTTAGTTCGCTGATTAATCTTCTAAATTGATCAGTAACATCCTCAGTCATATTACAGGTTATAACCAATTTGTAATTAGTTTTCAAAAAACTAATTGATTTGGCATATGCTTCAATTAAAAAATTTAAATTCTTCCTTGGGTCCATTCCTGAAACAGTGAAGATAAAATTTTCTTTGGTTTTCTTTTGACTACTAGAAAAAAATGTGTGGTCAACCGCTCCACTAATATTAAAAATTTTTTTTTCAGAAATATCTAAATATTCAACTGCTGTTTTTTTTGTGTATTCGGAGATGGTTAAAATACAATCATTTTTTTTTAGCTGCTCAATGCGCTCCCTGTACCAAAGTTTTGATTTTCTACTTTTTAGATACAACTGAGGGTTTAATAGAGGAATCAAATCGTAAAGTATCACTGCTGTTTTATAATTTGAATTTTCACTTTTTACGTTTGTAACCGCGTTATCTACCAATCCCTCAAAAAGGCTAGTGATAAAAACAATATCTGGATTTATGCTGTTTAATAAAGTATCTCTAACAACCTCTGTTCTTCTCCTGTCATTGGTATCCATTATTTTTTTACTTGGATCGCAACAAGGGAAAAAAGTGTGCAAATTGCTCTTAGGAACCAAGGAGGTAAAGTTATTTTTTAAAGATATACCCTCTGATAAAAAAGCTCCGTTGAACAAAAGATGAATATCAAATTCCGTTGTGTGATTCTTGCATATTTCGGATATTATTTCTCTAGAGTATCTACCAATACCTCTTTGAGAGTTACATGCTTGAGCTCCTTGAAAATCTATAACTAATTTCACTTTTCTCTGTTTCTATTTTTCTATTTTTCTATTTTTCTATTTTTCTATTTTTCTTTTTGGATTTTTTCTAATATAGACAAAAATTTTTTTTCTTTGGAGTTAATCAAGCTTTTTGTGGTGCTTAATTTATTTGTGAATCTATTACTAAATATTATCGGTAAGGTTTTTCGAAAAATCTTACTACAATACTTTTTTAAAAACACTCTAATTGGGAGATTCTTAAAGTCAAAAAAAAAATTTTTTACATGTACTTTAAAATTTCTAATTAATTTTCCTAGCTTTCTTAGAGGACGAGTCAATTTCCAAGATCTGCTGGTTGTGACATTGTGTAATTCAGTTTGATAAAAATAAATTTGTTCTTCAAAAGAGGATAATTCCTCTTTTACTTCTGAGTGCAGACTTTCTAAATTACTGCCATATTGCTTGAATCGGTTTTCGATACTGAGTAATTCATTTTTGACCCAGCGCTGACTTTGCTCCATCTGATTCTGGACTGACTTAAAATCTTGGCTCCACCTCTGCTCGTATCGGCTAGCCAATTGATTTAATGAAACTCCTCGGGATACTTCCATCTCCTTAATAACACCGGCATTAGTATTATCCACTCCCTTTTTTAGAGCTAGTAAAGCATAGTCAGGACTGACCCCAGCCAAAACATCTATCATTGCAATCGGCTCTGATGCAGTTTTTTCCTTTGAGTTTAAACCCCATAAATTAATATTGTTAAAATCAAGCTTTCTAAAAATAAATTTAAGAAGTCCCGGAGGTAGAGGTCTTACATGCGTGATGTCCATATAAAAGTTGCATGTCGAAACTACTATATTTTCTGGATTTGGAGTTTCCAAAATTATCAAACCTCCGGGCTTGATAACTCTTTTGACCTGATCGAAAACTTTCATTAAATAATTTAAATTTAAGTGCTCTATCAGATGGAAAGCAGCCAGAATGTCAAAGCTATCATCTTCTTGGCTATTTAAAAAATCCAAAACTTCGATTTTTTTTACTTTTAAACCTATCTTCCTTGCTACGTTTAGCATGTCATCATTTAAATCAACTCCTAGACAGTCTATTGACAAATCAGTAGCTATTTTTAAAAATTCCCCCCTGCCACACCCAAGATCAGCCAAACGAGCTTTTGGCTCATAACGCTTGAACTCTGAGAGAAGAGGTTTATAGACTTCTAACTTACTGTAGACGCTCTCCAAACTTCCCCTGTGCTTATCTTCAAATTGTGCGTAAGTGGAGTTTCTCATTGCTTAATACCATTTGAAATCAGTTTAAGTGACGGATCTAATTTACATATACCAATAAAATTTGACCCCAAAATACCTGCAACCTCAAACTCAAGAATTGCGTCTTGCCAATGTAAACACTCAACTGTGTGATCAGGGCCTACGTGTAGGGCTGTCGTGAGAGTGTATTTTCCTGGTCCAAGGTTCATGGTAAAACTCCAAATGGCTTCAAATGTTTCATTAATATATGTGGGCATTTTGATTCCTACCAGAAAAGAGTTGGTTCCAAAAACATCTTGTCCAAATCTATCTCTTATAATGATACCAAGAACAAGGTCATCTATAATTTCATCACAAGAAATAATACATCTAATTTCAGCTTTTTCACCGGATGATATTTTATCAGCACCAGACATTAATCCTACAATAGAGCTGCTAATCAATTCGGCTCTGAGAGTTCCATACCCATTTAATTTTCCACTTTTAGCTGAGCTAATTTCAGCTGAACCCAATTTTGCTAAGGATTGATTATATATTTTTGTTGCTTCGTTTGGTTCTGCGATTGTCACTATTTTTCCGCGATCCAAAACTAAGGTTCTGTCGCACAATAATTTTACGGCATTAAGATCGTGTGAAACAAAAAGCAAAGCCCCTCCTTGCTCCCTAAACTCTAAAATTTTTCTCATGCATTTTTGTTGAAAATACGCATCTCCTACAGCAAGGGCCTCATCTACAACAAAACAATCTGGGTTCGCATGAATTGCAATTGAAAAAGCAAGCCTCATGATCATCCCCGATGAATAAATTTTTAATGGATCATTTATGAATAAACCTATCTCAGAAAAATCAATTATTTTTTGATTTTTTTCTGAGATTTCCGACTCATCCATCCCAAGCAAAAGTGCGTTGGCTCTCAGGTTTTCCAAGCCAGTTAATTCTGGATTAAATCCAGTGCCCAGCTCCAATAGCCCAGTGATTCGACCATCAATAGATATTTTACCTGAATCTTGAACAAGGATTCCCAATAGAAGTTTTAAAAGGGTTGATTTGCCGGCTCCATTAGAACCGATAATTCCGAGTGCCTGACCAGAATTTAATTGAAAATTTATGTTCTCTAGAGCTTGGTGATATGAGTGGAGTTTTTTCCCCGATATTATTTCCAAAAACCTATCCGATGGGGATTTATATAAACGAAAACCTTTGTAAATATTTTCAACTGTTAACAAAATTTTTTCCAAATCAAATGTTAATCAAAATCATATGAAATCTCTGATATCTTTCTCCAAAAACTTAAGACTTGATAATGCAAAAATAAAGATTCCACATGCAAACAAACTCAAGAGTATTAGATGTTCAAAACTTATTATGTCTGAGTAAACAAATAATTGGCGATAAGCCGAAATAAACCAAAAAGCTGGATTAAAGTTATTTTGAGTTTCAATTAACCATTCTGGAGCAATAGATGGAACCCATACAATCGGAGTTAACCAAAACCAAAAATTAACAAAAATTAGAGCAAATTCTTTAATGTCCCTAAAAAAAACATTAAGTATCGCTAAAATTATACCCACAGAAAACCCAAGGAGCTGTTGGAGAAAAAAAATTAATAATAAAAATAAAATTTGAATACCACCTACATCAAAATTTAAAAAAAAAATATAATAAATTAAGAAGATAAAAAATGAGATTATAAATGTAATTGCCTCTGATAAAACAATGTAGATTGGAAGAGTTGACAGACTTAGTTTAATTTTAGAAATAATGTGTTTTTTGTCTTGAAAAACTGTTGTAGTTCTGGTGATCGTGCTTGCAAAAGCAATCCAAGGTAACAATCCGCACACCAAATAAACGCTAAAATTTTCAATATCAGAACTTCCAGGTAAACGCGAACCCATAATTTTTGAAAAAACAATCAAATAAATTGAGATGAGAGCTAAAGGGTGAAAAAAAGCCCACAAAACTCCAAATACTGAACCCGCATAACGATCCGTGAAGTCTTGCCGTGTCAAATTTAATATCAAATGGTTATTCATGTTATAAAATTCAAAATTCTATTATCGTTTATTTAAAAGGTAAAAACTCAAAATAAACATCATTCATAAAAAAGAGAAAGATCATTGAAAAAAAAAGCACTCATAACAGGCATAACAGGGCAGGACGGAGCATATCTTGCGGAGTTATTACTCTCCAAAAATTACTTAGTTTTTGGTGCTTTCAGACGAACAAGCACTGCAAATTATTGGAGGCTAGAGGAACTAAGTCTGTTGAATCACCCAATGTTTAAGTTAGTAGAACATGATATTACTGATCCCACCAATAGTATTTCAATCTTAGAAAAAATTAATCCTGATGAGATATATAACCTTGCAGCTCAAAGTTTTGTTGGCACAAGTTTCTATCATCCAAATACAACAGCTCAAATAAATGCATTAGGAACTCTGAATCTTCTTGAAGCTATGAGGCTAGCTTGTCCGAACGCTCGCTTTTACCAAGCAAGTACATCTGAGTTGTTTGGTAAAATACAAGAAAGTACCCAATCGGAGACCACTCCGTTTTACCCCCGGAGTCCTTACGCTGTTGCAAAGCTGTACGCACATTGGGCAACAATCAACTATCGAGAAAGTTATGGTCTTTTTGCTGCCACCGGGATACTTTTTAATCATGAAAGCCCTCTGAGAGGTCCAGAATTTGTTACTCGAAAAATTTCTATTGGGGTTGCAAAATACAAATTAGGTCTAATTGAAAGTCTATCTCTTGGAAATCTTAATGCTAGGCGTGATTGGGGTTATGCAAAAGAATACGTAGAAGGTATGTGGAAAATACTCCAAACAGAGACTCCTGATAACTTCGTTCTTGCTACTGGAAGAAATAAAACCGTTAGAGACTTTTGCAAATTAGCTTTTGATGCAGCCGGGTATAAAATTCGCTTTGAGGGGAAAAATGAAAATGAGATCGGAGTCGATATTAAAACAGGAAAAATATTAGTAAAAATAGACCCTGAATTTTATCGTCCATCAGAAGTTGAAACTCTTTTAGGTAATTCTGAAAAAGCAAAATCTATTTTAGATTGGGAGGCTAAGGTTACCCTTGAGGACCTTGCAAAAATGATGGTAGAAGCAGATATAACTAGATTGAAGTCAAAAGTATGATTATTTTATTGACCGGTTCAAAGGGCTTCACTGGTCCTTACTTGTTGAGAGCTTTGACTCAAAGAGGCCATAATGTATGCAGCCTAAAAAGTGACTTATTAAATTCCAAAGATGTTGAGAGTGAAGTTAAATCTATAAATCCAGACCATGTTTTTCATCTCGGGGGTTTAAGTCATTTAACATCAAACAAACCTGAAGAGTTATATAGAGTAAACACCATTGGAAGTCTCAATCTATTATCCGCTCTAAATAAATTCTGCAAAAATACAAAAAGTATTTTTGTTGCAAGTACTGCCTATGTTTATGGTACGACTGAATTTGCTATTTCGGAAAATTATCCGCTTTTTCCTGATAGTCACTACGCAATGAGTAAATTATCCATGGAATATCTTTGCAGGGCTAATTCTGACAGAATTAAGATTATTGTATTTAGGCCTTTTAATTACATTGGGAAAGGTCAAAGCACGGATTTTTTTGTTCCAAAGCTGATTAAGTTGTTCAAAGAAAAACAAAAAACAATCGAGCTAGGAAATCTAAATATTGAGAGGGAGTTTAACGATGTATATTGGTTTGTATCAGTTTTAGTTGCTTTACTTGAAATTCCTGATACTGAGGGAACTTTCAACATTTGTTCAGGTATCAGTCATAAATTAACAAATATAGTTGGGATCTTAATAGAAATTTCGGGCTATAATCCGCATATTGAAAGTAAAAACAAATTGGTCAGAAAAGGTGAAAAAATAAAAATTTGTGGTGACCCCACAAAACTTTTCAAACTTTTAAATTCTCATAATCGACTACCGCAAATTCCCTCAATAGAATCAACTCTCGCCGCAATGTATAGTAAATATTGAAGAATGCTAACCGCCACCCTCAAGATTTTTCAAATGCCAAAATCGCTATTGTTCATGACTGGCTTGTGGTAAGGGGTGGCGCTGAGAGAGTCTTAGAGAGATTACTTTATTTATTTCCAAAAGCTGATTTATTCTGCCTTTTTGGTAGTACAAAAGCTTATCAAGAACCAAATTCTTTAAGTAGAAAATTTAAAACAAGTTTTATGCAAAAAATACCATTTGTTACTCATTGGTATCGCTACGCAGCCAGGATGATGCCTATTGCAATTGAAAGCCTTCCACTTGGTTCATACGATTTAATCATAACCAGTTCTTGGGCTTTTGCTCACGGAATAAACAAAAATAAAAACGCTAGGCATCTAGCTTACATTCACAGCCCTATGCGATGGGCATGGGATATGGAGGATGAGTATTTATCAAGATCAAAAATTCCAAAAATTGCTATTAATCTTGCAAAAAAGCAACTTTGTGAGCTGAGAAAATGGGATGTAATCGCAGGTAAAAAGCCTGATCTAATAATTTCAAATAGTGATTTTGTTGGAAAAAGAATAAAAAAAAGTTGGGGTAGAGTCTCAAGAACTATTTATCCTCCTGTAATAGTAAAACAAACTAATAGTAATATCATCAGTCACGGGTCATATATTTCAGTTAGTAGACTTGTGGCTTATAAAAGAATTGATACAATTATTGAAGCTTTCAAATTGTTACCTGAAAGAAAATTAATAATTGCTGGTGAAGGACCAGACAGAAAAGAGCTTGAAAAAAATGCCCCTAAAAATGTTTCATTCGTGGGATTTCTTCCTGATAACAAAAAAATTGAGCTTATAGCCGGATCAAAGGCAATGATACAAGCTTCCAAGGAGGATTTTGGTATTTCGGTGGTAGAAGCACAAACTCTAGGAATACCGGTGATTGCTTATGAAGAGAGTGGTGCATCAGAAATCGTGAATCATATTGACAACAAAAACCCAACAGGTTTTTTGTTTGATAATGTTGATCCAAAAAAAATTGCAGAATCAATCAGTTTGTTTGAAAAATATAATTTTTTAGAGAAAGATTGCAAACTCAAGGCAGAAAAATTTTCATTTCAAGTCTTTGACGATAAAATTAAAGAAGCAATAAAAATGTTAACGGAATAAATTGATTAATCAAACATCCCGATTTCTAGCTCGAGAACACTCTGGCCTAATTGAGTTTAGTAGTCGTGTAATTGATATCTTTTCGATTCTTTTAGCTACCGGAATGGTAACTTATTTTTTTAGTTATGACTTGATGAATATTAAAAATTGGGCACAACTAATATTCATTAAAGTTCTTTTATGTTTGATCATCTTTAAAGAGTCAAATTTGTACAGAAGTTGGAGAGGAAGACCATATTCGGATCTTTTTAGCAGGTTAACAATAGCCTACGCAACTCTTAGCTTAGTCATGATTTTATTATGGTCATCACTTAATCTTAATGAAATAATCATAATTGAAATGTTTTTATTATGGATTTTTCTAAGTGGTCTTTTTATTTTCCTCTTTCGCGCATTTGCCTATACATTTGTCAGACAGTTAAGAAAAAAGGGTATTAACCAAAAAAAAATCATCATTTACGGTGCTGGACAATTAGGTAAAGCTCTATTAAATAGAACTTTAGATAGCCCTGAGAGTGGTTTTTTGATTTCTGGGTTTATTGATGATAATAAATCCTGCTCAACGAGAGTTAAAAATACCCCTGTTCTTGGAGGGGTTGATAAACTATCCGATTTCCTTAAGACTAATTCGGTTGACGAAATTTGGTTGACATTACCGTTAAAAGCGATGGGTAAAATTGAAAAAGTAATCGAGATAACATCAAAACAAAATGTCTCGGTAAGACTCATACCTGATCTTTTTGGGCTGACACTTCTTAACCATTCGGTTACCGAATTTCTAGGATTCCCTGTAATTGATCTGAGTGTTAATCGAATGGTCGGAATTAATCGGTTCATCAAAAGTTGTGAGGATAAAATTTTGGGTTGGGTTATTTTTTTATTAGTTATTCCGTTAATAGTCCTAATTAGTTTTACATTAGTGATTACATCTGGGAAACCAGTTCTTTTCAGACAAAAAAGATTAGGGTGGGATGGTAAGGCTTTCACGATTTATAAATTTAGAACTATGAAGCCTCACACAGAGCCAGACAATAGAATCACTCAAGCAAAATTTAATGATGAAAGATTTACTATGTTTGGTAAATGGTTACGCAAAACATCTCTTGACGAATTACCTCAAATAATAAATGTTCTTCAAGGGAGGATGAGTTTGGTTGGTCCCAGACCTCATGTTGCTCAACATGAAAATGAATATCAGAAATCAATCCAAGGTTATGTTCGAAGACACAGTGTCAAACCAGGAATTACCGGGTGGGCCCAAGTAAATGACTTAAGAGGTGAGATTAAATCTATAGATGATATAAACAGAAGACTCCAACATGATCTATTTTATATAGAAAATTGGTCTTTATGGTTTGATTTAAGAATCATCTTAACAACTGTAATAAAAATTTTTTTTAGTCGTCAGGCATGGTAAAAAAAAAGGTTGAACTTGATGTTAATTCTCCAGTTGTCATTGTGGGATCGGGTTTGGCAGGATTAACTGTTGCTCTGGAATTGGCTGATCATCGAAAAGTCATTATTTTGTCAAAAAAAGAATTGACAAATTCAGCTACTGCATGGGCCCAAGGAGGAATTGTAAATGTTATTAACGACCCGGATAAGATAGAGTCTCACGTAGCAGACACCGTAAATGCAGGTGATGGACTTGTCGTTGAATCTGTTGCAAGGTATGTAGCTCAAGCCGGCGATAAAGCTATCAAGTGGCTTTTAAAAAAAGGAGTCTCGTTTAGTCGAGATGGAAATCAATCTGGTAATCTCCACTTGGTTAAAGAGGGTGGTCACAGTCTTCCTAGAATTGCTCATGCTGCAGATGCGACCGGTAAAGCTATACTCACAGCGCTATTAGAAAAAGCAATTCATCACCCTAATATTGATATTAGAATTGGGTGGATTGGTATTGATCTTATTGATGATAGAAATATTATAAAAAAAAGTGTTACTAGAAAGAAAATTCACGGTATCTATGCTCTTGATATAAAGAATAAAAAAATTGAAGGGATTCCGGCATCAGCATTAGTATTGGCAACCGGAGGGGTCGGAAAAGTTTATCGATATACTTCAAATCCCGATACAGCTACAGGTGATGGAATAGCTATGGCTTGGAGAGCTGGATGCAGAATTGCAAATATGGAATTTATTCAGTTTCATCCAACGTGTCTTTACCATTCAAACGAGAGAACATTTTTATTGAGCGAAGCACTAAGAGGTTCGGGGGCTTCCCTTGAACTTCCATCGGGTAAAAAATTTATGAAGAATTACGACGCTAGAGGTGATTTAGCATCTAGAGATATAGTCGCAAGGTCCATAGATTTTGAAATGAAAGAACATGGTTTAGATTTTATTTTTTTAAATGCTACTAAAATTAAAAAAAATATACTTTTACAACATTTTCCAAATATATTTAATAAATGTTTAAAAGCTGGAATTGATATATCTAAAGAAAGAATTCCAGCAGTTCCAGCAGCACATTACACATGCGGTGGAGTTATCACTAACCTTAATGGTCAAACAGACTTGACAGGATTGTATGCAATTGGAGAAACCGCATACACCGGATTGCACGGTGCAAATAGATTAGCAAGTAATTCCCTTTTGGAGTGTGTTGTGATCGGTATAAACACCGCTAAAAATATTTTAAAACAAACTTCTGAAACCAAAGTAACAATCAAAGAGTGGAATGAAAAAGGTATAGAAGACTCAGATGAATCAGTCGTAATTTCTCATAATTGGGACGAATTGAGGCTTATGATGTGGAACTACGTTGGCATAGTAAGAACTGACAGAAGGTTAGAAAGGGCACTTCACAGAATTCAACTGTTAAGAGATGAAATTCACGAATACTATAAGAACTATAAAATTGATCTAGATTTATTAGAGCTTAGAAACCTAATTACTTGTAGTGAATTAATAGTTAGATCAGCACTTAGTAGAAGAGAAAGTAGAGGCCTTCACTTCACACGTGATAATCCCACCAGTTTCCATGTCGCCACTCCAACAATACTAACCCCACAGATTTCTAAACAATTCAATTTCTTAGATTAAATTTTTGCCAACTAAATGCTACTTAAAAGCTGAAGTAATTTTCTCGAGGAATCCTCCCAAGACAGTTTATTTGCTTTTGCAGTTGCATTTTGGATAATTTGTACCCTTAATTCTGGTTCATTTATTAATTTATAAATTTGTTCAGACCATTCTAAAAAATTGCTTGGATCAGCAAATAATGCACTCTTGTCTAATATCTCCGTCATGGCTGGTTTTTTACTGCAAACACTTGGAACTCCATGTAAGGCAGCCTCAAGTGGAGGTAGCCCAAAACCCTCATACAAACTCGGAAAAACTAATACAGAAGCTTTGCTCATTACGTAAGCTATTTCTTGGTCCTCTAACCTACCTAAAAAAAATGCTCTATGAGTAATTTTAAAATCTTTACATGTTGCTTTTAATTCTTTGTTTTCACCAATAAAAACAATGTTTAAATCCTGTAATTTGGGAGTAGTAAGAGCTTTTATTACAATTTCAGCATTTTTGTGAAAATCATTTGACCCAAGAAATAACAAGAAAGGTGTACTTGTAAATTTAATTTTTACGTCTTTGATAGCCTTTATTTTCTCTAAACCGGGAAAGATCACTGATATTTTTTTGGATTCTATTTCTAAACATTTTGCTATATCACGTGCACTGGAATCGCTAATAGTGACTATATGTTTACACTTTTTTGCAATTGTTTTGAAATTTTTTTTCCAATTTTGGACTACAATTTTCGGGAAATAATCGCCCAATACTAGTGGTGTTACATCCATTATCATAACAACCGAATTATTAGGAATAGGATTTTTACACCAATGTATTGATGAAAAAAAATATATATCAACACAACTTAAATCATACTTTTTAAATTTTTTTCTTTTTTCATCAGTTAATTTTTTCATCTCCTCTTTAAAATCTATTAAGTCCGAAAATTGCTGATATAAATTTCTAGTTACTCTTCCAATTCCTCTATTATCATTCAAAGGGCCAGTTGAAAAAGCGATAACTTTTCCCCCTATGGGGAAGAGAAAATATTTTTTTCCAACATAGTTTTCGAAAGAAGAATACATATAAAACATCTTCTTGTTGAGTATCCCAGGTAGTACAAAATAAAAATTTTTTTTTAAAAAAAAAATTAAATTTGGATTAATAAAAAAAATTTTGAAAATTTTTTTTATCATGGTAATGGATAGTGCTAACAGGAAACCTAAATTCATGAGTTGTAATTTTTTTCTACTTGAAGAGAAAAATCAATGGCAATAACATCTTTTGTTAAACAACCGATCGATATTCTATCAACACCTCTTTTAGCAAATTTAACTAAAGAATCAAAATTTACCCCTCCTGATACTTCAAGAACAGCTTGTTTTCTGTTCAAACGTACAGCTTCAATAATTGAGCTCTCACTAAAATTATCAAGGAGAATATTTGTAATTCCCATGGATAATGCAATCTTGAGCTCACTTATATTTTCGACTTCTATTTGAATATTTCCTGAGGTAAAAGAGTTCTTTTTATTGGCTTTTTTGAGTATCTCTAGTTTATTTTTGAGCTCGCTAATGCCTCCCAAACATTTCAAGTGATTCTCTTTGAAAAGAAAACCATCCCAAAGTCCTAGTCTCTGATTTTTACCCCCTCCAATTCGAACAGCATATTTTTGGGCAAGTCTCAAACCAGGTTGAGTCTTTCGGGTATCTAAAACTGTACATGCGTTTTTTCCTGATTGCGCCATACTTATTTCGTCTACAAATCTTCTAGTGGTCGTAGCTGTTGACGAGAGAAGTTGCAAAAAATTTAAAGCTACTCTTTCTGCTTTTAGAATTGCCTTTGCATCGCCCTCAATTAAACAAACAGGTTCATCCTTCTTAATTAAATCTCCATCAACCTTACAAAAAGTTATTTCAAGTTTGGAGTTCACTCGCTTAAAAGTATCAATACACCAATTCATACCACACAGAATTGCTCTCTGCCTACAGATAATTTTTGCTTTAATTCTTTGTTCTTTAATTAATGCCTCGGTCAAACTACCAGTTCCAACATCTTCTCTTAAAGCATCCTCAATATTTCTAGCCCTAGCTTGATCGAGAGTTTCAATTTCTGGAAACATTTTGATTTGTGAAAGCCAACATTCTCTCAAGGCTTATGTTTGCTTTGTTGATAATCTCATTAGGAACTGCTATTTCTCCAACTCCCTCTGTCAATACTTTTAGAATGCCTTGCAAACTATTCATTGCCATCCAAGGGCAATAAGCACAACTTTTACAAGTTGCGCCTATTCCAGCTGTTGGAGCCTCTAAAAATACCTTGTCAGCCGAAGCTTTCCTCATCGAATGTAATATGCCTCCATCCGTTGCCACAATAAATTTTTTTGCTTTTGATTTAATTGAAAAATTAAGTAATTGTGAGGTTGATCCAATAAAGTCAGCCAAATTCACTACTGATTTTGGCGACTCAGGATGAACAAGAATTAATGCCTCTCCTTTGTATTTTTTCTTCATTTCATTTAATTCGAATGCTTTGAACTCATCATGTACAACACAATGACCATTCCACAGTAACATATCAGCTCCAGTCTTTTCCTGGATATATTGACCTAAATGTTTATCAGGAGCAAAAATTATTGGTATTTTTTCTTTGGCAAAATGGTTAACAATGTCAATTGCACATGAACTTGTAACTGTCCAATCAGCCATAGCCTTGACTGCGGCACTAGTATTCGCATAAACCACAACAGTTCTTGAAGGGTGTTCATCACAAAACTTTTTAAAATCTTCAACCGGACAACCTAAATCTAACGAACATGTTGCTTCGACATCAGGCATAAAAACTCTCTTTTCTGGTGAAAGTATCTTAGCCGTTTCGCCCATGAATTTGACACCCGACACAATTAGTTTACTGGCTGTATGTTCTTTTCCAAATCTTGCCATTTCTAAAGAGTCAGCAACTACACCACCAGTTGCAATAGTCAAATCTTGTAAAAAGCTATCAACATAATAATGCGTTACCAAAACTGCGTTATGTTTCTTGAGATATTTTTTAATTTTACTTTCTATTTCCTCTTTTTCTTTGAGCGATAAATGTTGCTTTGAAACTCTCAATTTAGCTTTTTGAAGATCAGTATTAAAATTTTTTTCTAAAAGACTTGTTTTCATTATGTATGTAAAATTTCTATATTGTAAATAAAGAAGATTAATTTTAAGGGTTAATAATGTATCAAGCTATTTTACTCAAAGATAAAGACAGTGAAGCTCAAATAACATCAATTAATTTCAATGACCTTCCCTCAGGTGATGTAACCATTCAAATTGAATATTCGACAATTAATTACAAAGATAGTTTGGCAATAATAAATAAAAAACCGATAATTAGGAAATTTCCTATGGTTCCTGGTATTGATTTTGTTGGAAAAGTACTGGAAAGTGAACATCCTAATTACAAGAAAAATCAAAAAGTTATTTTAACCGGATGGGGTGTAGGAGAATCTCATTGGGGAGGATTGTCTCAAATTGCCAAAGTTAAAGGAGATTGGTTAGTACCACTACCAGTTGGGATGTCTCCAAAAATGTCTATGGAAATCGGAACAGCTGGTTTTACAGCCATGTTAGCTGTAAAAAAAATACAAAATCATGGAATATCACCCTCAGATGGAAAAATATTAGTTTCTGGCGCAACTGGAGGAGTTGGGAGTTTAGCAATATTAATACTTTCTACTCTTGGGTATGAAGTCATTGCATCCACTGGTAAAGAAAATGAATATGATTATCTTAAAAATTTGGGAGCTTCAGAAGTAATAAATCGATCTGAATTTGACGAGGCTTACAAACCGCTTGAAAAACAAAAATGGATAGCAGCAATTGATACAGTTGGAGGTAAAACACTGGCAAATATTTTTTCAACTACAAAATCAGATGGGGCAGTTGCTGCTTGCGGAATGGTTCAAGGAATTGATTTTTCAACAACAGTTGCGCCTTTTATTCTAAGAGGAATAACTCTATACGGAATCAATAGTGTAACCATTAGCTATGAGCAAAGGGTAGAAGCGTGGGAAAATATTTATCATAATTTAATCAAGTCAAAGTTAGAAACGGTCAGCAACGAATACAAATTAAAAGACGCTATAAATATCGCTAAAAATATGTTGTCAGGAAAGGTCAGAGGCAGGTGTATTATCGACGTCAGCTGCTAGGCTTATTTAAAAAAGAATCTTTAATCTTTTTGATCGAAACCGGTTTTGATCCCCAAATTTCCTCGAGGTTATAGTATTCCCGAATTATTGGTTGCATAACGTGACAAATAATTTCTCCACAATCTACTAAAACCCACTCTCCATTACCTTCGCCCTCTAGACTACAATTTACTCCCTCGAACTTCTTTAATTTTTCGACAACAGATTTAGCAAGTGCTCTTGTTTGCCTGCTTGTAACTCCAGAAGCGATAACTACTGTGTCAAAGTAATTTGATTTCTCTTTAGTATCAAAGATTGTTATATTTTGACCTTTAACATCCTCTAATGCGTCAATAATCAGGAATTGCATATATTTAAGATTTGAAATTTTTGTCTCCTTTCCTACTTTCATATAATTTGTTATTTGAGATGTATTTTTCAACGCTAGAACTTGTAAAATCCTTTATAGAAAAACCCTTGTAAACAGATTCACGTATCTTCGTTGAGGAACAACTGTCGGGATGTACGTCGATCCATATTATTTTTTTTTTATTTCTGCTAAAAAACATTTTTTGTTTATCTGAGTAAAAATATTCTTTCGATTCCAAAAAATTGGGACGCGAACATACTAGGATGTGCATATTTTCAATTAACCATTCCCAGTTCTGCCATTCCGTAAAATTTACTAATTGATCCTCTCCCATGATCCATAAAAATTCCTTATCAGGTTCTTCTTTTTTTAATGATTCTAATGTTTTGTAAGATGGGGTAGTTCCTTTGGACGAAGCTAAGACTTCCTTGGGATCAATTACCATACGACTGTCGGATAAATCTTTTAGTGCAAGTGAAACCATTTTGAGTCTGTGTTTGGCAGAAACAAAAGTTTTTTTATGTACTGGCTTACCAGTTACGATCCATCGAACTTGATCAAGATTTAGCTGATTAGCTGCCGCAGTAGCCAATTCCAAATGCATATTGTGAACTGGATCAAAGCTACCACCAAAAATCCCAAGTCTTTTTTTCACTAAAAAAAACTACTGATAATAAAGTTAATAACAGTACAAAAAACTAGATAATAAATTTTATCTAATTGAAACCCCCTCAAAATATCAATACCTTTAAGAATTATCATAATTCATATGATAGTAAATAAATTTAACTTTTCAAACAAAGAAACTCGAAATCGAGATATAAATATATCCAAAAAAAAGTATAAACAAACTAAAGGCACTAGAAAATCAGTTCTCAATCAAATATGTTATATCATTCAATAATTCTGAAAATGAAACTGACTCAGGTGATATAAGTCTGAGTGTTCCCTCTTTATCATAAATGTATGTATGAGTTGTATGATCAATCAAATAAAATTCATTCATATCATTTCCAGTTTTTTCTTGCGATACTCTCTGAACTACTAATTTAAATTCTTTTTTTATTTCATCTAACTTTTCCTCTGGAATAATTGAACCTTTGAAATCCTTGTCAAATGAATGTAAAAATTCCTTAACTCGTTTTGAAGTATCTCTATTAGGATCAACTGACACAAAAATTACTTGCAAATCTTTTGCTCTTTTACCTAAAGCTTTTTTTAATCTGACCATTTGGACAAGAGTATTAGGACAAGCATCAGGACAAGATAAAAAACCAAAAAAAATTGCAGTAACCTTCTTATCAAAATCTTTGGCTTGAAATACGTTTCCATTTAAACCTGGGAGTTCTATGTTTTTTCCCCAATTTACACCTGTTACATCAATAGAATTAAAACTATATTTTTTTTCACAGCCAACCAATCCAAGGAAACTAGCTATTAACAATAATCCAACAGCCAACCAGGCCAACCACTTCACAATTTTCATCATGAATTTATCTCCAAGGAATGAAGTTCTTTTGGATTTATGACGCCATTTTCAGTAATCAAAAAGGTGACCAAATCAGCTGGTGTTACATCAAAAGCAGGATTGAAAACAGTCACGCCCTCTGGTGACCAATTGTTATCCTTGTACCCTGTAACCTCTTTTGAGTCTCTCTCCTCAATTATCACCTCTTTCCCAGATACAGTCTTCATATCAATTGTTGAGAAAGGGCAAGCAACATAAAATGGAACATTATGTTGTGATGCCAAGACTGCAAGAGAATATGTTCCAATTTTATTTATCACATCACCGTTGGATGTAACTCTGTCGGCACCAACTATAACTGCATCAATCGAATTCAAACTCATCAAATATCCAGACATACTATCAGTAATAAGAGTTACGGGGATTTTGTCTTTTAGAAGCTCCCATGCAGTTAATCGTGCACCTTGTAGAAATGGTCTGGTCTCACCAGCAAAAACTTCTATTTTTTTTCCTTGATTGTGTGCTGATCTTACAATACCTAATGCTGTTCCATGACCTGCAGTAGCTAAGGCTCCAGCATTACAGTGAGTTAAAATCTTTGAGCTCTTACTTAACAATCCAGCACCATGATTACCTATTTTTTGATTGGCTTCGATGTCACCGTAAAAAATATTCTTGGCTTTAGTAATAATCTTCGAAGTGAGTTCATTAGATTTCAAATGAATATTTAAATCTAAAGTATCATTCATCTTAGATAAAGCCCAAAACAGATTAACCGCAGTTGGTCTAGTTCTAGCTAGCCTTGCTCTTGATTTATTTACTAATTGAAAAAATTTTATAAAGTTTTTGTGATGCTCAACACTACAGTTATTGGTAATTTTTGATTTTTCTATAGCTTCAATGACTCCGATAGCAAAGCCGAAAGCTGCTGAACAACCAATTGCAGGAGCACCTCTCACCACCATATTTTCGATGGCGGTTGCGACATCATCCACTGTTTTACATACAACATACTCTTCGGATGTAGGCAGAACTCTTTGGTCAATTAGAATTAATTCGTTGTTTTCCCACTTCAAAGTTTCAAACTTATTCATTTACTTTAGTAGTCTTCATTTAGTGTCCATCAAAATCACATATGGTGATTACTTCTGCATGATTTTTCCTTAATTTTGCAATACCGCCTAGATCGGGTAATCCTACGATAAAACAACAAGCAGCAATGTTACCCTCTAATTTTTTAATTAAATTGATTGCTGCACCCGCTGTTCCACCTGTTGCAATTAAATCATCTACCAAAAGAACTTGGTCATTTTTTTGAATCGCATCAACATGTAATTCTAATTCATCAGTTCCATACTCTAATTGGTACTCTTCTCTAATTACTTTGCTAGGTAGTTTATTTTTTTTTCTGATTGGCACGAATCCCTTCTTTTGAGCATAACTAATTGCTGCTCCAAAAATAAACCCACGAGAATCTATACCTGCAACCTTGTTAAATTTAATACCATTTAATTTTTCTAAAACTATTTCAACTGAATCAAAAATCCCCTCTGGCTGTTTCAAAAGAGTAGTGATATCTCTAAATAAAATTCCGGGTTTGGGGTAGTCAGGAATGGAGCGTATTTTCTCGGTAATTTTCTTTTGTATTTCAGTTTCACTTGTATTCATATAGGTCATTTTAATCCTTCTTAAGAGCACCATAATTTTTAAACTTCTCAAGAACATCTATCATCTGCTCATTACTTAGTAATTTAACATTTCCAACTGCAAGTGCATTAACGTATTGTTCACATAAAGATTCAACCTCTTCAGCAATATATACCGAATTTGAGAGTTTTGATGAGCCAACCACCAAACCGTGATTGGCCATAATACATGCATTACGGTTCTTCATAGCCTCTAATACGTATTTTGATAATTCCTTGGTTCCAAAGAGTGCATAAGGGCAACACCGAATATTTTTTCCACCCGCTATTGCAACCATATAATGAAAAGGTGGTAACTCTCTGTTTAAAGAAGCTAGCACTGAAACATATTTGGAATGTGTATGAACAATTGAGTCAATATCTAATCTCTCCTTGTATAAATCATTGTGAATCATCCATTCACTTGATGGTTCTTTTCCAGAAATAATTTTTCCCTCAATTGACATAGTTACAATATCGTCTTCTTTGAGGGATTTAAGGGAGCAACCTGAGGACGTTATAAAGTAAGTTTCTTTATCAATTCTTAGACTCAAATTTCCAGAGGAACCCTTATTTAGTCCAAGTTGGTAAACCTTATTACATGCTTTTATTAGATTTTGTTTTTTTGACTGCATTTAATGATTATTGTTTATGTAAAATTCTTCCGGCAATAACTGAACAAGCACTAACTTTACTTTTATCCCAATACTGGGGATCTGTAATGATAGCGTCATCAAGAGCTAGTTGACAGGAGCATGACAAATTCACATCTGATCCTTTTCTGTACCTCACTAATTCTACAACTAAGTTTTTTGCGTTTTCACTATTGTCTTTAAGTGTTTCAATGACTTTTTCAACTGTAACTTCCTCATGGTCTGGATGCCAACAATCAAAATCCGTGACCATAGAAATTGACAGGTAACACATTTCAGCTTCTCTGGCCAACTTGGCTTCAGGCATATTAGTCATACCAATCAGGTCACATCCCCATTTCCGATAAAGTTCTGACTCAGCTTTGCTGGAAAACTGAGGCCCCTCCATCGCTAGATAAGTAGCCTTATCAGAAATTTTAATATCTATACTTTGAGCTACTTTTTTTATATCTCTCCTCAACTTTTCACAAATTGGTTTTGCCATTGAAATGTGTGCAACCAGGCCCTCACCAAAAAAAGACTTTTCTCTGTTAATTGTTTTATCAATAAATTGATTAGGTAGAACAAATGAACCTGGAGGAAATTCAGAGTTTAATGATCCAACGGCGCTTAATGCAAGAATTTCATCAACACCAGATCTTTTTAATGCATCAATGTTTGCTCTGTAATTAACACTGGATGGGCTATGAATATGTCCTCTGCCGTGTCTTGGGAGAAAAACTACGGATTGATCGAAAAGTTTTCCAAAGAGTAATTGATCCGATGGAGTTCCAAATGACGATTCGACAGTTTTCCACTTAGGTAATTCAAGTTCATCAATATCATATATTCCACTCCCACCAATAATACCCAACATTTTTAACTCCAATAAGTTTTTGACTCTATTAGAATACTTAAATAATTGGGGGAAAAATACAAAAGTGAGAATAGCAATTATAGGAGCTGGAATAGCTGGAATTTGTATGGCTCGAGCATTAGCCAATTTATCAAAAAAAAATATTTATAATCATATACTTAGCAAAAAAGAAAGTGAATTCCATACTCTCGAAAATATAACAATTTTTGAGAAGGCTAATTCTTTAGATGAAGCTTTAGTATCAAGTGCTTCAGGTAATCCGATCGGAATCATGCATCCAATAATTTCTAGGGACGAATTCGCGAGAAATTGGACTGATAAGGGGATTTTAACAACCATCAGGTGGGTCAAGGAACTAAAAATGAATAGTGAATTTTATAGTTTATGTGGCGTGCTTCATCTTCCAAGAAATAACAAACAGTCTGACGATTGGCAAAATTGGAGAAATTATAAAAGTTTAGGTTCTGACTTTATCAAAAAAGAAAACTTATTTAAAAAATTTAAATATATAAAATCGGAAACTAATGCAATATGGACCTCTCACTGTGGTTGGATAAATCCCAAAGAATTTATAAAAGTTGCATTAAAAGAAACCGAAAAAAACCTTGGGGAAAAATTGAAAATAATTTTTAATTCTTATATCAAATTAGAGCAATTGAAAAATCTGTATTCAAAGCAAACTAAGCATTCACCGATAGCATTTGATACTGTAATTATTGCCTCAGGCTCGGGTAGTTATAATTTGTTAAATCAACCATCCGCCAGCTGCCAATTTGGTATGAAAAAAATATCCAATGAAAAAACATTTTTAGATTTAGTCAATGGTCAAATAACTGGAATACCACTTAAAAAAAATTTAGCTAAATACTTTAGTCATAACTCTGTTTTGTGCAAATCAGGTTTCATTACTCCGATAGTAAATGGGTGTATTTTTTCCGGGGCCACATATGAAACTGTAGAAAAACCTCACAATATACCTACTACAAAAAACAGAATTGAAAATATAATTCGACTAACAAATCTCATTCCTCATACTAGTACTTTAGTTAATCTTACAAATCATCAAAAAATTTTTGATCGAGTGTCGACAAGATGTGTCTCAAAAGACAGGTTGCCAATAATCGGTTTAATTGACAAAGAAACTCCAAAAATTTATGCGTTCACAGCTTTTGGATCAAGAGGTCTCTCCTGGGGGCCGTCAGCCGCCGAATCCTTAGCAAAAGTCGTTTTAGCCAAAAATTTAGTTAAAGACGAAACTTTGATTGATAAAAAAATATCTCCAAGTCGTTTTAAGATTAAAAATTGACTTTTGATAAAAAAATAATTGGTTACTTAAATTTTTAAATTCTAAAAGTAGGGAAAGTTACTCAAATAACTGATAAAGTTTAATTAAGAATATCTCCTCCATTCAAACTAAACCATATCAATTTATGACTCCTACGGGATAATATATAAATGAAAACGCAAGTTAGACGTTAATAGACGCTGCTTTATTTAGTGAAAAAATAAGTTTATTTGGAGCTCTATTGTTGAAAAATGTTTTAATGGAATATTGTTATTAAGGGTAACTTATACTCACATGCATACGGCCCATATCGGTCTGGCTAATTAGCTGTGTGGCCATTTGAATAGCAAACGCTGGGATGTTTAATAGTATGAGTCATGGAGAGTATTGCACTGGCCGAACTTATTCTTTAGAGGGTAAACTATCAGAATTTAATGGTGATAATTTAAGAAATTTATCTAGGCTGAGTTATTTTCAAAGTCATGGCTGCAATAATGCGAATGACAAAAAAGTAGAAGAACCCTCAAATATTTATTCTTTAATGGTGCGTAATTTTCCAATTTCATTTAGAAAGATATCGAATGGTCAAAAAATCAAGACTAATAAATATAATTGGAAAATAATGATTAGTCTAGGTCACTTCCCTAAACATATTAACCTATATAATGATATAGAGAACATGCTTATTTCCAGTGATATGATTCTTCCTAAAATTACCTCTCATATTGGAGTTTTTCCAAACGAACCGAATGGCAATACATTAGATGCATTCCTGAAAAGTCTGGTTGAATTTAAAACATTGCCAAGAAACGTCCGAGAGTATCCTCCCCGCATAGAGTCTTTTGAGGTAATAATTAAAAGAATAACTCCACTAGAAATTCATCATTTAAAAAGAATAAAGAAAACTTTATCATATTGTATGTATGGTAAGACAGTTTATGAACTTATAGCCAATATTTTCTCAAAAAACTTAGGTCCTCATCAATTCTTTTTTGTATTATCTGAACTTGTTGCTCATCTAAATCACGGATGGCATAAGAAGATGCTGAGTAGATTCAGACATCGAGGCATAATTAAATTTAAAACTGTTAATTGAAAGGAAAAAGTGAAAATTCTTGTCCCTATTAAAAGAGTTGTAGATTATAACGTTGTTGTTAGACCGACTTCAGACAAAAGAAATGTTGATGTCGAAAATGTCAAGATGAGTGTTAATCCTTTTGATGAGATTGCACTCGAAGAAGCAATAAGAATTAAAGAAAGTGGGAAGGCAAATGAGATTGTAGTTGCCACATGTGGTGATGATAAATGTCAAGATGTATTAAAAACTTCATTAGCAATGGGTGCTGACAGAGCTATTCTTATTATGTGCGAAACATCTATAACTCCGATTTCTGTTGCAAAAGTCTTGCAAAAAATTTTTCTTAAAGAAGAACCAAAGTTGGTAATAATGGGAAAACAAGCAATAGATGATGACTGTAATCAGACAGGTCAAATGCTAGCATCATTGATCAAACAAGCCCAAGCTACGTTTGCCTCAAAAGTGGAGTTTATTTCTGATGATGAAATAGAGGTAACAAGAGAAGTTGATGGAGGCATGGAGATAATAAGACTAAGCCTTCCTGCACTAATTACAGCAGATTTGAGACTCAATGAACCCAGATACATAACACTACCAAATATAATGAAGGCAAAGAAAAAGCATATAGAAAAAGTCAGTCTCGATGAATTAAATGTTGAAGTGTCAAATAAATTAAAAATTATAGAAATAAGAGAACCTGAACCTAGAAAAAAAGGGATCAAAGTTAGTGGTGTTGATGAATTGATCAGCTATTTGCAAAAAAAAACGGAGGTTAATTAATATGACCAGTCTTGTGATTGTTGAACACGATAACCAAAAACTTTCTAACTCAACAAAAAATACAATTTCAGCTGCAAAAAAATTGAACTTTGAAATTTGGGTAATGGTAATTGGACACGAATGTTCCAACGTTGTTCAAGAGGTAAAAAAATTTTCAGATGTAAAAAAAATATTTTATGTTGATAATGAGTTACATAAAGATTTGTTTGCAGAATTTCATGCAGATCAAATAAGTCATTTTTTAGGTAAAAACTCCAATATCAAGGCTGTTCTCATGTCTACCTCCTCTCTTGGAAAGGAAACTATTCCAAGAGTCGCAGCTTTGCAAAATGTTTCTCAAATCTCCGATGTTACAAACATCTTTAGTGATTTTGAGTTTGAAAGACCAATATATGCTGGCAATTTAAATTCAATTGTTTCATCAACTGAATATATTAAATTATTGACTATAAGACCTACGAAGTTTAATAATTCAGTTCTAAATAATGGGGATGCTTCTGTAGAAATTGTATCTTCCATAAATACTAAATATGAAAAAAAATTGGTTTCTAGACAATTTACTAAAAGTGACCGACCAGATCTGACTTCAGCAAAAGTTGTTATTTCAGGTGGAAGAGGTCTTGGCTCAGCTGAAAATTACTTAAATATTCTTGAGCCACTAGCAAGAAAAATGAATGCTGCACTTGGTGCATCAAGAGCAGCTGTTGATGCAGGTTATGCTCCAAACGATTTTCAAGTTGGTCAGACAGGAAAAATTGTTGCTCCGGAAATTTATTTCGCAATTGGACTATCTGGGTCAATCCAACATTTAGCTGGTATGAAAGACTCGAAAACAATTATTGCTATTAATAAAGACCCAGATGCTCCTATATTCGATGTAGCTTCGTATGGATTGGTGGCAGATTTGTTTGAGGTTATACCAGAATTAACCTCCAAACTATAATTCATGAATTTACAACAATTAAAAATAATCATCGAGTCTGAAAAAAACAACTTCAATCTTACTCAAGTTGCTAGAGCTTTATTTACTTCACAATCAGGAATTAGCAAAGCAATAAAGGAGTTGGAGGAAGAACTTGGTTTTGAGATCTTTAACCGAAGAGGTAAAAGACTTAAAGGGCTAACCGAACCTGGTAAATCAGTATTTAAATACGCTTTTAAAATTTTAGAAAATGTTCACAATATAAGGGAAGTAAAAGAGGAGTTTTCATCAAAAGATGCAGGCCAACTCATTCTTGCAACTACCCACACACAAGCTAGATACTCTTTGCCCGAGTTGATTATTTCGTTTCGTAATTTATATCCTAATGTTCAGTTTGTTCTTCATCAGGCTAGTCCACCTGAAATATCAAGTATGTTGGATAGTGGTGAAGCAGATTTAGCTATCGCAACAGAATCATTACAAAAAGATGTAAGATTTGCCACTTTTCCGTTTTACCATTGGTATCATGGTGTTGTTGTCCCTCCAAATCATCCCTTAACAAAAAAAGATAAGTTTAATTTAGAGGACCTAAGCAAATATCCAATAATTACTTATCACAAAGGATTTACTGGAAGATCAAAAATTGATGATACTTTTATTAAAAAGAAACTTAAAACAAATATTATTTTAGAGGCACTGGATGCCGATGTGATTAAAGCATATGTGGCACTGAATATGGGAGTGGGTATTATAGCATCAATGGCATATGATAATGATTTGGATATAAATTTAAAGCTTCTTGATGGAAGCAATATTTTTCCCCGTAACACTACAGTTCTAGCTTGCAGAAAAGACAGAGTTTTAAAAGGTTTTGCAGCCAAATTTGCCAGTTTGTGTCTAAAAAATATGTCTATTGAAAAATTACAAAAAGCATCTTTATCAGAAAAATTTAAAAAATAATAAATGTCCGTCAATATTCAACAGCTTATTCAAATGAAAAAAATAGGTTCACCTATTTGCATGCTTACATGCTACGACGCCACTTTTGCAACTCTACTTGATAAAGTTGGAGTTGATATTCTTCTAGTCGGCGATTCCCTGGGTATGGTTATTCAGGGTAATGACTCAACGATTAAAGTTAAATTACAAGATATGATTTATCACACTCGATGTGTTTCTAGTGTAACTAAAAACTCAATGATAATGGTTGATATGCCATTTGGAAGTTATCAAGAATCTCCCGAAAAAGCTTATGCCAATGCATCCCAACTCATGGAAGCTGGTGCCCAAGTTGTCAAACTTGAAGGTGGTAAATGGTTAGCTAAAACTATTTCCTTTTTATCTGATAGGGGAATCCCAACTTGTGCTCATCTTGGTCTTACACCCCAATCTGTCCACAAATTGGGTGGATATAAAGTTCAGGGAGTGAATACGAAAACTGCTAAATTAATTACCGATGCTGCAAAAATTTTGGAGGAAAATGGTGTCGATGTAATTGTTTTAGAATTGATACCAAGTGAACTAGGGAAAAGAGTAACTCAACAAATACAAATACCAACTATTGGTATAGGAGCTGGAGTTTTTGTTGATGGTCAAGTTTTAGTTTTACATGACATGCTAGGTTTAACTAATGGTTTACAACCTAAATTTGTAAGAAGTTTTTTTTCAATGAGTAAAACTATCGAGCAAGCTGTCAAAAACTATATTAGTGCGGTTAGAAACAAAGAATATCCAAGCTCTGAACATTCCTACTAGTTGCTTCATTTAGAGTGTTTTTGGTCAAAGATTGACCAAATTGCAGCAACAACTATTAATCCACCACCTATTATGATAGAGAAATCGGTTATCTTACTTGTAAAAAATGCGAAAGAAAATATCGCAACTGGTATCTCAACAATCATCAGAAGACAAGTCGTTTGAACTAAAAGTTTTGAACCTCCAAATTGTAGACAAAAGTTCGCAGTCCCAAGAGTAATTGCCATTGTTATTATTACTAAAATAATAGAAAAGAAATTAAAAGAGGGTAAAGATTTTAAATTGTCTAAAGGGCTATTCATCAATCCAAAATTACTTAGAAAAAGATTTATTAACAATATAAACAAAGGTACTAAACATGAACCAAGAAATATTGCCATACTTCTGTTTAGTGAAGAGAAGGACTTTGCTTTTCGAAGAAACACATTAGCAAATGCAAAAAAAATTCCTCCTAAAATAGCTAAAATTTCATAGAAATTGATGTTTATTGATAGTGAAAATTGATTGGTAATATCTAAGACAATTATCAGTCCCGTTAAAGCCAAAAAAATTCTGCATAATCCTTTGTAACCCAAGTCCTCAGACAAAAAAACCTTTGCAAATATTGCCGCCCAGATAGGCATTAAATAAAAAAGAAATACAACTCTTACTACATCACCATTTGTTACTGCCCAATTAAAACAAATATTAGTTAACCCATACGCTATTGCCATTACAATTAAAGTTTTTGATTGAAAAATTTTTGAAATTGAATTTGGATTTAACAATATTAATATTCCGCTGAGCAATAAATAAGAAAAAAAAGTCGTCAAAATTACTGATAACCCTTCACTATTTAACCACCGCATGGGGATCCAAATAAGCCCCCAAACTACAGCATTAAATAGAACACAAAAATGGGGGACGAAATGCATCTAGAGGTCTTTAAATGAACAAGAGTTGTGTTTGACTAGCCAGTATTTCTTATGCCAGTTGCTACTCCATTAATGGTCAAATGAATTCCTCTTTTAGTTCTCTCATCTTGCACTCCACTTCTCCATCGTCGAATCAATTCAACTTGTAGATGATTTAGTGGGTCCAAATAAGGAAAACGTCTTTGAATTGAAACAGCTAACTGAGGATTTGAAGATAGAAGGTCACCAGATCCTGTTACAAATTCAAGTGCCCCTTTTGTTCTACTCCATTCGTCCCTTATTCTTGAAAAAATTTTTCTTGATGTTTTTGCATCATTTCCTAACCTAGCATATCTTCTAGCAATTCCAATATCTGCCTTTGCCATAACCATATCAATGTTAGAAATAAGTGCTTGGAAAAAAGGCCAATCTCTAGCCATTTCAAGTAGTAATGCTCTGTTTACCTGAGGGGACTCTAGGGCAAATGTCTCTAGAGCTGTTCCAAAACCAAACCAGCCAGGTAGAGCCAATCTACTTTGACCCCATGAAAAACTCCATGGAATTGCTCGTAAATCCTCGATACTCTTTTTTTCCGATGCTGATCCGGGCCTGGCGGCTGGTCTTGACCCTATGTTTAGGGCCGCAATTTCAGAAATTGGAGTACTATAAAAAAAATAATCAGAAAAACCTTTACTCTCGTAAACCATTTTTCTGTATGCCTTATACCCATAGTTAGATAATTTTTCAGCTGCTTGAATAAATTCTTCTGGAATCTTTTTCCCAGGTGGAACTAAAGTTGACTCTATTGTTGCTGAAACAAAGGTTTCTAAATTAAGTCGACCCAACTCAGGAGTTCCATACTTATTAGAAATTATTTCACCTTGCTCAGTTAGTCTGATTTGACCTCTAACAGTATTAGGAGGCTGGGCAAGAATAGCTTGATAACTAGGGCCTCCTCCCCTTCCAACAGTTCCACCTCTTCCATGAAACAGCCTTAGTGTTACTCCTTTCATTTCTTTGAAGAGGTTCACTAGATTAGTTGATGCTTGGTACACCTCCCAACTACTTGTTAAGACTCCTCCATCTTTATTACTATCAGAATAACCCAACATAATATCTTGAAGTCCTCCGGAGTCTCTCATTAAATCTGCGATCCCTGGTAAATTATAGAAGTCCCTCATTATTGAATCAGATCTTCTGAGGTCTTCGATAGTTTCAAACAAAGGCACAATTACTAACTTCAACTTGGCTCCAAAATCCAAACTAGAATGCATTAACCCTGTTTCTTTTTGAAGAACTGCAACTTCTAAAAGATCGCTTACCTCCTCGGTGTGGCTGATAATATAATGTCTTATTACCTCAGGACCAAAAGTCTTAATTAGATCATTCGCTTTTTGAAAAACATCAAGTTCAGCAAGACATTTGTCTGAATATTCTGCACCCAAAACTTTTAATCCTCTAGCATCTTTCAATAAAGACATTAACAATTCCTGCTTTTCATTTTCATGTAATTCAGAATAATTTGAAACAATTCGAGAATTTGACAATAATTCACTTATTACTAATTCATGTATGTCCGAGCTCTGTCTGAGATCAACAGTGGCAAGATGAAATCCAAATACTTTTACAGCTCTTATCAAAGATGCCAGTCTAGGAGTAATCAATCTATGCCCTTTGTTTTCTCTCAGAGAATTTTCCACAATAATTAAATCGGATAAAAACTCACCAGGGTGTAAATATGAGAATGAGGGAGGAATTGCATGGGCTTTGGCATGTTGACCGGTTAGTTTTTCAAGCGTAGCTGCCAAACGAGCATAGATTCCAATCAAAGCCTGTCGGTATGGTTCATCTTTTCTATGTGGACTAGAGTCTTTAGCGGCAACCGCCAATTTTTGTAGTTCGTAACTAGAGCCACCAAGTCTTTGAGACATAGACATTTCTGACCCAAGCAGATGCACTTCCATTAGATAGTGTCTTAGAGCAGTTTCACCATGACGACGAACGGATAGGTCAAGTGTATCTGAACTAACATTTGGGTTTCCATCTCTATCACCCCCAATCCAATTACCCATCCTAAAAAAACTAGCCAAAGACTGTCCGCCTAGCTTTCTTTCAAGAGAGCTGTATAAACGAGGTATTTCTTTAAGAAAAGTACTTTTGTAAACAGCCAAAACATTTTCAATTTCATCGGCAACTGACAGTTTTGAAGCTCTAAGTAATCGTGTCTGCCACAACTGAGTGACAATTGATCTTATTTTTTCTTCATTTTCAACTAAACTAATTTTTGATTTTTGATTTAAATTAATACTCCTGATATTTAACAAACGAGCAATTTCTTTCTCAGCATCTAGTACGCTAGTTCTCTGAACTTCGGTTGGATGAGCAGTTAAAACAGGTGAAACATGGGCTTTGCCTAAAAGATCCAAAACTTCACTTTTGTTGATTTTTGAACGATCTAACTTAGCAAACGAGTAATTTAATGAACCAGGCTCACCTTTAGTAGGAGATGATTTACGAGCATCCTCAATATCTCTGAGTTGGGACTGATCCTCAGCGATATTTATAAAGTGCAAGAAAAAAGTAAACGCTCTTATAACAACGACAGCCTCATCAGGACTGAGACTTTTTAAAATTTTGTCTAAGTCTTTTCCAGCAGCAACATCCTCATGGCGACGATATGAAACACTCAATCTACGAACTTTTTCAATAAGTTCAAAAATTGCTTCACCCTCTTGTTCTCTTATTGTATCTCCCAGTAAATTACCAAGAAACCTAATATCTTGTTCAAAGTGGTCTTCGCTCATTTAATACCTTTTCAGATCTTTTCAAATATTTTTTTGTTTAAATTATGATTTAATGAATTTAAAACAAAAACTATAGAATCAAATTTTTGTAATATTGCTTGTACCAAAATATAAAATTTTTGATGCCTTTTTCTAATGAAGTTTTTATTTTCATACCAGTATGTTCAGTAAAAGCACTCATGTCAGCATAGGTTGAAACAATATCACCTGGTTGCATTTCCTTAAACACTATTTTAGCTTTAATTCCAAGATTAGCTTCAATTATGGAAAGAAAATTCAATAATGATTCTGGATGACTATTTCCAAGGTTTAAAATTTGATACGGGATGTCCTTTTTTATATGATTCTTATTAAAAATACCATTAACCGACGGAATTTTATCCAGTAAGGTTACAATCCCGTCTACAGTATCATCGATATAAGTAAAATCTCTAAGCATGTTACCGTTATTGTAGATTTCAATTTCATTTCCATCCAATATTGCCTTTACGAACTTAAATGTCGCCATATCTGGCCTGCCCCAAGGTCCATATACAGTAAAAAGTCTCAAGCCAGTTGAGGGTACTTGATATAAGTGCGAGTAAACAAAACTTAGTAATTCGTTAGATTTCTTTGTCGCAGCATATAAATTCAATGGGTGGTCAACTCTGTCATTTTCGTGGAAAGGCAATTTAGTATTGCCCCCGTATACACTGGACGATGAGGCATAAATAAAATGTTTTATTCCTCCTGTTTCCTTGATTGCCTCAAGTAGATTAACAAAACCGTTGATATTACTCTCAACATAGGCCGTTGGATTGATGACCGAATATCTTACACCTGCTTGAGCTGCTAAATGGATTACATATTTGAAGGGACCACGTTTAAATATTTTTTCCATATCAGATTTTTTACTGATATCAAGTTTTAAAAATTCAAAATTTGTAGTTTTATTTGTATTTTTTTTAACTCTGTCAATCCTAGCTAATTTTAATTTTGGATCATAATAATTATTGAGGTTGTCGACTCCAACAGTAACAAAATTCATATTTATAAGCTTCTCCGCCACGGCACTTCCAATAAAACCTGCAACTCCAGTGACTAAAATTTTTGATTCTATGGATTCATTCATTTAATGACTAAATTTCCAACCAATCTACTGGCCTTAAAAATTTATATATTTTTTCCTCCGCACTCCCTGCATCCGGAATAAAGTCGTATTTCCAATTTACAGACGGTGGCATCGACATCAAGATACTTTCAATTCTTCCACCTGACTGAAGCCCAAAAATGGTTCCTCGATCATAAACTAAATTAAACTCTACGTATCGACCTCGACGATACCTTTGAAAATTCTTTTCTCTTTCACCGAAAATAATATTTTTTCTTTTTGAAACAATGGGAAAGTAAGCGTCTATAAAAGAGCTCCCAACTGCACGAACCATATCAAAACTTTTTTCAAAACCAAGTGCAGAGAAGTCATCAAAAAAAATTCCCCCAATTCCTCTAGTCTCCTTTCTGTGCTTTAGGTAAAAGTACTCATCACAATTTTTTTTAAACTCGTTGTAGTAGTCTCTAGAAAAAGGGTCAAGAGTTTCCTTACAGCATTTATGAAAATGTTTTGCATCCTCTATATACAGATAATATGGAGTTAAATCCATTCCACCTCCAAACCACCAGACTGCTACTTCGTTAGTTTTATTTGGATGGGCAATAAAAAAACGAATATTCATATGAACAGTTGGAACATATGGATTTTGAGGATGAAAAACCAAAGAAAGTCCCATTGCCTCGAAGGATCTACCTTTCAATTCAGGTCTTGTTATTGTTGCAGAAGAGGGAAGTTTATCTCCAAAAACGTGAGAATAATTTACTCCACCACGCTCAAATAAAGAGCCGTCTTCAATTATTCTAGTTCTACCATTTCCCTTTAATTGTTTGCTTGCAGACTTATTCCAATTATCAACTTTAAATTGTTTTTTTTCTTGTTTATTAGTTTCCAAACAAATTAAATTTTGTAGATTTAGAAAAAAGTTTTCTAGAAGATTTGTATCTATTAATTTATTTTCCAAAATGTTCTCTTACTGCAATGAAGGGCGTCCAATAGGTTCATATGATAATTTATTTAAGCCAACCTGTTTGGGGTCATATATGTTTCTTCCATCAAAAATCTTAGACCCTTTTAATCGTTTAGCTATTTGTTCAAAATCTGGACTTCTAAATTCCTTCCATTCAGTTAAAATTAATAGTGCATCGGCGTTGTCAAGTGCTTGTAATGGGTTATCAGCATAAAAAATTGTATTCTTAAAAATTTTTTTTGATTCTGAAATTGCAATAGGGTCATAGGCTGTTATTTTGGCTCCCCTTATGAGTAAGTTGTTAATTACAGTAACACTAGGTGCATCACGCATATCATCGGTCCCAGGTTTAAAAGACAATCCCCAAACAGCAAAAGATTTTCCATTTAAATCCTCTCCAAATTCTTTAACTATTTTCTTTACCAAAATAAGTTTTTGTTTATCGTTAACCTTTTTAACTGCATTCAGTATCTGTAATCTTTGATTTAAATCTGATGCAGTTCTTATCAATGCCTTTACATCTTTTGGAAAACACGAACCTCCATATCCACAGCCAGGGTAAAGAAAACTGTATCCTATCCGTGAGTCTGACCCAATTCCTTGTCGGACTAATTCAATATCTGCACCGAGTTTTTCAGCAAGATTAGCAAGTTCATTCATGAATGAAATTCTCGTAGCTAGCATTGCATTTGCAGCATACTTAGTTAGCTCTGCAGACTTTATATCCATAACTATTACCTTATCTCTGTTTCTTTGAAATGGGGCATAAATCATTCGCATTTTTTCTGCGGATTCATCGGAATCGGTTCCTATAATAATTCGATCAGGTTTTTGAAAGTCTGAAATTGCTGCACCCTCTTTGAGAAATTCTGGATTAGACACAATACTAAACTTATGATGTACGTTACGATTACTTAATTCATCAGAAATAGTTTTTTTTACTTGCTCTGCAGTTCCGACTGGAACTGTAGATTTAGTAACTACTACTTTTTTATTTTTCATGTGTTTTCCAATATTTTTTGCAGCATCTAAAACATATTGAAGATCAGCGGAACCATCCTCTTCTGGTGGTGTGCCAACTGCAATAAACTGAACATCTCCATGATTAACGGAACTTTCCATATTGGTTGTAAAACGTAGTCTTCCAGATTTGTGGTTTTTCTCAACCAGGGTAGACAGCCCTGGTTCATAAATAGGTATGTGTCCTTGATTTAACTTTTCAATTTTCGATTTATCTAGGTCAAAGCATATAATATTATTCCCAACATCTGCAAGACAAGCGCCAGTCACAAGCCCTACATAACCAGTTCCGATAATAGTGATATTCATATTAATACTCCAATTTAAATTTACATGAAATTTATAAAAAGATATTATATAGATCAGAAACTTTAAAAAATTTTTGATTTAAAACTTGATCCAGGTAAAATTAGCTTTTACCATCAATATCTGATAAGCATTTATTCTTAAATCAAAGTGCTCATAATTTAGTTCATTTTGATATTTTTTTAATTTCAAATCTTAATATATTTGTTGACTTAATTGATTTTAATAACTGGTGGTGCTGGTTTTATTGGTTCGAATTTTGTTTTGCATTTGCTGAACGATGAAGTTGCGTCAGAAAGAATTGTCGTTTTGGATAGCCTAACTTACGCTGGAAACATTAACAACCTTGTAAGTGTTTTTAAAAATACTAACTTTGAATTCCAAAAATGCGATATTAATGATATTGATAATGTAAAAAAAATTATTATAAAAAATAAGCCCCGAGCAATCATTCACTTTGCAGCTGAAAGTCACGTTGATCGATCTATAAAGGGGCCGTCAAAGTTTATTGAAACAAATATTAATGGTACTTTTAATTTATTAGTAAGTTCTTATGAGTATTTTTTAACCTTAAGCGAAGTAACTTCATCTAACAAAGATAGTAAAAATCAAATAACAAAGAAAAATTTTAGATTTTTGCATGTTAGTACTGATGAAGTGTATGGGAGTCTTGAGCCAAAAGAGGCAGGATTTTCTGAAAACCACCCCTACAAACCAAATAGTCCTTATGCCGCCTCTAAGGCTAGTAGTGATTTTTTAGTGAGGGCCTGGAACAAAACATACAATTTTCCAACACTTATTACTAATTGTTCTAATAATTATGGTCCTTATCAATTTCCTGAAAAACTCATCCCCCTGGTTATCTTAAATGCTTTAAATAAAAAAGAAATTCCTATTTATGGTGATGGTATGCAAATTCGTGATTGGATCTATGTTGAAGATCACTGCAAAGCTATTTCTCTAATATTGAGGGAAGGAATAGTGGGTCAAACCTATAATATCGGAGGTAATTGTGAAATTAAAAATTTAGAACTAGTAAAAAAAATATGTTCAATTTTAGATGATCTGTTGCCTATAAATAATAAGAGTAATATAAAAAAGTATGATGATTTAATTCAATTTGTAGATGATCGTCTTGGGCATGATATGAGATATGCTATCGACAATAGTAAATTACAAAAAACTTTGGGTTGGGAACCTAAAGAAACGCTTTTATCTGGCTTGAAAAAAACTATTCAATGGTACATTGATAATTCTGAATGGATTAAGTCAGTAAACAATGATTCTTACAAAAAGTGGATCGCAGAACAGTACAATACATACACTAAAGATGAAAAAAAAAGATCACCGTAAAGGCATTCTCCTTGCTGGAGGTTTAGGAACTAGGCTTTTCCCAACCACATTAGCTTTTTCCAAACAACTTTTACCAGTTTACGATAAACCATTAATTTACTACCCTCTAAGTGTTTTAATGCTAGCAGGTATAAGGGAAATTTTGTTAATATCAACACCGCGGGATATCAATCATTTCAAATTTCTTTTAGGTTCTGGTAAAAAATGGGGATTGGAAATTAGTTATATTATCCAAGATAAACCTGAGGGTTTAGCTCAAGCTTTTTTAATTGGAGAAAATTTTTTAAAAAATAAACTTTCCGCATTGGTTCTTGGAGATAACATTTTTTACGGTCAGGGAATGTCAGACATTTTAGTAAGTACCTCCGAAGAAGATAATGCTTGTATCTTTGCATATCAGGTCGACGATCCAAAATCATTCGGTGTCGTGGAGTTTGATAAAAATGAAAAGATTAAATCCATTGAAGAAAAGCCTGATTCTCCAAAATCAAATTACGCTGTTACTGGTCTTTATTTTTATGACAAAGAAGTTTCAAGCAGATGTAAGTCACTTAAACCTTCAAAAAGAGGAGAGCTTGAAATAACCGACTTGAACTTAAGCTACCTCAAGGACGATAAACTCAAAGTTCATAAATTCGGAAGAGGCTATGCATGGTTAGATACAGGGACTCACGATTCACTATTAGAGGCCAGTCAATTTATACGAACAATTGAAAAGAGACAGGGTCTGAAAGTCTCTTGTCCGGAGGAAATAGCATGGAGAAAAAATTGGATTACAGACGAGCAGTTGGAGGAATTAGCACAACCTTTAAATAAGAGTGGCTACGGACAGTATTTACTTAATCTACTTAAAAATAAAAGCTAAAATGAAATGTACAAGTTTAGGTTTTTTTTCTGATGTTAAAATAATACAAAACAAAATTTATCAAGATGAAAGAGGTTTTTTTCTAGAAGCTTTTAATGAAAGAAAAGTTTTAGGTGCGCTGTCCAAAAATATAGATTTTGTACAGGATAATCATTCAAGATCTAAAAAAGGGGTTTTAAGAGGATTGCACTATCAGCGAAACCCAAATGCTCAGGCGAAACTTATAAGAGTTGCTAAAGGTGCAATATTAGATGTAGTGGTTGACATAAGGACACACTCTAAACATTTTGGAAAATCACAATCAATAGAAATAAATGAAAAAAATGCTTACATGATATTCGTACCGGAAGGTTATGCACACGGCTTTTTAAGCCTCGAAAATGATACGGATGTGATATACAAAACAAATAATTTTTATTGTCAAGAGAGCGATGGTTCTCTAGCATGGAATGATCCATCTCTTGAAATTAACTGGGAATTTGACAAATATAAAATCAATGCTCCAATTGTTTCTCACAAGGATCAAATTGCTGCAACACTAAAAGAATTGGGTAGCAAAAAACTGTTATTTCCATAATTTGGTTAAAAATGAATATTTTACTCTTAGGAAAAACCGGGCAAGTTGGACAATCCATATTAAGTGCAAATAAGTCAAATCATCGAATTTTATCATTCAATAGAGATGAAATGCCTTTGGAAAAACAGGAAGAATTATCAATTAGTCTTTCTGATGTATTAAAAAAAAATCATATCGACTTTATAATTAATGCTGCAGCATTTACAGACGTTGATGGAGCTGAGGATAATTCAAATCTTGCGTATGAAGTTAATGGTAACTCGCTACTTACAATCACACAACAAATCAAAAGAAAATCGATTAACAAAAAAGTAGTTCTTATTCATTTTTCAACTGATTATGTTTTTGATGGTTCAGGTAAAAAGCCTTGGTTTCCAAACTCTAATACCAATCCTTTAAGCACTTACGGCAAAAGCAAAATAATGGGTGAAAAAATTATTAGAGAATCTAATATCCCTGCAATAATTTTAAGGACTAGTTGGGTTTTTTCAAAAAATGGAGATAATTTTCTCACAAAAATATTTAAAAAAATTCAAGAATGTGAATCAATAAGTGTAGTTGATGATCAAATTGGCTCTCCTACATCCTCAGATTTTATTGCCAATTTTTGTATGTTTCTATTAAATCAACAAGAATTACAAAACAAACTTGGGACTTATCATTTGACTGGAAAAGGAATTATTAGTTGGTTTGGATTCGCAAAATTCATCACCCAAGTGGCAAAAGATAAAGGAGTATTGAACGGTGATATTTCAAAAAAAATCTTACCTGTTAAAAGTGATAATTTTAAAAGCAAAGTGAAAAGGCCAAAAAACTCACATTTAGATTGTTCGAGCTTAGAAAGCAAATTTAATTTCTCAAGGACATCATGGCAGTCACAAGCGACTAGAGTTTTAGAGCAAATTATTTTGAAAAGCCAATAAATCAAAATTACAACACTTTACCTGGATTCATAATATTCAAAGGATCAAAACTTTTTTTTATTTTTTTCATCATTTTTAATTCTACTCCCGCTTTTATCCTGTTCATCTCCTCTTTCCTCAACTGGCCTAAACCATGTTCGGCACTTATTGAACCTTTGAATAATATTACCTCGTCATGAATACATTTCCTTATTTTTTGTTCATTTTTCAAAAGATACTCTTTATATGCATTTTTTCTTTGTTTTGCACTAAGATTAATTCCTAAAGATTCTGGAGGAGCAACATTAAAGTGAAGGTTGCCATCTCCAAGGTGCCCAAAATTTACTACCCTAGTTTTTGGAAATAAAGTAATAATCTTTTTAGTAACACTTTCTACGAAATCAGGAATCCTCGAAATAGGTATAGAAATATCATTTTTTACTTGGGGACCATCTTTAGCAGATGCATAAGTAATTGATTCGCGCATTAACCAAAATTGTTTTGTTCTTTTTGGAGTCCCTGATTGAACACCATCAATCAAGAGTTCTTTGGAGATGCAATCTTGTAAATAGTCATGGAAGTTAATAGTTTGATTAAAGTCCTCGACTTCACTACCTGTAGAAAAAGCTGAGATTTCAATTAGTATAAAGATGCAGTTATTATGTTTATTCAATAGCTGAGGTATAGTTTCAGGGAAATATTTTTTTAGAAGTTTTATAGAATCTTCGGTCATAAATTCAAAAGCAGTAAGTTGATCATTACTTTTAGTTTGCAAATCACAAAAAAAATCTAACGTTGAGTTTAAATTTTTTGCTACCAACAAAGCAGTTATTTTATTTGTTGGTTTTTGCACCAGTGACATAGTTGCAGCCGTTATGAAACCCAGAGTTCCCTCACTACCAATGAAAAGGTTTTTTAAATCGTAACCAGAATTATCTTTCCTAAGACCACGGAGTCCATTCCATACCTCCCCTGATGGAAGTACCACCTCCAATCCCAAACACATTGACCTTGCGTTACCATACTTTAGAACTGCAAGACCACCTGCATTTGTAGAGAGAAAGCCTCCCACTGTTGCATTATCTCTTGAGGTAAAATCTAAAGGAAATAAAAGTCCTAAATTGTTTGCTTCTAGCTGAAGTGCTTTTAGAGTGCAGCCTGCTTCAAGTGTTATTGTTCTATTTTTATAATCTGTATGTAGAATTTTTTTCATTCTACTCAGACACACAACAACTTGTTCCATGCTATTGTCGGGTGTCGCAGCACCTGACAATCCAGTATTTCCCCCTTGTGGAACCAACTTAACATCAGTTTCGATTGCGAGAGTAACAATCATTTTTATTTCATCTGTAGATCCAGGAAAACAGACTGCCAAGGGTTTACCGAAATATTTTTTTCGCCAGTCAACAGAAAACTCTTGAACAGATTCCCAACCATCTCTATCCGTCCTTTTCAGGTGAGCTTTACCGACGATTAGTTCACACTTAGTTAAAAAATTTTGTTTTAAAGGATCCAAAACTTATTTCAAAAAGTTATTTGACTCTATTTTTGTATTCATCTGTTCTAGTATCTATTTCGATTTTATCTCCAATTTCAACAAAAGCAGGAACAGAAATTACAAAACCAGTGGGCTTAATTTGAGCGTTTTTCATTACCTTACCTGATGTATCTCCTTTAACAGCTGGTTCAGTGTACAAAATCTCTCGTGTTATGCTTGCAGGCATTTCAACGGAAATAGGTTTTTCATCGTAAAAAACTAATTCACAAATCATGTTTTCCTCTAAATAGTTTAATGTTGTTCCCATTGACTCTTTATCAACATCAATCTGATTAAAGTCCTCATCCATAAAAACATAAAGTGGGTCAGAAAAGTAAGAATATGTAACCTTTTTACGGTCTAAAACTAAAGTTTCAAACTTCTCATCTGCCTTGAAAACATTTTCAGTAGCAGAAGAAGTTAATAAATTTTTTAATTTAAGCTTGACAACAGCGGAATTCCTTCCTGATATATTATATTCTGTTTTCATAACAACCATCGGGTCGGATCCAACGATGAATACGTTTCCAACTCTTAATTCTTGTGCGGTTTTCATAAATTCTTTCTTAAATTAAATACTAATTAACATTAATACAATCCAGTATTGATTGTTCTAAGGACCTTTGTTTTATCTTATTTAAACAAACAACGTGAAAAGAAGATTTGAATGCATCCCAGTCAAGAATAAACTTTTTCCATTTACCTATAAAATTTATATTATTTCTCTCAGCAACCAACATTGCAAACTCCCAGTATGAATCAAATTTATCATTATAGAAAAGCTTTTTCCAACCAAGAAATTTTTTAATATGCCCTTCATTTTTTTCCCAATACGGTTGCCATGCAAAAGGAACTTTCCAATCACTTGCTGCAGCATTATGAGCACTGATAAAAGAATCTTCGCCCCTAACATAATTGAAATCACATGACTGTAATGCACAATCAAATTCTATTTGGCTCATTACAATTGATTTTGGTTGCCACAATGCCAAACTATCAAAACCCTCAGGAACTGGACAATCAAAATAGGTATCAAAATTTTCATATAAAAAAATACATATGATAAATACAGATCCCAAGTCTCTATTATTTTTTTTTATTTTT
>MDTB01063637.1_pt1 | contig 44416 bp, 47 predicted proteins | sample 811161 | NCBI WGS metagenome assembly MDTB01 (sample SAMN05326650, study PRJNA326480) | marine metagenome | isolation source: seawater | place: Mediterranean Sea | collected 2009 | reverse complement strand
AAATTATGGTTTGAAGAATAATTTTACTCATTACTCAAATTATAAAAATCATGTCTGTGGCGATAAAATTAAAATACAAATAATTAAAAAAAAAGAAAAAATACTTTCAATGAGATATGAAACAGAATCATGTATTTTATGTCAAGCTTCAGCAAGTATATTATCTAAAAAAATAAATTTATTTTCAAGCAAGTCACTCAAAAAAGACTATTTAATATTAAGAAATTCAAATAATAAACTTAAAATACCTAATAAATTTAAACCCTTTAAATTACTTCTAAAGAAAAATAAAAATCGAATAGATTGTGTTGCACTTCCTTTTAAAGCATTGATGAAAGCTTTAGGAAAAAGAATATGAATAAACTTATTATTATATTAATTATGATTTTTACATTATTTAACCCGGCAAATAGTTACCAAAACAATTCAGTTTATGATTTCAATTTTAAGAGTTTAGACGGTGGATTAATACAAATGAAAGAGTATAAAAATAATGTAATCTTAGTAGTTAATGTTGCTAGTAGATGTGGTTACACGCCACAATATGAAGATTTACAATTTATTTGGGATAAATATAAAAATAATAATTTGATTGTAATAGGTATACCAACAAATAATTTTAAACAAGAACCAGCTTCCAATAAAGAAATAAAAGACTTTTGCGAAACAAATTTTGGAATAAATTTTCCAATGACAGAAAAAATGGATGTAATAGGTTCAAACGCTCATCCATTTTATCAGTGGGCAAGGAAAGATTATGGCTTAGGAGCTATACCTAAATGGAATTTTCATAAAATTATAATAGGAAAAGATGGCAAAATTGTTGATACGTTTGCATCTTTTACAAAACCAACCTCAAAGAAATTTATTAAAATAATCGAAAAAGAAATTAAAAAGTAAAGTTATAACCATCAAAAGCTGGCTCAATATTTCTAGGTAATAAATTTTTTAATTTATCATAATCCAAATCAGTATGTAGATTCGTTAAAATTGCTTTTTTGGGTTGAATTTTTTTTATAAACGATAATGATTGTTCAAAATTTAAATGTGAATTATGTTCAGAAATGCGCAAACAATCAATTATTAAATAATTTAAATTTCTGAAGTATTTTAAATTATTATCATTAATTCTATTGCAATCACTTATATAAGCTATTTTCTTAAATATATATGCTGTTGCTTTAATTAAACCATGTTGTACTTCGATTGGCCTTATTCTAAGAGATGTTTTACCCTTATTTATAATAAAATTTTTTTTAATAATGTTAGAACTCATAATTGGTTTGTAATCATATTTTTTTTTAAAACAAAAACTATATTTGTCTTTTAGAATATTTATAGTTTTTTTACTCCCATATACTGGAATTCTTTTTTTATTTTTCCAATAAAAAGGTCTCAACTCAAAAATACCTGATGTTTGGTCAGAGTGTTCATGTGTATAAATAACTGAGTCAATCTCCCCTATTTTATTATTTAATAGTTGTTGTTTAATGTCTGGAGAAGTATCAATCAAGACTGATAAATTTTTAAATTGTATGTGAGCACAACATCTTGTTCTTATATTTTTTTTATTTTTTTTATTAAGATTGCCCCAATAATTTGTTATCCAAGGTGAACCTATAGAACTACCACAACCCAATATAGTAAATTTATTTTTCAATTTAAATTACCAAACAGATTTAAAAAATTCCTTGACGTCTCTGATACAACCTTGTCATATTCAATTTTTTTTAAATTTGATAAATATCTTATTGTATGAATTATGTTGCTTGGTTCATTAGATTTCCCTCTCATCGGCTCGGGGGATAAATAAGGAGAGTCTGTTTCAACTAATAGTCTTTCAAGAGGCACACACTCAAAAGCTTTTCTCAATTCAATAGATTTTTTGAAAGTAATAATACCGCTTGCAGAAATATAACAATTTAAATCTAAAACTCTCTTTGCAAAATCTTTGGATCCAGTGAAACAATGAATCAAAATTTTTAAATCTCGATTTTTATTTTCTTTTTTTAAGATTTCATATGTTTCATCTTCAGCTGATCTGGTATGAATAATTAAAGGTAATTTTAAGTGCCTTGATGCTTTTATGTGCTCCAAAAATAACTTGATTTGAATATCTTTATATGAATTATTATAATAAAAATCTAAACCTGTTTCACCAATACCTATAATTTTTTTATTTAATTTAATTCTTTCTAAAATAGTTTTAAAATTAATTTCTTGATGAGAATTTGCTTCATGCGGGTGAATTCCATAAGTGCCAAAAACATTTTTATATTTATTTACTATATCAATTATTTTTGAAAAATTTTTATCTTGAGTTGAAATTGTAAGCAAATTCATAACACCGTTCAATTTGGCTCTTTTGATTACCTGATCTAATGACGAATTAATTGGCTCGTAATCTAAATGGCAATGAGAATCAATTATCATTTTCAACTTTTTTAAATAAAATATTTTTTTTATCCAATTTCTTCTTATGATCAATAATATTGTTATTATCTAAATTTTGTATATTACATTTTTCTAGACTTATATTCATCATTTTAAATACTTTATTTGTTGCTATCGGTATAATGGGATTAAACAAAATACTAATATTTTTAATCTGAACTATAATTGTGTAAATAATTTGATTCATTCTTTTTTGATCTGTTTTTTTTAAACTCCATGGTTCAGTATCATTAAAATATTTATTTGCATCAAATGAAAAATCCACCACAGATTTTATATAGCTATTTATATCCTGTTTATCCATTAATTGCCTTAAATTGTTAATTTGATCAGTGATTTTTTTATTAAAAGCCTTATCGTCTTCTGTTCTAGACTCAGGTTTAGGAATGATATTATTGCAATTTTTTTCAACAAAACTTAAAACTCTTTGACAAAGATTTCCATAGTTGTTTGCTAGATCATTATTGATACAATTTGTTAAATTGCTTAATGATATATTGCCATCGTTACCTAGCGATACTTCTTTCATTAAATAATATCTCAATTGGTCAATTCCATATTTGTCAATTATGTCTATGGGATCTAAAATATTTCCTAGTGATTTAGACATTTTTTTTTCATCAGATAATATCCATCCATGTCCATAAACCCTTTTAGGTAAAGGTATATCCGCAGCCATTAAAAAAGCTGGCCAATAAATAGCGTGAAATCTTAGAATATCTTTTCCAATTATATGTAAATTGGCTGGCCAGTAATCTTTATATAATTTGTTTTCAGTATTTGGATAATCTAGAGCACTTAAATAGTTTGTGAGCGCATCTAACCAAACATATATAACATGTTTGTCATTTTGTGGCACTTGAATACCCCAGGTGAAAGAAGTTCTGCTTACAGATAAGTCTTTAAGACCTTTTTTTACAAAATTAACTACTTCTTTTCTTCTAGAGGAGGGCAAAATAAATCCAGGATTTTCGTCGTAATATTTTAATAATTTTGTTGACCATTTTGATAATTTAAAAAAATAGGACTCTTCCTCCACCCAATCTACCTTTGATCCTGATATTTTTGCGATTTTATCCCCATTTTTTATTTCGATTTCGTCTTCATCATAGTATGCTTCATCAGAAATTGAGTACCAGCCGCTATATTTATCTAAATAAATATCACCACTCTCAAAAAGTTTATTCCATATGTTCTTAACGGATTTATAGTGTCTTTTTTCTGTTGTACGGATAAAGTCATTATTAGATAAATTTAAAGTAATCGCCAAATCTTTAAATGTTTTTGATAACTCATTACAAAATTCAATAGGTGATTTTTTATTTTTTTCGGCCTCTCTTTGAATTTTTAATCCATGTTCATCTGTTCCAGTTAAAAAAAAAAACATTCTTACCATCAATCTTATTAAATCTAGCTAAAACATCTGCAATAATGCTAGAGTATGCATGTCCCATATGTGGTTTACCAGATGGATAATAAATTGGAGTAGTTATATAAAAATTATTTTCCTTCATCCTATTTGTTGCGATATAAGTTGTAAAGTCGTATTATGGTTTAAATTATAAGTTACAAAATCATCTATATGTTTCATTGTTTTGTTTTTTCTATCAATTAATATTTCTAATGAATTCTTATTTAAAGTTAAATTTTTATATATGCTTAGATTAATTAAGTATTTTACTAAAGATATACAGTGATAGTTTTTTGATTTTTTATAAATTCCCAAAAGTGTCTCAACAACATTTATGAGCTGGTCATTTAATTCAATTTTTTCCTTATGACACAAATAAATATAATTTGCTACCTTACCAGGACTTAATGAAGCATCAAAATTATCAAAATAATCATTCAAACTATTATTTTTTACGAAATTTTGAATAATAATTTTTTTATCTTTTTCACTTAAATAAAACTTAAATTCTAAAACTCTAGATCTGATAGTATCTGATATTTTGCTGGTGTTATTATTAATTAAAATGAAATAATTATTTTTGGTAGGTTCTTCAATGATTTTCAATAATGAATTTTGACAATTAAGATTGTATAAATTTATCTCATCAAGTATGATGAACCTTGGACAATTATTTAAAGTACTTTTAGAAATAGTTTCTTTTAATTTTCTTATATCATCAATTTTTACAGGTATTTGAGTGTCACCTTTTATTATAATAACATTTGAGGAAGTTTTTGATATTATTTCTTTATAGGTTGTAGATTTCGAAGATATTGATAGGTTTTTAAAATTGTAATTATTTTTATCCAATAAAGAAATTATAAAGTGATTTATAAACGTAAATTTTCCAATACCTTTTTCACCAGAAATCATTATAACTTTAGGTAATTTCTTTTCCTTATACAAAGTATGGAAATTTTTAAAATTATTTTCATAACTTAACAGTTTTAAAGTCTGAACAGGTTCTAGGAAAAATTTATCCATTTTTAATTTTTTTTATAACTATATCGAAAATTTTATCCTCCAAAGATTTAGTATTTAAAGATGAGTCAAGAACAAAATAGTTTTTTTTATTTTTAGCAATTTTTAAAAAATAATTTTGAACTTTTTTATAAAAATTTCTTGAAAAATTGTCATATCTGTTTCTGGTTTTTCTTTTTATTAATCTACTCTGTGCAGATCCTTGACTTACCTTTAAAATAAAAACCATGTTTGGTTTTGTTTTTTGCAAAATTACTTTATGGATATGATTTATAAAATTAAATTTAACTTTTTTTCCATACACTTGATAGGCCAACGTAGAGTCAGTAAATCTATCGCAAATTACTATTTTCTTTTTTTTTAAAGCAGGTTTAATTTTAGTTTTTACATGTTCGTTTCTAGCAGCTAAATAAAGAAGTGTGTCAGTATATTTGTCAAACTTATCTTTATCATTTTTTTTAAAGTAATCATCCAAAATTAATTTTCTTATTAATTCAGCACTTTTTGTTCCTCCCGGTTCACGTGTAAGTACGACAGGAAATTTTTTTTTTAATTTATTAAATAATTTTTTTGATTGATAAGATTTTCCACAACCCTCTACACCCTCGAAGACAATAAAAAAAGGTTTTTTTTTATACATCACCCCAAATCAAATAATTTAATGAATTAAATATACTCATTATAAAATTTACTTTTTTTAAGTCCTGGGATGAATAAATTGTTATTTCTTTTAAAAGTTCTTGATCTTTAAAAATTTTTAATTTTGCAATCTCTTGATCTTTTTTAATTGGTGCAACTATCGGACCATTATAATCAATAAAAACTTTTAATTTTCTTGAATCTCTCTTTGATAAAGTAACATAAACGTCATCCTTAGTGATACCGTCAATTGTTTTTGTTTTTCCAAGCCATGCTTTGATCTTAAAGGGGGTTTCGTTGGCTTTTGATATCTCAAATGTATCTGTATTTCTATAACCCCAGTTGAGGAGTTTTAATGAAGTGTTTGTTCTTTTTTGTTTAGTGTCAATACCGCTTATAACAGATATTAATCTTCTTGTGCCTTTTTGCATACTGCTAGCTAAAGAATATTTTTCAACTGCTAAGTATCCAGTTTTAATTCCATCTACACCAATATTTCGATATAAAAGTCTATTTCTATTTGATTGTGTAATTGGATCACCACCGGTCCTATCCCAAGTAAAACTTTTCTCCGCAAAAAGTTTATAATAATTAGGAAAGTTCTTAATTAAATATTTTGACATTAAAGCTATATCTCTTGCTGTAGAATAATTATCAGGATCATTAATGCCTGAAGAGTTTGCAAAATTTGTATTTTCCATTCCTATTTCTGCAGCTTTTTCATTCATCATATAAACAAAATTTTCCTCTGTTCCCGCAATACCTTCTGCTAAAGCTATACATGAATCGTTTCCTGAAACTATAATTATGCCTTTCAGGAGATCTTCAACTGAAACTTCATCATTAACCATTATAAACATGGATGAGTAACCGCTTTGTGACATTTTCCAAGCTTTTCTTGAAATAAGATACTTATCATCTAAAGATATTTCGTTTTTTTTTAATAAATCAAAAGCTATTATAGATGTCATAATTTTTGTCATCGAAGCAGGATAAATCTTAAGATCAGGCTCATTTTCATATAATATTTCATCTGAGTTATAGTCGATAAGAATTGAAGTTTTAGCATTTATTTCTGGTGCGGCGTTTACAAAATTTATTTTTAAAAATAAATATAAAAGGAATACAATAAATTTAATCATTTTGTTTAATATCAAGTTGTTCAAATCCAAATTTTTTTAATTGCATGTAATCGTTTTTCAATAAATTAATTGACGTATAAGGTCCTGATATTAACTCATTTTGATTTTTTTTTTTACTTTTTATTTTAAGTATATTCTTATTTGACAATTGTAAATCCTTAATAATTTTAGATTTAAGAGCTTTTGCACTATCGATAGAGTAAAAAGTTGCTATATTAATGAAATATTTCTTTTTTTTTTTTATATTTTTATATTTTGACTTATTTTTTGATATGTTGGCAATTGAAACTTCTTGAACAGGCGCTTTTTTGCTTACTCTTTTTTCTTCTATAAATGTTTTTGCTTTTTTTGCTTTAAAAGATTTATTTTTTTTTATTTCTATTACTTCTACATAAGGAATATTCTCATTTAAATTTAATTTCAGAGCAATTGGTTTAGTAATTAAAACATTATAAAAATCTGGGTAATTGGAATATTTAGTGTTTTTAATGATAACATTTTTATTATTTTCTGGATTTATGATTTTTATCAACGCTCCCCTTCTCACATAATTTGAGCTTAATTGCATTAGTTCATTATCAAACCGCCTTGAAACATTTTTGTTTTCAAAATCTTCATCTGTATAAATATATGCAAAACCTTTAGAGCTGTGCGATATTTTTTTTGAATTATAATTAATACTATTATTGGCGCATGAATAGGTTAAAATTAATATTATAAATATTTTAAATTTCATTTTTAATCTTATCTTTTAATGTGCAGACAGCTAATGCAAATCTAAGCGATCTATTCCATTTAAGAATTTGTTCATAATTACTAAAAACTATGTAAGCGGGGTTAAATCTATTTGAATCTGATATAATATCTTTATCCGGGGTTATTATAGCCGCAATTGTATTATCATTAATTTCAAATTGGGGCTGATCTTTCAAATATTTCTTAAAATACTTATATTTCTTTTTATGCCTAAGTTTTTTGGCAGAACTATTCAGATATTTAGAGGGAATATTTTCCTTTAACTTTATTTTATAAAAACATGGTTGATTTTGTTTCCAACCTATCTGACTCATGTAATTTGCAGCAGATGCAAAAGAATCCTTAATTTTCTTAAGTTCAATATTATTATTATTATCATAATCAATTGCATAATTTTTAATTGTTGATGGCATAAACTGAAAGTTGCCAAATGCACCAGCCCATGATCCAAAAAGTATTTCTTTGTCGATTACTTTTTGATCCAAAAGTTTTAATAATATTATTAATTCATTTGTAAAGAAGGCGCTTCTTCGTTGATCAAAACTCAATGTAGCTAAAGATGAGATTATATCCATTTTACCTAGGTATTTACCAAAATTTGTTTCGATGCCCATTAATGCAAGCAAAAGTTCTTTTTCAACTAAAAATTTTTTTTCTACTTCATTTATAAGATTTTTTTCATTTTTATATAAAATTAAGCCTTTTTTAACTTTAATTGCATTTGATCTTTTTTTTACATAAGTAAATGTGTCTTCATAAAACTCGGGTTGGTAACGATCATATTCAATAACTTTAGGTAAAAATTTTGCATCTTTCATTATTTCGTCAAAGGTGTCTACAGACACACCATTCTTAATTGCAGTAGATTTAAAATCTAGCACCCATTTTTGAAAGTCGTTAGTTTGATTTGCATAAGATTTATTTGAAAAAAAAAATGTAATCAAACATAAAAATAGAAAGCAAAAATTCAACATTTTTATTTTTATCATAAATTTAATGTTTTTAGAATTATAAATAAATTAACTAATAATTAAGCTAAATACTTAAATAATTTTCAGAATTTAAAATGATTTGTTAATAAATCATAACTTGTTTTACCATGTAAAGTTCCATTTATTGAACAAGTGTTACATGGTTTATTACTTCTATCTTCATTAGAGAGTTTTTTTCTAAAAAAGTTTAGTTTTTCACCAAGCCAAATATCTTCTATATTTTCAGTGTTGACGTTACCAACAATATTAATCCTGCCCCAATCATTTGAGCAGAATAATACTCTTCCATCAAAATCAATAAACATTTTATAGAATGGATAAAAACATTTTCTTTTTATTTCTTGTTTAACTGGTTTTAAATAATCATTTTCTGCTAGCTTTACCATTCCCGAACGATTGTTTAAAAATAAACCCCAATCTTTATGATACCCCTCCCAATGAGGTCTTATATAAAAATAATCTTTATTAATACCTGAGTCTTTTATCATTTTTTCAAATTTTTCTATTTGATGAGGTCCATCGTAAGCGTTTATATATAAATTTGTTAGTCCACTTTTGAATAAATTTTGAATAACACTCGGGTTTAGCTTATCTCCATTTGTATTTGTTTCTAAATTATTTAATTTTAATTTAGATCTAAATATTTTTAAATGTTCTAATAAATTTTTTGTTAATAGCGGTTCACCAAAACCTGAAAAAGATAATCTTCCTTTATAATTTATCATTTTGAGATTTGTAGCAATTTTATTAGTTAAATTTAAATCCATGTGCAGGTTTCTGTTGGGAAATACTTTGGGGTCTACTCTTGGACAAAAAACACATTTTCTATTGCAAAGTTCTGTAAGATTTATTTCAATAACTACTAGACTGTTAAAGACATTTTGATCTTTTTCAGATAATTTGAAATGCTTATCCTCTTGTAATTTTCTCTTTTTTAAAAAATCATCCTGCATTATATAAATTTTTCTATAAAATTATGTGTTAATAAATACTCCTTAATATTGGGTCTCATCTTTTTTTTTAAAAAAGCATTCGCTTGTGATAAAAAACCATACTTGAATTGAGATTTTAAATCAATAACTTCCTTTGTTAATACGGGAACAAAGTATTTGTTATTTCCTAGCGTTTCTTTTTTCATATTTTTATATATCCTTAACTTTTCAATAGGACTCAAAATAAATATTTCTCCATTTTTAAATCTAATAATTAGTTTGTTATTTTCTGATGTGTTATTAAAAATATTGATCCTACAATTGAAATTACGATAACTACAAATATAATGTCCCGAAGAAATACTCTTTTTATTAAATAAACTTTTTAATACTTTAAAGTCAAGTGGACTTCCAAATAAAAAAATAACTAAATCAAGATAATGAATTGATGAAAAAAAAGTTATAAATTGAATTGGTTTTTTGAATCTTTTTTTAAATAAATTAAAATTTTCTGATAAATTAAGTTCTACATCAATAATTTTATTTTTATCCGCTACAATTCTTTTTTTAATATATTGAATAGTGCTGTAATATCTTCGATTTAAAGCTACGAATTTATTATTTTTAAAAGATATTTTGTGAATATTTTTTTTATTTAAACTTAAAGGTTTTTCAAAAAGAATGGGTTTTTTATTATCTTTTAATATTTTTAAATATTTATCATTCAGAAACCACGGCACAGCGACAACCAATGCATCAAACGTATTCGATATATTTTTAATACCTTTTATAATTGTCACTTTTTTTTTATTGAATCTTTTTAAATTTTTGTTACTTTTAATATTTCTTGTTACAATTATTATTTTCTGCTTTAATAATTTATTGAAGCATTTAAAATGATTGTAAGCTGCGTAACCAGTGCCAACTATACAAATTTTTTTTATTTTAAGCATTTATAAATATTAAGACTTGTATTCTTTTTCCATTTTAAGCCACATGTCAGCATATTTATTAGTTTTGTATTCATTATCTAACCATGGACCGCCCTCTGTAAAATGAATTGCTTTTGGTTTAATTTTCTCATTATCGTACCATCCAACTAACCAATTCCACTCAATACCAACCTCACCTATTTCGTTATCTTTTAGCCAACCAAATCTATGGAGATATTTTCCAGTTTCGCTGTTAACCATTTCTAAATCGACTTTTTTATTAGATGGATGACCACAGTTCCACAAAACCATAGAACTCCAATTTTTTCTTGGATATAACAATTGTTTTGCACCAATTTTTTTTTTTAATATTTTTAGGCTCATATTTATGATGCACACACATTATTGCGTATTGACTATCTTTTAAAGAAAACAAATTATTTATATCGTCCATCCATAAAAAATCTGAGTCGCAAAAAACAGCCCACCCTTTATAATCCATTAAATAAGGAATTAGAAATCGAGAAAATGTAAATTCAGTTGAGCTTAAATTATCGTGGGATCTTTTATAACAGCCTTTTTTTCTTAACTCCTCTAATTTTAAATGATTTATTTTAACTTTATTATGAGAAAATTTTTTAATTGAGTATTCACAAATATTACTGGCAATTTCTTCCTTGCTATCAAAACCTATAAATACATTGTTTACTATACTGTTCATATTTTGAACTATATGTTCATATTTTGAACATAAAGTCAAACGTGTATTTTTGTTAAAATATAAAGCTACTTTATGAAATAATACTTGTCAAAAATTATTTTTTTTGAGAAATGATTCCATATTTGATATCTTCCATCGTAATTGAGGGTTTTGTCTTGTATAGTATTTAAAATCTATTTTATTTTTAAGATATTTGTTAATAATAAACTTTTTTGATTTTTTTAAGTTTTCATTTATCTCATTTGGAAAACCCGAAAACCCTTGCTTGGGAAAAAGTAAATCATTACCAAAGTATTTAACAAATAATTTACTTAAAAGAATTTTATTTTTTATTTTATCGCCATTTAGACTAATTTTAAACCTTATAGGTAAATTTAAAGCAAATTTTATTAATTCTTTTCTTAAAAAAGGTGATCTTGGCTCTACTGAGTTATACATTGACATCAAATCAGTCCCTCTTAAACCTACTGAAGACAATTGTACAGCTGTATCAATTAACATCATAGCTTGTCTATTTCTTTCATCGGTATTTTTAATAAAATTGTAGGCATTCAAACTCTTTTTCCAATAAAAATCCATTTTTTTTTTAAAATATTTAAGCTCTAAATTTTTTTTAAAAAAACCTGTATATAGTAATTTTGTATAATTTGATTTGTTTATTTTTTTATTAGATATTTTTTGTCTATAAGTTTCATAACCACCAAATAATTCATCTGCACCATCTCCACCAAAAATACATTTACTATTTAAGGATTTGGCTTGTCTAGCAATAATCATTCGACCTGGAAAGTCATGAGAATTTATTGGTGAAGAGCAGACTTCTAAACATTTTTTATAACTATTTTTATAATCCTTTAATGAAACATTCTTTTTCAATATTTTACTCTTAATTTTATTTTCAAATAGTTTTATTTTATTAGATATTTTATCCTTACCCAAATGATCTAAAGTTATAAACTTTATTTTTTTATTTATTTTATTGATGATGTATGAGATTATAGATGAATCTACACCACCACTTATAATAGATGATGAATTTCTATCAAAAGGTATCATCTGTTTAATATTTCTCTTCAAAATACTTTCTAACTCATTGATTAAAAATATTTCTTTTTTTTTTTGATTTTTCATATACATCTTTTTATCAACTAGATCAAAAATACTAAGTGAATGGGATTTTTTAAATTTCATATTATCGATATCTAGAGTAAGAGTATCGCCTGGATTTATAATAGATAGATTTTTATAAATAGTTTTCTCAAAACTTATAAAATGTCTTGTGTAAAAATAACTTTTTAAAATATCTTTATTTAAATATAATTTTTTAACAAATAAATTAATTGGCTTAATTTCTGAGGATAATATAATAAACTTATTATCTTCATAAAGAAATAATGATTTTTCACCTTGTGGATCTCTTGAGATTATTATTTTTTTTTTAATACTATCATACACAACAAAAGCATACATACCATCAACTAATTTAGTAATATTTTTTAAGTTAGTATGAGTAAATAAATTTACAAGAACATTGGTATCTGAATATTTTGATCTTAATTTACTTGAAATTTTTTTTGATAATTCTATATAATTATAAATTTCTCCATTATACGCAATTAGATATCTATGATCATGGGATGTATAGTGATCTATTCTTTTATTTTTATCACCCGCCATAGATAAAACAGTTTGACCAAAAAAAATATTGTCCTTTATGTTAAAAAAATTATAGTCGGGTCCTCTTCTTTTTAATTCGTCTAATGATTTTAGACATTTTTTAATATTGATTTTATTTTTTTTTTTTGGAATTACTACAAAAATACCACACATTTAGTTAATTACCTTGAGTTAAATATTTCTTTATAATTTTTTTACGAATAGAATTATTTTTATCATAAAACATAATTTTATCAGAATAGGACTTTGCTATTTTATTCCAACTTTTATTTTTTAAAGTAAGAACTTTATTTATTTTTTTTTCAAGTTTTTTTTCGTTATTTCCACAATACCAAAACGGTCCGTCATTTGGATAATTTTGTTTTATATTAGGTTTGTATTTAATATGATTATACGAGACTATTCTACATTTTCTGGATAAGAATTCATATCCCAGAGTTGAATGTGAAAAAATGATTAAAGAAGCAGAGGCTAAATGTAAATATTTACGTCTATCTTCTTTTTTTGATAAATCTTTTCCTGAAAAATATGTAAATTTTATGTTAGGTATATTCTTTAAAATATATTTAGAATTGTTTTGATTTGGTCTATCCAAAAAATACAATTTTAAATGATTTCTATTACAATAATTATAAATCATTTTTAATTTATTTATTTCTTGTATATTAATTTTTAATTTGCTTGATATAAAAACTACTTTTTTTTTATTTTTTTTTACATTTAACTTTCTATTATTATTCTTAGCATTTCCTGCTATTATAATTTTACCTTTAATGAATTTTTTAAATTTATTTTTATCGTTAGAACCAAAGACAAAATAATAATCACAATAATATGATATATTTTTTTTAGTTTCATTATTTGAATAATTATAAAATTTATTATCTCTCATACCATTTTGATCTGATATATAAATTGCCTTTGGATATATTTTTTTTAATTTATAGAAGGCTGGATTATTATCTACTGAGGTATAAATAATTTTTGGTTTTACAGAGTTTAAATAATTTTTTTTATATTCTTGAAAAAAATTTAATAAATTAAATTTAAAGAAAGTTTTAAGCAAAATACTTAGGTTTATTCTCTCAAATCTATTATGAAAAACAGCAGTTTCATCCATTTTAAAAAATATTTGTGAATAGCCTGTTATTTTAGTCATATTATCATAAATCAAAACTTTTTTTACCTTTGGCATAAAAATGTCAAATTTGATGAATATTAATTTTTTTATAAATTGAAATAAGGTCATTTTTTATAGAATTTAAATCTTATACTATAATTTATATTTCTTAACCTAATTTTGATTGAAATTATTTTCAAATATTCATATAAAACCATATTTGGGAGAGGTGGCTGAGCGGTTGAAAGCACTGGTCTTGAAAACCAGCAACGAGGCAACTCGTTCGTGGGTTCGAATCCCACCCTCTCCGCCATTAAAATTTAAAATTTTTGAATAAATTCAATATTTTTTTAGACTCAAAATCAATTTCTAAATTTCCAGTATTATAAAATTTATAAATAACTTCATCTTCTAATTTTAAAAATTTATATAATTCCATTAAATCACTTTCATTAAGTTCATTAATGTACTTATTAACAAATTTACTTAATAGAATGTCCATTTCTTTTGTGCCTCTATAATTAGCTGTGTAAATAATCTTATTTTTTAAAGAATTATTATTATTCATAAAAATATATATTATATATAATTATATGGAAAATATTGAAAATAAAATTGATTTATTTCAATCTATTAATTCTATTAAGGGTGTTGGAAATAAAATCACAAAATATCTGCAAAATAAAAAAATAAACAAAATTAAAGATCTATTGCTAGATTTTCCTTACTCTTTTACTGATAGAAGTAATTTAGTAGAGACCGATAATCTAGAAATGGGCAAAATAGCAACACTAAAACTAAAAGTATTGAGATATAATTTTCCCAGAATAAGAAATTTACCTAACAAAATTATATGTGAAGATAAAAAGGGAAAAATCGATATTGTGTATTTTAATTCAAAAGAACCATATTTAAGAAAAATATTCCCCTTAAACAATAATATTATAATAAGTGGTAAGGTTAATTTTTATAATAATAAATATCAAATTACTAATCCGGACTATGTTACCAAAACTGAAAATATACAAGAGGTCCAAAAATTAATACCTAAATATAGTCTAACTGAGGGTTTGACTGAAAAGAAATACAGGAAAATTATTGATGATGTTTTAAAAAAAATACCCGATTATAATGAATGGCATGAAAATAAAATATTTAAAAAATTAAATTTACCTACTTGGAAAAGCTCAATAATAAATTTACATAATCCAAATAATAAAAGAGATGTAAATTCAATTTATTATAAGAGAGTAGCATTTGACGAAATATTTACAAATTTATTAATTCACTCCCATAATAGAGAAAAATTAAAAAAGATTAAGAAAAAAGAAAAAAAGATTTTATACACTGATACAACTTTTTCAAAAAGGCTAAGTTTTAGATTAACAAATAATCAAAAAAAAATTATTAAAGAAATTAATAATGATCTTATGTCAAAAAGAAAGATGTTTAGAATTTTACAAGGAGACGTTGGATCAGGTAAAACTATTATAAGTTTTATAACAGCCCTCAATGTAATAAAGTCTGGTTATCAATGCGCTTTAATGGCACCAACCGAAATTCTAGCCAAACAACATATCAATTCTTTTAAAAAAATATTCAATTATTTGAATATAAATGTAGAACTTTTAACAGGTAAATCTAAGCAATCAGAAAGAAAAAAAATTATTGAAAAAATAAAACAAGGAAAAGTAGATTTTATTTTTGGTACCCATTCGTTATTTCAAAAATCAGTAGAATTTAAAAATTTGGGATACATAGTAATTGATGAGCAACATAAATTTGGTGTAAAGCAAAGAATGGATCTCTCTGAAAAGGGAGGAAAAAATTGTGATGTTCTTTTAATGTCAGCAACACCCATACCACGCACCATGATGATGACAGTGTATGGAGATATGGATATTTCAAGATTAAAAGAAAAACCCTTAAATAGAAAACCAGTTTTAACTTTGAGCAAACCAGAAAAAAAAAATTGATGAAGTTATTAATTTTGTAAAAAAACAAATTTGCATTGGTAATCAAGTTTTCTGGGTATGTCCATTTATTGAAGATAGAAATAATCCGGAATTTGTATCAGTGAAAAAAAGATATGAATTAATAAGTAAAAAATTCCCAAAAAAAGTTGGCTTGATTCATGGCTCGTTAAATAAAAATGAACAAGAAAAATTATTAGAAAGATTTTTAAAAAAAGAAATTAAAATTTTAATTTCTACAACTGTAATAGAAGTCGGCATTGATTTTCCAAATTCGAATCTTATTATAATTGATAATTCAAATAAATTTGGATTAGCTCAATTGCACCAACTTAGAGGTAGAGTTGGTAGAGGTGAAAAACAAGGAATTTGTATTTTATTATACAAAGGCAACTTAAGCAAAAATGCAGTCAAAAGAATAAAAATTTTAAAATCTTCAAATGATGGATTTGAAATTTCTGAAAAAGACATGCAACTTAGAGGTTATGGTGATCTAATTGGTTTCCAACAGAGTGGTATAAAATATTTTAAAATAGCTGATCCAATGGCACACGAAGATTTATTTCAGGCTGCAGAGAATATTATTAAAGAAAAAAAATTAAATAATAATGATATTAATAAATATAATTTTTTATTAAAATTTTTCGACAAAACTGATGTAATTTAATCTATGCTAGAAGTTCCTGCAGATACAATAAATTTAGATGCTTGTTCAAAAGAAATATTTAAAAAGATTAAATCTTTTCTTGGGACCATTAATAAAAATCCACTAGTTGGATTTGGAGTGGTTGGTACAAATACATTTACAAGTTCTTTTCCGACTTTTTCACTTATTATGCCCTTATTATCTTTAGTGGCAAAACCTAAAGCCCAAACACCGGTCCTAGGGTACTCTAATAACACGACACTTTTTTCATCGTTGTCACTTTTAGTCAAAGTTTGTGTCATTTGACCTATTGCTGAGTAAATAGTTCTTAATATTGGTATTTTTTTTAATATAACATTTAATAGATCAATTATTTTTTTTCCTAAGAAAGATACAGATAACCAACCAATAATAGTAATTAATAAAAAAGCGATGATAATTTCTATTCCCGGAATATCGATTGGCAAATAGCTGTTTGGATTTAACTCTTTTGGTAATATCTTAGAGGATATCTTAATGATGAATAATGTTACATAAAGAGTTATACCTATTGGTATCAAAACTACTGCACCAGCTAAAAAATAATTTCTTAGTTTGGCAACGATTGATTTTTTTTCTTTATTTTTTTGCATTTATGAATAGCTTGAATATATTATAAAAATTAATATTAATATAAAAATTGCAATTAACAATTTATTATTTAATATCATCATATGGATAATAACATAAATAGGAGAAAATTTCTTAAATTATTTAGTTGTGGATGTTATTCCTTAGCTTTGGGCTCCTGCTCAACCGTGCCTATTACTGAGAGAAAGCAATTAACTATTTATCCAGAGTCAGTTATTAATCGTCAGGCAGCGTCAGCATATGCAGCCTTCAAAAGCAAAAATAAACTAATTAACACTGGTAAAGAAATCTCTAATATTAAGAATATTGGAAGAAAAATTGAAAATGCTGTAACAACGTATTTTCAAAGAGAAAATTTAAATGATCCGACTAAAAATTTTGAATGGGAATATGTTCTTGTAGATAATGACAAGGTGGTAAATGCATGGTGCATGCCCGGGGGAAAAATCGCAGTTTACACGGGCATATTAAATATTACAAAAAACCTAGATGCATTATCAATCGTGATGGGTCATGAAATAGCTCATGCTGTTGCTAAACATTCAATAGAGAGACAAAGCCAAGCATTAACTCTGAATATTGGTACACAAGTGGCCGATATATTTTTGGGTGGAGCGATCAATAGAACAAGAAGCACGGTAGGTAGAAACACTGGATTTGATATTTTTCAATTGGGCATCATGAATCCATTTGGAAGAAAACAAGAAACCGAAGCTGATTATTTGGGATTAATATTTTCATCTCTATCAGGTTACAATATAAAAGAGTCGGTCAAATTGTGGAAAAGGATGGCAGATAAAAATAAAGGTAAAGAACCTCCACAATTTATGAGCACCCATCCATCTAGTGAAAATAGAATTAATAATCTAAACAAATGGGTAAATGATATAATTGTAAAATACCCACCAATAAAAACTTAATAAGTTTTTGGTGAGCCCTGATGGACTCGAACCATCGACACCCTCCTTAAAAGGGAGGTGCTCTACCAACTGAGCTAAGGGCCCGTAGAAAAATGCTTTTATATATAATTTAGTATAATTTCAATTACTATTTTTTTCACAATACTTTTATATATTTATTATAAAACTTAAGAAAACTACCTTTTTTAATATTTTTTCTTATCTCACGCATTAATTCTTGATAAAAATTGACATTATGTAAAGAAATTAACATAGAAGCCAGTATTTCATTGCTTTTGATCAAATGATTTAAATAACTCTTTGAATAAATGCTTAAATTTCTAATCTTTGTTTTTCTATCTAGGGGTGATTTATCATGTCTATATTTTGAGTTTTTTAGATTTATTTTACCCTGCCATGTGAATGCTAACCCTGTTCTTCCAGATCTAGTTGGTAATACACAGTCAAACATGTCAACACCATTCTTAACAGCTCCCAAAATGTCACCTGGCATACCTACACCCATTAAATACCTTGGTTTATTTTCAGGCAAAAATTTTACAAAATTTTCTAAAATGTAAAACATTTGACTTTGAGTTTCACCAACTGCCATACCTCCTATGGCATAACCATCAAAACCGATTTCTTTTAATTTTTCCAAACTTTCAATTCTTAAATCCTGGTATAAACCCCCTTGTGTAATACCAAATAAAGCCTTTTTGTTATTTTTACCAAACTCAACTTTGCTTCTTTTTGCCCAATTGGTCGAAATATCAATGGCATTGGAGAGAATTTTTTTATCTCTTGTAAGTTTCGGGCATTCATCAAGCACCATTAATATATCTGAATTTATATCCTTTTGAATTTGAATACTTTTTTCCGGACTTAAAATTATTTTTTTTCCGTCTAAATGAGATCTAAATATGGCACCAAGTTTTTTATCAATTTTATTAAATTTAGATAACGACATAATTTGATAACCTCCAGAGTCTGTGAGTATTGGTCTATCCCAATTCATAAATTTATGAATTCCATTAAATTGTTTTAAAACATCTACTCCAGGCCTCAACATCAAATGATATGTATTGCCTAAAATAATCTGGGTTCCTGTATTTTTAATATCGTCTGAATAAATACCTTTAATAGTTCCCTGTGTTCCTACCGGCATAAAAGCTGGAGTATCAATTTGCCCCCTTGATGTAATTATTTTACCTAATCTAGAATTCTTATCTTTTTTAAGGACTTTAAATGAAAAATTATTTTTCATTTAATCTATTTTTGTCTAATGCTTATAATCTTATCTGGGTTCTCGACTAGACCGTTACCTCCCTCGCCTTTTTTTAATTGATCTATTAACTCCATACCTTTTATAATTTTTCCAAAGGCGGTATATTGACGATCAAGATGAGGGGCTGAGTCAAAGCAAATGAAAAACTGACTATTAAAGCTATTTGGATCCGCAGATCTTGCTGCAGATAAAATACCTCTAACGTGAGCAATATCTGAAAATTCTGCATTTACATTTGGAAGCTCTGAGCCACCTGTGCCAACTAAAGACAAATTGTAATCTTTACTATCTATTTTTCCAAATTTTACATCACCTGTTTGAGCCATAAAACCATCTATCACTCTATGAAATACGACATTGTCGTACAATCCTTCTTTAGATAATTTTTTAAATCTTTCAACGTGATTTGGTGCAACGTCCGAAAAAAGTTCAATTTCAACTTCTCCTTTTTCTAACTTCATAATCATCTTATTTGTCTCCGCGTTAAGGTTAATAAATAAAAAAAAAAACAGTATTTGTATAAAAATATTTAATTTCATTAAATCTTATTTTTCAAATATTTTACAGTAGATTTTGTTAAAAATCTTCTTGTATTGCCATTTAATTTAGAAATTTCTTTTACAAATTTAGATGAAATAATTTGATTTTCTATATCCGACATTAAAAATATAGTTTCAATTGAATTATTGAGTTTTTTATTCATTCCTGCTAATTGAAATTCATACTCAAAATCTGAAACAGCTCTTAATCCTCTTATTATAATTGAGGCATTATAATTTTTACATAAATTTATTGTCAAATTATTAAAAGATATAACTTTAATCTTTTTTTTATTAAGTTTTAAATCATAAAATAATGATTTATTAATAATTTCCAATCTTTCATCAATCGAAAAAAAATAATCCTTATTAATATTGTTCGTGGTAGCAACAATTAATCTATCAACTATTTTCAGAGATTTTTTAATCACGTCAATATGACCAAGCGTGATCGGATCGAATGTCCCTGGATAAATACCTGTTCTCATTTAAGAGATATTATCTTCTATTTTTATTACAGAAACAACTTTTTCTTTGTCGTTTAATTTCTTAATTCTTACTCCTTGAGTATTTCTGCCAGCAACTCTTATTTCTTTAACTGCACATCTCATCACACTTCCTTTATCAGTCGAAAGAATAATTTCATCATTTTCATTTACAACAAGACTCGAGGCGACATCTCCATTTCTTGATGAGTTAATAATTCCTATAATACCTTTTCCTCCTCGATTAGTAACTCTATATTGTCTATAGGATGTTCTTTTACCATATCCATTTTCAGACACAGATAATATAAATTTTTCCAAACCAGTTTTTAAATCTTTATCTGAATTAATAATCTTTTTATCAATTTTAGGATTTTCAATTATAGATAATGAAATTACTTTATCATTATCATTTAATTGAATGCCTCTAATCCCTTTTGATGATCTTCCTTTAAAAAGCCTCAGTTTTTTTGACATAAACCTAATGCATTTTCCAGATTTAGTACTTAACAAAATGTCCTGATCATCTCTACATATTTTAACACCTATAATTTTATCATTTTCTTCTAACTTCATTGCTATTTTTCCTGAAGCATTAATATTAATAAAATCCTCAAGTGAATTTTTTCTAACATTTCCTTTCGATGTTACAAATATAACCATAAACTTCTTCCATTCATTTTCATCTTCAGGTAATGGCATAATAGAACTAATTGAGTGATGATTTTTAAGGGGTAAAATATTAAATATTGATTTTCCTTTTGAAGCTGCTGTTCCTTCAGGTATTTTATATGCTTTAATTTTATAAACAAGACCTTGAGTTGAAAAGAATAGAACAGGTGTATGGGTATTAGCTGTAAATAATTGTACAACAAAATCTTCATCTCTAGTTGTTATACCAGTTTTACCTTTTCCACCTCTTTTCTGAGATTTTAATGATACTAATGGACTTCTTTTAATATAACCCTGATTTGTTATATTGATTATCACAGACTCTTTTTGAATAGTCTCTTCAATATTATAATTTAAGACGGCATCAATTATCTTTGTTCTTCTAGGAACACTAAATCTTTTTTTGATTTCATTTAATTCTTCGGTGATTAATTTGAATAATTCTTTTTTTGAATTTAAAATTTTTTTAAATTCTTGAATTAAATTTGACAATTTGTTTATCTCAGTTTCAATTTCTGATATGCCATAACCAGTCAATTTCTGTAACTTTAATTCCAAAATTGCTGAAGCTTGTTCTTCGGATAAAGAGTAACCTGAAGTACTTTTCTTTTTTTCTATAATTTGAACCAATTTAGTACTTTTTTTTATTTGCCATTTTTTAAGTAGAAGATTTTTCTTAGCTGTTGACGTATCTTTGGATTTTTTTATAATTTTAATTATTTCATCTATATTTTCGACAGCTGCTGCTAATCCAATTAAGATATGCGCTCTTTCTTCTGCTTTTTTTAGATCATGTTTAACTCTTTTAGTTACAGTAGTTTCTCTAAATTTAAGGAATTCAGAAATAAAATCTTTTAAATTTAAAATCTTTGGTTTATTATTTACTAAGGCTAAGGTATTAAAGCTAAAAGAGCTTTCTATACTTGTTAATTTATAAAGCTGTCTTCTAACAGTTTCTGGCTCTACCCCTCTTCTTAATTCAAGAACAACTCTAATTCCTTCTCTATTTGACTCATCTCTTATGTCGCTTATGCCCTCAATTTTTTTATCTCTAGCTAGCTGAGCTATCCTCTCACTTAACGTTGATTTATTAATTTGATATGGAATAGATTTTATTATCAATATTGATCTTCCATTTTTTTTTTCTTCAAACTCAATTTCGCCTCTAATTTTAAAAGATCCTCTTCCTTTATTATATCCCTGCTTGATAATATCTTTTCCAATTATTAATCCTCCAGTTGGGAAATCAGGACCGGGTACCAATTTCATAAGTTGGGATATACTTATGTCATTGTTGGCAATATAAGAATTTGTTGCATCAATTATTTCACCTAGGTTATGGGGTGGTATACTAGTCGCCATTCCTACTGCGATACCACCAGCACCATTAACTAATAAATTTGGATATTGCGATGGTAGGACTGTTGGTTCTTGTTCTGTCTCATCGTAATTGTTTCTATAATCTACTGTATCTTTTTCTAAATCCTCTGTTAAAAATTTTGAGATTTTAGCTAATTTAGTTTCTGTATACCTCATTGCTGATGGCGGATCTCCATCAATGGAACCAAAATTACCTTGACCTTCAATTAATGGTAGGCTCATAGAAAAATCTTGAACTAATCTTACAAGAGCATCATAAACAGCTTGATCTCCATGGGGGTGGTATTTACCTATAACGTCTCCCACTATTCTCGCAGATTTCCTGAAATTTTTTGTCCAGTCATAGCCTCCTTTATACATAGCATAAATAATTCTTCTATGAACTGGCTTTAGACCATCTCTCACATCAGGCAAGGCTCTACTTACAATTACACTCATCGCGTAAGATAAATAAGATGAGCTCATTTCATCTTGAACTAAAATTGGTTTTTGAGAATTTTTATAATTTAAATCACTTTTTTCCATAATTTTTAAAATGGAATTTCATCGTCGAGGTCAGAATTTGTTTGGTTTAATTCATCATTTGGTAAGGAGCTTTTTTTTTCTGTTACCAAGTTTTGATTATCAGATTTACCACGAGAGTCTAACATCGTTAGACTAGAGTTATAACCCTGAAGAATTATTTCTGTTGAATATTTATCTTGTCCAGAACTCTCTTCTTTCCATTTTCGTGTGGATAGTTGACCTTCAATAAAAACGTTTGCTCCCTTTTTAAGATACTGTTGAACAACATTAATTAAACCCTCGTTAAAAATCACTACTCTATGCCATTCTGTTTTTTCTTTTCGCTCGCCAGAAGATTTGTCCTTCCATGACTGACTTGTTGCTAAACTTAGCCTTGCGACGTTTTTACCGTTAACCATTTGTTTAATTTCAGGATCTGCCCCCAATCGCCCGATTAACATCACCTTATTTAGACTACCTGCCATCTTTTTAAGAATTTTTTTTTTGATTTATAAATTAATTATATTATTTTATATCATATTTAACTAATAAAGATAAGCTGATTATTAAATTTAAACAAAAATATGTTGAAAAAAATCGTTATAAAAGGGGCAAAAGAACACAATTTAAAAAATGTTTCTTTGGAATTACCAAAAGATAATTTTGTTGTTATCACAGGATTATCTGGATCTGGAAAATCGTCGTTAGCATTCGACACTATTTATGCAGAAGGTCAAAGACGATATGTTGAGAGTCTATCAGCATATGCAAGACAGTTTCTAGATAAAATGAAAAAGCCTAACGTAGATTTTATTGAAGGTTTGAGTCCCGCAATATCAATAGAGCAAAAAAATACTTCTAAAAATCCTAGATCAACTGTAGCAACAGTAACCGAGATTTACGATTATATGAGAGTTTTGTATGCTAGAGTTGGGATCCCATATTCACCATTTACTGGAAAACCTATTGTTTCACAGTCAGTTAGTGACATGGTTGATAAAATAAAAAAATTACCAAAAAATAACACAATTTATTTGCTAGCTCCGATAGTAAGAGGCAGAAAGGGTGAATATAAAAAAGAAATTCTAAATTATAAGAAAAGAGGTTTTCAAAAAATAAAAGTTGATGGTAAGTATTATGAAATCGACAAGTTTCCTAATCTAAATAAAAAAATAAAACATGATATTTCAATTATCGTAGATAGAATAGTTCTTAATTCATCTTTAGGTAACAGACTTGCGGATAGTATTGAAAGTGCTTTAAATTTATCAAATGGTTTGTTGTTAGTAGAATATGAGAATGAGACTTTGCCCAAAACTTATAGAAAAGTTGAATCTGTATTATTTTCTTCAAAATTTTCGTGTCCAGAAAGTGGATTTACAATAGAAGAAATTGAACCAAGGCTTTTTTCCTTTAATTCGCCTTATGGTGCTTGTGAAGAATGCGAAGGTATTGGAAGTAACTTAAATGTAGATCCTAAACTTGTTATTCCAGACGAAAAAAAAAGCGTACAGGATGGTGCCATAGTCCCTTGGTCTAAATCAACATCTCTTTACTATGCGCAAACTCTCTCTTCTTTGGCTAAGCATTATAAGTTTTCACTGTCTGAGCAGTGGAAAAAATTACCGAATAAAATTAAAGATATTATTCTATTTGGATCTGATGAAGAAGAAATTAAATTTTATTATGATGATGGATATGGAAAATATAGTACGAAAAAATCATTTGAAGGTGTAATTAATAATCTAGAAAGAAGATACCTCGAAACTGATAGTGACTGGAAAAGGGACGAAATTTCTCAATATCAGAGTGAGTCCAACTGTGAAAAATGTAAAGGTTTAAGACTAAAAGATGAAGCTTTATGTGTAAAAATTGACTCAATTAATATTAGCGAGGTAACAAGAAAATCAATTGATGAAGCAAAAATTTGGTTTGAAAATCTTGAAAATATTTTTAATGAAAGAGAAAAAAAAATCGCTCAACATATATTAAAAGAAATTAATGAAAGATTAAATTTTTTATTGAATGTTGGATTAAATTACTTAACTCTTTCAAGAGAATCCGGAACACTTTCTGGTGGTGAAGCTCAAAGAATACGTTTAGCTTCACAAATAGGATCAGGATTAACTGGTGTTCTTTATGTACTGGATGAACCATCTATAGGATTGCATCAAAGGGATAATAAAAAACTCATAAGAGCTCTAAAAAGATTAAGAGATCTAGGTAACACGGTAATTGTTGTAGAGCACGATATTGAAACAATTGAAAACGCAGATCATATAATCGATATAGGACCTGAGGCAGGCGTTAATGGTGGAAAAATTGTTGCTCAAGGTAATTTAAAAGAAATTATATCAAAAGAAAATAGTCTTACAGCAGATTATTTATCTGGTAAAAAAATAATACATACACCAAAAAAAAGAAGGTCTGCTAAAAATGGAAGATATTTAGAAATAAGCGGAGCTACAGGAAATAATTTAAAAAATGTAAATTTAAAAATTCCTCTTGGAACTTTTACTTGTGTAACTGGAGTTTCAGGAAGTGGAAAATCTACATTAATTCTCCATACCTTATATAATGCTTTGAACCTTATGTTGAATAAAAACAAATCAAGAAAAATACCTAAAGCATTTAAAGGTTTTAAAGGTACTGAACTTATTGACAAAATTATTGATATAGATCAATCGCCGATCGGAAGAACTCCCAGATCAAATCCGGCAACATATACTGGTGCTTTTGGTCCTATAAGAGATTGGTTAGCTAATTTACCAGAATCTAAGGCGAGAGGATATAAGGTGGGAAGATATTCGTTTAATGTAAAAGGTGGTAGATGTGAAACGTGTGAAGGTGATGGAGTTATTACTTATGAAATGCATTTTTTACCTGATGTTTTTATTCCATGTGATACTTGTAAAGGAGCAAGATATAATCGGGAAACATTAGAAATTAAATTTAAAAACAAAAATATTGCTGAAGTTCTAGATATGACTGTTGATGAAGGATGCGATTTTTTTGAGAATATTCAAACTATTAGATCAAAATTAATTACCCTTAAACATGTGGGTTTAGGCTACATGAAGATTGGGCAACAAGCTACTACTTTATCTGGTGGTGAAGCTCAAAGAATTAAATTAGCTAAAGAGTTATCGAAGAGATCCACAGGTAGAACACTTTATATATTAGATGAACCTACAACTGGCTTACACTCTCACGATATAAAAAAACTTTTGGATATATTACAAGCGTTTACTAACACAGGTAATACAGTGGTTGTAATTGAGCATAACTTAGACGTAATTAAAACTGCGGACCATATAGTTGATATGGGTCCAGAGGGTGGTTCATCTGGTGGAAAAATTGTAGCAGAAGGAACCCCTGAAATTGTAGCAAAATGTGACAATAGTTTCACTGGCAAGTTTTTAAAAGAATTATTAGGTGAGACTAAGATGAAAAAAACTGCTTAATTTTTAAACTTTGTGGTATAATGAATCATGGTCAATATATTACAATCCCTGTCTAAAACAATCCATCTATCGGTTGTGATTGCAATTCTATTGTTTGTTGGTTTGTATTTTTTAGGTGGTGAATGGGCATTTGATCAGATATTTTGGAGTTGGTTATTTAGATATGCTCATGTTCTTGCGGGAATAATGTGGATTGGTTTGCTTTGGTATTTAAATTTTGTTCAAATACCTAGTATGCCAAATATTCCTGACGAACAAAAGCCAGCTATCGGTAAAGTTATAGCTCCAAAAGTTCTATTTTGGTTTAGATGGGCTGCTTTTGCGACAATAATAACTGGTCTTTTAGTTGCTTATTTAAATGGATATTTGCATCAAGCTATGACGTTAGGTATCGGTGATGGTGTTGGAAAACATACTGCTATCGGTATTGGAATGTGGCTGGGGTTAATAATGGCTTATAATGTTTGGTTTATAATTTGGCCAAACCAAAAAAAAGCTTTAGGGATCGTAGAATCTACACCTGAAGAAAAAACAAAATCTGCGAAAACAGCAATGCTTACCTCAAGAGTAAACACTCTACTTTCAATTCCAATGTTGTTGACAATGGTTGCCGCGCAAAATCTATATTAGTTTAATTTGAAATATTTTCCTCTTTTTTTTCTAAAGTTTTATAACTAACTTTTAGCAATCCTAAAAATGGTGATGCTACAAATATTGAAGAATAAGTTCCGATTACTACTCCAATTATCATAGCCAGTGAAAAACCTTTTAATATTTGTCCTCCCAATAAGAAAATGGAAAATAGTGCTAGAAGTGTTGTTACTGATGTTATTAAGGTTCTTGATAAAGTTTCGTTAATCGACAAGTCTGCAATCTCATTAAATTTTAATTTATTATATTTATTAAGATTTTCTCTTATCCTATCATAAATGACAACTGTATCATTCATTGAATAACCAATTATGGTCAGGACAGCAGCAACAATAGATAAATTTATTTCAATTGATAAAATAGAAAATATTCCAATAGTTATGAAAACATCATGAAATAAAGCAATTATTGAACCCAAACTAAATTGCCACTCAAATCTTACCCATATGTAAAATAACATTGCCAATAATGAAATTGATATAGCTAATAATCCAGATTTAAGCAGTTCTGAACTTACTTTAGGGCCAACATTTTCAACTCTTCTAAAGTTTACCTCGGAGTTTAATGATTTAGAAATATTATCTTTAATTTGTGAAATAAAATTATCTTTATTATCAGATTTTTTTTCTATTTTTATAATGTAATTGCCTTTATCACCAAATTCTTTAACATTTACATCTCCTAAATTTAAATTATTGAAAGATTGTCTTATATCTGAAATTTGAATTTTATTAGAAGTTTTAATTTCAATTAGTGTACCACCTTTAAAATCTATTCCGAAATTTAAACCTTTAAAAAAAATAATAATAATACTTAATAAAAATATAATTAAAGAAAAAATATTAAATTTATTAAAATATTTTGAAAAATTAATTTGACTTGTCATATTTTGATTTCTTTATCTTTATTCCTGAGGACATAATAGGATGTGAGATGTCTAGCCAAATAATAAGCAGAAAATAAAGTTGTTACTATTCCAATTCCAAGAGTAACAGCAAAACCTTTGATCGGACCAGAGCCAAAAAAGAATAGAATAATTGCAGCAATTAGTGTTGTAATATTGGCATCCAATACTGTAATTTTAGCCTTGTTATATCCTGTTTCAAAAGCATGAATAATTGATTTTTCAGTTTTAAGTTCTTCTTTAATCCTCTCAAATATAAGAACATTTGCATCCACTGCCATTCCAACAGTTAAAATTATACCTGCTATTCCGGGCAAAGTTAAAGTTGCTTCTATAATTGTTAATATACCAATTAACATCAATAAATTGGCAATCAAGGAGAAATTTGCGACTAATCCAAGATATCTATATTTTAAAAACATAAATAAAATTACTAAAAAAAAACCTACAATTAATGAAATTTTACCTGACTTTATGGAGTCTTCACCTAAATCGGGTCCCACTGTTCTTTCCTCAACAATATTTATTGGTGTTGGTAAAGCTCCAGACCTTAAGAGTAGTGCTAAATCAGTTGCCTCTTGAAATGAAAAACTACCAGAGATAGTTCCACTGCCGCTTGTTATGGGTTCTCTTATTGATGGAGCGCTGATAATTTTTCCATCTAAAATTATTGCAAGTCTTTTCCCAACATTTTCTGTCGTTGTCTTTCCAAATTTTTGTGCTCCAAGTCTGTCTAATGTAAAAGATACGATTGGTTGATTTATCTGATTATCTAATCTAGGCTGAGCATCAACTAAATTCTCTCCACTCATAACAATTCTTTTACTCACCATTAAGTCTTCTCCAATTTCTGAGATGAGTTTTTCAATTCCGAATTCATTTTTTGCATCTGAAACTAACCTAAAATTAAGTTGTGCAGTTTTACCTAATAGATTTTTTATTCTTTCAGGATCTTTTAATCCTGGTAATTCAACTAAAATTCTTTTATCACCTCTTTGTAAAATAGTTGGTTCCTTCGTTCCAACATCATCAATTCTTCTTCGTACAATTTCTATTGATTGAGATAAAGCTAAATTATTTAAATTTAATTTTCCATATTTTGAAAAAAAAATATTAATCTTGTTATTCGTAATTTTGGCTTCAAGCTCATGTGTATTATATTTATCTATATATTGATTGATTTCATTTTCTTTTTTCGAAAAAAATAATATTTCAAATTTCTCTAAATCTTTTTTTTGTGATAAAAATGAAATAAAATCTTTCCCAACTTCAAAATTAGAGTAGTTTAATTCGTTTTTTTTAAGAAATTTTTTTAGAGGCACAAGTTTACTTTGAATTTTTTCTTCAATGAGAGGTCCTGTGTCTATCTCTAGTAAAAGATATGATCCGCCCTGTAAATCTAGACCTAAATTTACTTTTTTGTCTAAAATCAAATTATCTTTTGATTGAAAATTTAATACAACAAAAAAACTTAATAAAATAAATATAAAATAAATTAAAAATATTTGAAATTTTGAAAAATTAAGCACAAAAAGATTACTTTTTAAGTTCTTCCTTTTTCAGTAAACTTGTTATAGTAGATTTAATTATTTGTACTTTTACATTTTCTGACACTTCGACAATTAATTTATCATCTTCACCAACCTTATCAACTATTCCTATTATTCCACCTGATGTAATAACTTCATCGCCACGCTTTAAACCTTGAACCATTGCTCTATGTTCTTTGACTCTTTTTTGTTGAGGTCTAATTAAAAAAAAGTAGAAAATAACAAATATTAATATTAAGGGTATAAACTGAGTTAATCCTTGTGCGTCCATAATAAGAAATAATTATATTAAAAGATTAATTTAAACAAGAAAATAATTTTTAAATTTTATTAAGATTATTCATGTATTTTTTTAAAACAGGAGGAATATTTATTGTCCCATCAGGATTTTGATTATTTTCCATAAGAGCTATCATAAGTCGACCAACAGCTAATCCTGAGCCATTCAATGTTCCTAAAAAATCGGAACCTTTTTCTGACTTGTACTTTGCCGACATTCTTCTTGCTTGAAAAGTTCCACATGAAGAACAACTTGATATTTCTCTATATTTTTTTTCATATGGCATCCAAACTTCAATATCATATGTTTTTTCTGCACTGAAACCCATATCTCCGGTGGATAGTAAAACCACTTGATAGGGCAAATCTAATAATTTAAGTATTTCTTGAGCACAATTAAGTTTTCTATCAAGTTCTTTTTTACATTCACTTGGTTCGACTATACTAACTAACTCAACTTTAAAAAATTGATGTTGTCTTATCATTCCTTTTGTATCTTTTCCATAAGAACCAGCCTCCTTTCTGAAACATGGTGTCGAGGCTACAAATCTTTTAGGTAACTCTGTTTTATTAATAACTGAATTCCTTACTAAGTTAGTTAATACAACTTCAGCAGTTGGAATAAGAAATTTTTTATCAGAAGAATTCGTTGATTGGGTTTTTATCTCAAATTGATCTTCTTCAAATTTTGGAAGTTGACCTGTTCCGTACATCACGTCCTCATTTACAATTACTGGAGGAGAAATTTCCTCATATCCAAATTTATTAGTATGTATATCAAGCATGAAATTAATTAATGCCCTTTCAAGTAAAGCGAAGTTATTTTTTAAAACTACAAATCTTGATCCAGATAGTTTAGTAGCAGTTTCAAAATCAATACCTCCACTCTTTTTTCCTAATTCAACATGTGATTTAATTTTAAAGTCGAAAGTTTTAATTTTTCCTTCATTTTTAATTATTTTATTAGACTTCTCGTCTTTGCCAACTGGTACATCTGCTAATGATAAGTTTGGTAATGATGATAGTAAATTATTTAATTCTTTTTTTTTTGATGATTGTTTATCAGATATCTGATTTATTTTAATAGTTAATTCTTTTGATCTTTCAAAAGTTTTTTTATCTTTTAATTTTGATATATTTTTTTTTTCTTGTTCGAGCTTTTCTTTATTTTGAATAAGTTCCCTATTTTGTTTATCAAGATCTAGTAACTTACTTGAATCTAAAGTCACATTTCTTTCTGATATTTTTTTTGAAAAATATTCTAAATTATTTCGTATTTCTTTTAGGTTATGCATTTTCTTTTTTTTCTATTAATTTTACTGTAAGAATAGACAATTCATATAATAATAACAGAGGTAAGGCTAAACCTATTTGAGTAATTGGATCTGGAGGAGTTAAAATAGCTGCAGCTACAAACATTATAACTACTACATATTTTCTTCTTTTTTTTAAATATTCTGAATTTACAACTCCAATTCTGGCTAATAGACTTAGAACTACTGGAAGTTGAAAACTAATACCAAAAGCAAAAATTAACCTCATAATTAGAGATAAATATTCATTAACTTTAGCTTCAAGCTGCATTGCTATCATCTCTGGGTTCGCGGTAGTTTCAAAACTTAAAAAGAATTTTATAGCAAGAGGCATTATAAAATAATACACAAGAATTCCTCCAAAGAAGAAAAGTAATGGTGTAGCAATTAAATAAGGTAATAATGTTTTTTTTTCATTTTTATATAAGCCGGGAGCTACAAATTTCCAGATTTCAGTCAAAAAAATCGGACTAGTTATAAATATTGCCGAAAAAAAAGCCACTTTAAGATAGGTTAAAAATGCTTCGTGTAATGCAGTAAATATTAATCTGCGATCTAAGTCATTTTCAATAATTGCATCTGAGTAAGGTTTAACTAAATAGCTATAAATATTTTCAGCAAATATGTAGCTTAAAATAAATGCGATTAAAAAAAAAACACTCGATCTTAATAATCTTGATCTTAATTCAGAAAGATGAGAAATAAAACTAGCCGATGCATTTGAATTCTTTTCACTCATCTTTTTTTTTCTTATCTTTATCTTTACTATCGTTTTCTAAATTTGTAACTTCATTTACATTTCTTTGAATTTCAGAAAAATAACTTTTGATACCGGCAACCATGCTACCTAACTTTTTTAAAACGAATGGAAAATCTTTTGGTCCAATTATTAAAATAGCTATAATTAGAATTAAAAGTAATTCAAACCAACCTATTTGTGGCATTTATATTAACTGTTATTAGAATTATTCTTATCTTCGATGTCTTCTTTTTTATTATTTTCTTGATTATCAGACATACCCTTTTTGAAGCTTTTGATCCCCTTGGCGACATCACCCATCAAATCAGATATTTTTCCTCTTCCAAATAGAAGAACAACTAAAATTACAACTATTGCTATTTGCCAAAATCCTATACTCATAAAATATTTATATACAATTATTTAACCTAAATAAATAACTTTATTCTTCAGTTTTTTGTGTTTCATCTAATGTTTTGTCAATATCTGAATAAATTGTGTCTTTATTTTTATCAGTTTGCTCTTTAAAAAATTTACCAGTTCCAAAAATATTGGGATTGACATTTGAGGAATCAATTAATCCCGCTGCGCTTAATTCGTCAATATTGGGTAAATCTGACAGTTTTTGTATGTTAAAATGATCTAAAAAATTATCAGTAGTAACATATTGGATGGGCTTACCAGGTACATCTTTTCTTCCAGATGGCCTTACCCATTGCAACTCTAGTAATATCTCAAGAGTATTTGTACCAAAAGCTACTCCTCTTATTTGTTCAATTTCAGATCTAGTAACAGGTTGGTGATAAACTATAATAGCTAGAGTTTCTATTGTTGCTTTAGAAAGTTTTTTTTGAGTTGATTTTTGTAAAGCCATTGTCTTTGATAAATCTTCAGCTGTTCTAAAAGCCCACTTATTTCTTATACAAACTAAATTTATTCCTCTAGTGGAATATTCGCTTTGCATTTTTACTAAAATCTTCTTAATATTTATTTTACTTGTTATTCTTTTTTCAATTGTCTCTTCATCAAGTGGTTCAGATGCAGCAAATAAAATAGCTTCAACTTGCCTCTCTAACTTAGATATCTTATTTGGAAAATTTAATATATTATTTTTTTGTTTTTTTGTAGTCATTAATTGGATTTTTTAATTAATATTTCATCAAACATTTTTTTTTGTTCGATGCTCAATATACCTTCTTTGGTCAATTCAAGACATGCCGCTAATAATCCTGCCGAACCAGTTTTAAACATCTTATTATTTTTATAATATTTTGGAATTAAATTATTTAAATTTTGCCAAGAATTAAGTTTTTCTAGATTTTTATTTATATGTTTGATCCCCTCCTCAGTTGTAAAGACTGGTAATTTCGGAATATTAATAGTCTTAAAAGCTTTTTGCATATTCATATTTGCATAGGTTTTTAAAAGTTCATACAATGAAATATCATATACGGGTGTATTAATAGATTTAATACCACCTTTCATTCCTCTGTAAAACAGGTCCTTACCTACTCTTTTTTTATTTAGTAACTGATCTGACAATAATCTTATTAGTTCTAGTTTTTTTAATTGTAATTTTAATTTTTCAGCTATTTCTAAAGCTTTAAAATCTTCATCATCCTCTTCAGGCAAAAGAAGTTTTGATTTAAGATATGCTAACCATGTTGCCATTAATAAATATTCTGAAGCGGACTCTAAATTTAAATTTTCAGAATTCTTGATAAAATTTAAAAATTGATCAGCTAATAATGTAATTGAAATTTCATTTAAATTAACCTTTTGAGATTTAGCCAAGTCAAGTAATAACTCAAGGGGCCCAGTAAAATTTGGTATATCTAGACTAAGAGTTTTATTTTTAATCGATTCCATAAATAATATTAACTTAAAAAATTAAAAAATTCTGAAGTTTTTTTCTGTGTATAATTATCAATAATAGGTATAGTTTTAATTAATTTTGAACATTCCAAAGTATTTCCTTTGCAATAAAGTATAAGATTACAACCTGCTTTAAGGGCTTTATGAGCGTTTGTGATTATATCATATTTCAGAGCTCTCATTGAAATGTCGTCTGATATTAACAAACCTTTGAAACCTATTTTGGTTCTAATCAATTTAATAATTTTTTGTGAATGGGTTGCGCAATTATTTTTATCAATATCTTTATATAAAACATGAGCTGTCATCGCAAAATGAGATTTTTGATTTTTGAAACATTTAAAATCATTATTAAATAAAATGTTTTTACTAAATTTAACTACTGGTAAATCTAAATGACTATCAACTTTTGCCTTTCCGTGTCCAGGTATGTGCTTAATAACTGTCCCAATTTTATTTTCTCTGTAAGTTCGAATACAAAAAATACATAATTTTTGTATAATTTTTTTTTTTTTTGAATAACATCTATTATTTAGAATTTTATTAGTAAAATTTGTTAATAGATCAGCAACAGGAACTGTATTTATATTTAAGCCTAAAGATTTTAGTTTTTTGATTATATAGACCATATATTTTTTATAAATTTTAAGTGATATTTCATTATTTATTTCATTTATATCTCCAAAAAATTTTTGTGAAAATCCTTTATCAAATAATATTTTACTCAATCTGCTAACTGAACCTCCTTCTTGATCGATTAAAATTGGGAAATTCTTATTCTTTGCAACAAACTTAATTTTAGATGTTAATTTTTTTAATTGCTCACTGCTTTTAATGTTTCTTTTAAATAAGATTATCCCCCAAGGCTTTTCCCTTTTAATTAATTTTATTTCTGGCTGGGAAAGAAATGGGCCACAAATACTGATTATAATTGCTTTTGTATCTTTCATTTTTTGAAAAGGTCCCAAAAGTTTCTTTTGTAATTATTATCATTATTTTCATATCCGGAATTAAATTTTATGACATTATCCGTATCATTTTGTATGAAGGGTAAATCTTTTATATTATTATTAATAATTTCCTTAAGATTTGTTCTATTTTTACTTATTTCAGCAATATTTTTTTCTGAGATATAAAAACTAATTACAAAGTAAAAAAAAGCTAAAGACGAAAACAATATTAATGTTAAAAGAATTTTTTTAGACATTACATCTTCTCGGGTAAAGAGACATTTAAAATTTTCATACCGTTTTTAATTACAATTGATAATAACTTAATTACCGCTAAAGTATTTTGATTTTTAATTTTATTATTTAAAACAAATTTATACTTTTCATCTTTATTACCCTTACTCCAATAAGAGTGAAATAATGTAGCTAATTCATATAAATAAAAAGGTATTCTGTGTGGTTCATAATGTTTAGATGCAGAATCGAGAACTTTTGGCCAATTAAATATTTTTCTCAAAATATTAATTTCATAATTATTTAAATTTAATTTTTCATCATGAAATTTAATTGGATCTTTTAAATTTAAATTAAGAGTTCTAATTAATGATTTTATTCTTGCATAACAATATTGTACATAAAAAACGTGGTTATCTTTATTTTTTTCAAGAACTTTATTTAAATCAAAGTCTAACTCTACATCATTACTTCTGCTTAACATAATAAATCTTATTGAATCTTTATCTACATTATTTAAAACTTCATTAATTGTAACGAAATCACCTGACCTTTTTGACATCTTTAATGGTTTGCCATTTTTATGTAATTTTACCAGTTGACAAACTTTGCAATCTAATTTTGTTTTAGAATTAGATAAAGCTTCAACTGCTGCATTAATTCTTTTTATGTAACCTGTGTGATCAGCGCCAAGTATATTTACTAAATTATCATAATTTCGCAAAATTTTGTCATTGTGATAAGCAATATCGTTAGCAAAATAAGTCCATGATCCATCATTCTTTTGTAATGCTCTATCAACATCATCCCCGAATTTTGTAGACTTAAATATTAATCTTTTTATCTTTTTCCAGTTTTTATTTTCTTCACCTTTTGGTTTTGGTAAAAAATCATTAGAAACATAATTGTTGTCTTGTAAAATTTTTATCGACTTTTGGACTAAATTTTCTTTGACTATTTTTGACTCATAAAAAAAATTGTCATGCTTAATACCAAGTTTATTAAGATCTAATTTGATATATTCCATTGACAAAGAAAGAGATTTATTAGATAAAAAATCAAAATCATCTTGGAAATTTTCGAAATTTTTTTTCTTATTTTCATTAATAATTTTTTTTGCAATATCTATAATATATTCTCCTGGATATAGATCTGGCTCAACTTTAAAAGTTTCTTTGTATTTAATTTCTCTAATTCTTAAGAATACAGATTTTGTGAAATTTTTAATCTGATTTCCATAATCATTCACATAATATTCTCTTGTAACTTCATTTCCGTGAAATTTAAGTAAGTTTGACAAAACATCTCCAAATATAGCACCTCTACAATGACCTATATGCATTGGTCCGGTGGGGTTGGCTGATACAAATTCAATATTATATTTTTTATTACCATTATTGGAGCCATATTTTGTACTAGCTTCAAAGATTTCTAGTATACTTTTTTGAAGTGATAATTTTTTAAGTTTAAAGTTTAAAAAACAGGGATCTGCTATTTCAACAATTAAAGTATCACTTAAATTATCTTCTATTAGTTTTTTTATTTTTGTTGCTAATTCTTTAGGGCTCATTTTATTTTTTTTTGACAAAATTAAACATATATTACTTGAAAAATCAGAATCAATTTTTTCTGGAGGTAGCTCAAAAGTAATATCTTCATTAATAATTTCAGCGTTTAAATTTAATTTTTTTCTATTTTTTTCAATTAAATTTAAAACTAAATTTTTGTATTTATTAAATATATTCATTTTACTTTTTTATAAAGTTCAATTGCATATCTGTCCGTCATTCCTGCAATAAAATCACACACTGATCTGTATTTAGATATTTTATTAAAATTTCCATTTAAGTGGAATTTATTAGGGTTTTTAATAATATGATTAAACAGTGTTTTTATTATTTTTTTTCCTTGATTTGTTTTTTTTAATATTCTTTTATTTAAATACATATTTTTTTTTAAAAAATTTTTAATTAATATATTGAATATATTCATTTCATTAGAAAAACTAACTATTGGTTTATTTAGTTTATAAATATCATTTATTGTTTTTACTTTATTTTTTTTTATATTTTTTTTAATATTATTTATTATATCTTTTACCATTACATCAATTATTTCTCTTACAACTTGTCTGATAAATAAATCTTGATTATTTTTATTAATTTTTCTTTCATGTATTTTAATAATATCAGACAGAATAGGTATGTATTTTAAATCATTAATTGTGAATAAATTTGCTTTCAAGCCGTCTTCTAAATCATGACTATTATAAGCTATATCATCAGAAATCGATGCGATTTGAGCTTCTAATGAGGGTTGATTTTTAAAATTGATTTTATTCTTAAAATAATTTTTTCCTAAAATTAAATCAATTTTTTTTGAAGATTGTAAAGGTCCATTATGTTTAATCAAACCATCTAGAGTCTCAATACATAAATTTAGTCCAAGGTAATTATAATATTTATTTTCAATTTTTGTTACTATTCTTATTGTCTGAATATTATGATCAAAACCACCGAACTCGGACATGCATTCGTCTAAAACTTCTTCACCAGCATGACCGAAAGGGGTATGACCTAAGTCATGTGACAAACTTAAAGTTTCGCATAAATCTTCATTCAAATTGAAATATTTACCAAGTGTCCTTGCTATTTGAGATACTTCTAAAGAATGAGTGATTCTTGTTCTATAATGATCTTTAGAGGTATTAACAAATACTTGCGTTTTGTGTTTAAGCCTTCTAAATGCAGTGCTGTGAATTATTCGATCCCTATCTCTTTGATAAGGATTTCTATAAATGCTCCTCTGCTCCTTAAATAATCTACCTTTTGAATTCATTGATACAGATATTTTAGAATAATCAATGCTTAAATTTTTTTGCATAATTTTTACTTAAAATGTATACTACATTTTTTGACAAATATGACTAAAAATATAAATTTCACAAATGAAGCTTTAAAGCAAATTGAAAAAATTATTTTAGAAAATAAACCAGAAAAATTCTTTAGAATTACAGTACAAGGTGGAGGTTGCTCAGGCTTCAAATACGATTTCTCTTTCGATAAAGAAATTAAAAAAGATGATATTGTTTTTAATAAAACGGTTATTGATAAACAATCTCTGGAAATAATTCAAGGTTCAACAATAGATTATAATAAAGAAATGATTGGCAATTCTTTTGTTATCAAAAATCCAAAAGCTGCATCTTCTTGCGGATGTGGAATGTCATTTTCGATTTAATGAAACTGATATCATGGAATGTAAACTCAGTAAGAGCTAGGTTAGACAATATTGAAAAATATATTAAAAAATATAATCCAGACTTACTATTTCTTCAAGAAATAAAAACTGAAGAAAATAATTTTCCCAGGGAACAATTTAAAAAATTAGGTTTTGAGTCATATATTTTTGGACAGAAAAGTTATAATGGAGTAGCTTTTTTATCAAAAAATAAATTAGAAAACACTTCTTTTGATTTCGTAAAAGACAAACGTAGTCAGGCCAGAGTTTTGTCAGCAAATTTAAATTATAAAAAAAAAAAAATTTTTTTGATAAATGTTTATGTTCCTAACGGAAATCCAATCAACACTGATAAATATATTTATAAGAGAGATTGGTTAGAAATTTTTATAAATAAAATAAAATTAACTCTTAAAAATAATTCTAATATTATTATAGGTGGTGACTTTAACATTATACCGGAAGAAATTGATGTTTATAATCATAAAAAATATGAAGATGATGCCTTATTTAAAATTGAAATCAGAAAAAAATTTAGAGAATTATTAAATTTGGGTTTTGTTGATATATATAGGCACCTCAATAAAGCGAAACAAGAATATACTTATTGGGATTATTTTGCAGGTTCATGGCAAAAAAATTATGGTCTCAGAATTGATCATTTTTTAATTTCAAATTCTTTAATTAATAATATTTCATCTGTAAATATAAACACTAATCCAAGATCTAAAATTAAACCTTCAGATCATACACCTATAGAAATTAAAATCACCTAACTCTTCCGTAAATATCTTTATATCTTATTATATCACTCTCTTTTAAAATTGATCCTAATTGAACTTCCATTATTTTAACAGGCATAGATTTTTCATTTTCAATTCTATGAATTGTACCAACAGGTATTATAACTGTATCATTTATTTTTTTCTGAAACTTTTTCTTACCAATAGTTATTATGGGTTCACCCGAGGTGACTAACCAATGCTCAGATCTATGTAGATGTTTTTGAAGACTAATTGAGGATTTGGGTTTAATTAATAATTCTTTTATTAAAAAATTTTTTCCATAAAATAAATTTATGTAACTGCCCCAAGGTCTATGGTATAAATTCTTTTTTGAATAATATTTTAATTTTAATTTTTTAAAAAGTTTCAAAATTTCAGGCCAACTACCCAAATCACTCCATTCTATGTTTAATTTAATACCATATATGTTTGTCGCTTTTTCTAATATAGCATAATCAAAAGATATCGCGGGAAGTTTTTTAAATTCTTTTTTTATCAAAGGAAGAACCTTTTTTTTATTGTTTTTTTTTGGAATTGATTTTAAAGATACTTTAAAAATATTGGGACAAAATTTTTTAAAGTTATATATAACAGAAGAACTTCTCATCAAAAAGATTCCTGTATTCCAGTAAGCTTTCTTTTTAATTATTGCTTTTGCCTTAGAAATATTTGGTTTTTCAATAAATTTAGAAACTTTATTTGTATTTTTATCTTTTTTTAATAAAAAATATCCATATTGAGAAGAAGGAAAGGATGGTTTAGCGCCAAAAATAAAAATATTTTCATTATTGAGATTTTGTAAATTTTCTTTTATTTCTTTATAAAAATTTTGATGACTATTAATAAAATGATCTGCGGAGAGAAATAACAAAGGTGTATCAAAATTATTGTCATCTATGGTCATTAATGTGCTGGTCAAAATTGCAGGTGCAGTATTTTTTTTCTCAGGCTCAATGACTATTTTGTAGTTTTTAATTTTGTATTTTCTTAAATGAGATTTAATTGCTTTAATATATCTGGAATTGGTGCTTATTATTGGATAGTCAAATAAAGGGTTATTAATTCTATCTAAAGTTCTTCCAAATAATGACCAGTTTCCAAAATCAATGAATTGTTTTGGTTGATGATTTTTATAATTTGGCCACAACCTTGTTCCAGCTCCGCCACATAAAATAACAGGTCTAATTTTCATTAAATTTTGGAATATTCTTTTACTTCTTTTTTTTTACCTGGGTGTGTTGGTGCACCAAGATAAGCTGGGCCAACAGTTTGCGCATACTTCCACAAAGTTCCTGAACCGAATGCAGATTTTTTGGCTTTCCATTTCTTTTTTCTAGATATTAATTGTGCTTTAGTTAATCTAACATTAATTGTTCCCTTTTTGGCATCTATATCAATTACATCTCCATTTTTAATTAAAGCTATAGGTCCACCCAACGCTGCTTCAGGGCCAACGTGACCTACACAAAAACCTCTTGTAGCTCCAGAAAATCTTCCGTCAGTTATTAAGGCAACTTTCTCACCTTTACCCTGACCATAAATTGCACCAGTTGTCGATAACATTTCTCTCATGCCAGGGCCTCCTCTTGGTCCTTCATATCTTATTATAATTATATCTCCGTCTTTATATTTTTTAGTTTGAACAGCTTTCATAGCATCTTCTTCATTATCAAAACATCTAGCTTTGCCAGTAAATTGTAATTTATTTAAACCAGCTATTTTTACTATTGCACCCTCTGGAGCTAAATTACCTTTTAAACCAACTACACCACCATCTGGAGACAAAGGGTTATTGTATTCTCGCAAAACTTTTTGATTAGAATTAAATTTAACATCTTTAAGATTTTCTTTCATGGTTTTCCCTGTAACTGTCATGCAGTTTCCATGAATAAAACCACCATCGTATAAAGTTTTAAGTAACATCGGGACACCTCCTGCTTCCCACATGTCTTTAGCAACAAATTTTCCTCCTGGTTTTAAATCTGCAAGATATGGAGTCTTTTTAAATATTTTGGCTACATCCATTAAATCAAATTTTACACCTATTTCGTTGGCTAATGCTGGTAAATGAAGAGCAGCATTAGTAGAGCCTCCGGTTGCGGCTACAATAGTTGCAGCGTTTTCTAAAGATTTTTTTGTTACTATATCTCTTGGCTTAATGTTTTTTTCTAACAAATTCATTACAGTTTGTCCGCTTTCAAAAGCATATTTATCTCTTTCCTCGTAAGGAGCGGGTGTTCCAGCTGAATAAGGAAGTGCTAATCCAATCGCTTCAGATACACATGCCATTGTATTAGCTGTGAATTGTCCTCCGCAAGCACCAGCACTTGGACATGCTACCAATTCTAACTCTCTCAATTCTTCAGATGACATTGAACCTGAAGAATGTTTTCCTACAGCTTCAAAAACATCAACTACTGTAACGTCTTTACCTTTATATTTGCCGGGCAAGATTGAACCACCATAAATAAAAACACTTGGAACATTTAATCTAAGCATGGACATCATTAAACCTGGTAAAGATTTATCGCATCCTGCGATACCAACTAGAGCATCATAACAATGTCCCCTTACTGTCAATTCGGCTGAGTCTGCAATTATTTCTCTTGAAATTAATGATGACTTCATACCTTCATGTCCCATAGCAATACCATCTGTTACTGTAATTGTGCAAAACTCTCTGGGTGTTCCACCATTTTCTTTAACACCTTTTTTAACAGATTGAGCTTGTCTCATTAAAGCAGTATTACAAGGCGCAGCTTCGTTCCAGGTAGATACAACACCAACAAAAGGTTTTGCAACATCTTGTTCTGTTTCACCCATGGCGTAGTAAAAAGAACGGTGTGGCGCTCTATCAGGTCCTAACGAAGTATGACGACTAGGTAGCTTTTTTTTATTAATTTTTGACATATTTAATTAATACTCGATACAATACTTCTTAATTTTTCATCTTCAACTACTAATTCTTTAACTAATTTTTTATCGTTTTGAACTATTTCTTTAGGTGCATTCTTTAAATAGGCCTTATTTTTAAGCTTATTATTTAGATTATCTAGTTGTTTGTTAATATTTTCTATTTTTTGAAAAATCCTCTCTTTTTGAGATGCTAAGTTTACATCTTCGCTAAATCTAAGAGAAAGCTTTTCTTTAAGCACCAGAATATCAATAGAATTAGTATCTTTGAAAGTAGAATTTACAATACTATTTACCCTTCCTACCTGCTTAATTAAATAAAAATTATTATTTATTAATTTTTTAAGTTTATTTGATTTTTCATAAAAAGCTATATCACAAAATAATTTTGGAGTAATTTTCAACTCTGATTTCGTGGACCTTATATTTGAAATTATCTCAATTAAACTATTAATATTTTTTTGGTTTTTATTGAATTTACTGATTTTTTTAAAATTTGGCCAAGCTGACGATATCAAATCATCCTTAAAAACTAATTTATATCTATTTTTTGACCAAACAGCCTCAGTAAAAAAAGGTATAAAAGGATGAAGAATTTTTAAAATATTAGCCATCATAAAAGATGAAAATATTTTTGCCTCTTTAATTTCAGATTTATTTTTTGAGTTAAAAACAGGCTTTAAAAATTCTAAATACCAGTCACAATATGAATGCCATACAAATTGATAAACCTTTTTTGCAGCCTCATCAAATCTAAAATCATTAATATTTTTTTCAACAAAATTTTGTGTATTGATATATTCATTAAATATCCATTGATTAATTGGAAGTTTTATATTTTTTAAATTTATTTTTCTATCTAATTTACAATTATTAATTTTAAGAAAATTATTTGCACTCCAAATTTTAGTTATAAAGTTTCTATTTCCAGTTACTCTATCTTTTGACAACTTCACATCTCTGCCAGGTGATGCCATTGAAATTAATGTAAATCTTAAACTGTCTGCTCCATATTCTTCAATTAAGTCTAAAGGGTCAATTACGTTTCCTTTTGACTTTGACATTTTTTGACCTTTTTCATCTCTTACCAAAGCATGTACGTAGACTTTATGAAAAGGTGTAAGTTTGTTAAAATAATTTCCCATCATTAACATCCGAGCAACCCAGAAAAAAATTATATCAAAACCAGTAACAAGAACAGATGTAGGATAAAATTTTGAAAGTTCTTTTGTTTTAGAGGGCCATCCCAAAGTTGCAAAAGGCCATAACGCGGATGAAAACCAAGTGTCTAAAACATCTGTTTCTTGAATTAATTTAACACTATTATTTTTATTTTTTTTCTTTGCTAAAACAAGTGCATCATTTTTATTTTCAGCAACAAATATATTTTTTTTTTCATCATACCAAGCTGGAATTCTGTGTCCCCACCATATTTGACGGGATATACACCATGGTTCAATATTTTTCATCCATTGAAAAAAAATTTTTGTCCAATTATTAGGAAAAAAGGAAGTATTACCATTATTAACAATACTAATAGGTTTTTTTGATAATTTTTTTGCATTAACAAACCATTGTTCCGTTAATAAAGGTTCGATTATAGTATTTGAACGGTCTCCATAAGGAACTTTATTTTTTATATTTTCTATTTTAACTAAATGACCATTTTCTTTTAATTTTTTAATTAATAGTTTTCTGGCATCAAATCTATCTAGTCCTACAAATTCGTGAATACCGTTTTTATTTATTTTTCCGTCTTTTTCAAAAATATTTATTATTTCTAATTTATTTCTTTTTCCAACCTCATAATCGTTAAAATCATGAGCTGGTGTTATTTTTACTGCCCCAGAACCTTGTTCTGGATCTGCATAATGATCTGTTATTATTTTTATTGACCTATTTACAATTGGTATTTTAACATTTTTTCCTATTAGATCAGTATATCTTTTATCTTTTGGGTTTACCGCTACTGCAGTGTCTCCCATCATTGTTTCAGGTCTTGTAGTGGCAATGGTAATTTTTTTATCAGAGTTTAGAATTTGATAATCTATATAATATAATTGGGATTGAACTTCTTTTTGCAGCACCTCTAAGTCTGAAATAGCTGTTTGAAGGCTTGTATCCCAATTCACCAGTTTTTTATCTTTATAAATAAGTTTTTTGTTATAAAGAGAAACAAATACTTTTATTACTGCTTTTGATAAATCGTTATCCATTGTAAATCTTGTTCTAGACCAGTCACAAGAACAACCTAACTTTTTAAGTTGATCTAAAATAATTCCACCAGATTCTTCTTTCCATTTCCAAACTTCTTCGATGAATTTTTCTCTACCTAAATCTGTTTTTTTAATTCCATTCTTTTGAAGATTTTTTTCGACTATGGCTTGAGTAGCTATTCCTGCGTGATCTGTCCCTGGTTGCCACAAGGTTTCAAAGCCTCTCATTCTGTTAAATCTGATAAGCACATCCTGAAGACTATTATTTAACGCATGACCCATGTGCAGTCTGCCAGTAACATTAGGAGGAGGAATAACTATTGAAAAATATTTTTTTTGCTTTGATTTTTTTGGTTTAAATAAACCTTTTTTTATCCAAAAATCTGAGATTTTTTTTTCTTCTTTTTGATGATTATATTTTTTAAATTCCATTTTTATGAATAATATAGTTTATATCAAATCAACAAAAACCTAAAAGGCTTAGATTT
>MDTB01226627.1_pt1 | contig 44432 bp, 63 predicted proteins | sample 811161 | NCBI WGS metagenome assembly MDTB01 (sample SAMN05326650, study PRJNA326480) | marine metagenome | isolation source: seawater | place: Mediterranean Sea | collected 2009 | reverse complement strand
ATCTCATCAAAGCACTTTTCAGGATCTTTGTCGTGAATCCTAACAGTCATAAAAGGTATAAATGCGTGTGCAATCGCATTTCCTCAAAAAATCAAACCTAGCATGCCGTTCTGTTAAAAACTCAGGATTAAAAACAATATTCAATTCTGAAAACTTGTCAGCAATTTTCCTTGTAGTGCCTGGGACAACCGTAGATTTTAACACAAATACAGTATCTTTCTTTTGTAAATTCTGTTGTACTTCAGAAAATACAGACTCTACAATAGACAAGTCAATTTTACCACTTTTGGTCATAGGTGTTGGAACACAAACAAACACCACATCAGAATTATTTATTACATCTTTTATCTCATCAAAGCACTTTTCAGGATCTTTGTCGTGAATCCTAACAGTCATAAAAGGTATAAATGCGTGTGCAATCGCATTTCCAACAAAACCATTACCGATAATTCCAAGTTGCATAACTTAACCTAGCTCCTTCTTTAACTCTTTATAAACATTTCGAAGTCCATTTTCTAGTTGTACTTTGGCTTTCCATCCGTGTTTTTTAAATTTAGATAGGTCAGCCTCTGTAAACATTACATCACCCTCTCTAGGTTCAACATATTTAAATTGAACATCAGGAAAGTATTCTAAAACAATGTTTTTTAATTCATTAAGACTAATATTCTCTCCAGATCCAATATCGTACCAATGACCCCAAAGATCTTCATTGTCAATATTCTCAGCACAAAATATGTTTGCAGAAACGATATCGTCAACGTGTGTCATATCTCTTCTTTGTTCGCCATTACCAGTGATATAGGGACTTCGACCTTCTGAAATATATTTTTTCCAGTTACAAACTACTGTCGCATACTCACTATCAGCAACTTGATCATATGAATAAACATTAAAATATCTTAAAGCCACTGTCTTTAGCCCATATAACTTGTAATATAACAATGTTTCTAGTTCTCCAACATACTTTGACAAAGCATACGGACTAGCTGGTCCCTCGCCGTTACCGACAACAGATGATGAGCTACTATAGATCACTGGAACTTTTTCTTTTTTCGCCCAATTTAAAACATTTGAAGTAGATACAATATTATTTCTCATAACCAAACTAGGCTGCTTTACACTAAACTCTACTCTAGGTATCGCAGCAAAATGAACCACAACATCTATCGGATTGATTTGATGGTTAAGATGCAACTCTTTTATGCCCTTGCAAAGATCAAAATTCCAATTTTCTTTGTAATCATAACCAACCCACGTATGTCCTAGTTCCTCCCACTTTTTTACAAAGTTTCCGCCTATGTATCCCTCATCACCTGTTACCAAAGCTCTCATAGATACCCCAACTCCTTCAAGTGTCTTTCAAAAACAGGCAATTCATCATCAGTACAAATAGATTTGTATGCTTCTATATCTTTGCCAATACTCTTGTCACTAACTTTTCTCTTTCCATAACCTTTTTCATTGCCTTTTCCAGCTCTGGCTAACACAGACACATTCCAATCAAATACCCAATCCTCAACGTAATCTGGATACTCTGAAAACTTATTCTTTGATTTTATGCCAAATGTTTTCTCAATCTTTTTTTGAACTTTATTTGAATTTCTCACCAAATCTTCATATGACACTTCAAGGCTTATAATATTTTTAAAATAATCGCTATTACGTTGCTCAATACAGTTGATCCATCGATTTGGTTTTACATAATTTCCATCAGACAACACAACATCCCTACCATCGCGAACTACATTTATAATTCCAATGTCCCTACCCACCACTTTTGCAATCTGATAATCAAATGATCTATTCCAAATTGTGCTTAGTATTGCAGGTGGATGACGTTTTCCAATAACAAACTTCTGATCGCTTTTATACTTAACAAACTCATTAAACTCTAATTCGTGTCCTTCAGCACCTTTGCGGTATAAAACTTCTGCGTCCTTAAAGGCGAAGCACATCCTTAACAACAGAGTAGTTCCAGATTTAGCACATCCTGTAATAAAAATCTTTTTAGCCATTATATTTTCCAAGTTTCATATTCTGGTTGTTTGGTTTTGTTAGAATCGTGCATTCTGTACCTGTAAAATGGGATTTTCAGATGATGAATCTTGTAACCTTCACCTAATCTTTTTCTTAACTCTTCCTCTTCTCTATGTCTCATAGCAATATTATAACCACCAGAGGCTTTAAATAGATCGGTTCTATACATTATACCACAAGATATGTTATTTTTTTCAGCATATTTTCTTTCCAAAACGTTTTCTAAATTGTCAACCATCAAATAATCAGATGAAACGCAGAAGGCATCGTGATTTGCCTCTAGATATCGAGACATAACAAAGGACATATCTTTATTTATATAGTCGTCAGCATCAACCCTAAAAAAGAACTGTCCACGAGCATTTAAAATGCCTAAATTGGCAGCGACAGCAACGCCAGAATTATTATCCGTAGAAAAAACCCTAACATCTTGTAAAAATGGTGCAACTTTTTTCATACTGTCATCTGTACTACAATCATCTACTAGTATAACCTCTGTATTGATACTAGACTGATCTAGACAGCTTCTAAGGCATCTAGGTAAATAACCACCATAGTTATAATTTGTCACAATAATTGAAACTTTGGGGTTCATTATGACTCCATAATTTTAAATTGTTTGATTAAATCTTTAAATTGCTTTAGGGACTGAAAATCAAACGCGCCAAGATGTCCCTTTTCTTTGTTTGATTGTGAAAAAATACTACTTGTATAGTGTTTTTCAAGTATTAAAGCACCATTAAGATATGATTTAAGTGCTGGGGCGATGCCAATTGAGTGATCACTAAACCCATAATATCCACCTTCTGCAAACTTATCAGGCATAGTTTTAAGAAGCGAATCATCTAAATAGGTGGGGTACTTAGAAACACAAAAAAGATACTTTATCTTATCAGAAAAGCCAAATGGAAACTCATTTAAAGAACATGCACCTGTCGATACAATTGTTGGTTTATTGATTTTCAATATTGCATCACAGAGTTTCGTATCCTCCTTGACGGTTCGGCTAGCTATTTTAAATCTTGAAATACCTGCATCTTTAATCCAGGACAACCTCTCTAAATCAAAAGGGGTTGCCATAAGCTGAATAGAATGTATCTCACAAAAATCAACAAGTTCAAACCATTGACGCTTAGTTATGTCTCTATACTTTTTATCTGTCACACCAAAATGCTTCTCGGAATCCATTAGCTGAACCTTTACCACATCGGCGCCTGCAGAATGTGCAGCAAGTGACATTCTTTTTAGTTCACTAATAGATCCGTGATGTTGGTTGCATAAATCAACTATAATTTCCATTTAAATAATTCCTTATTAAAGTTGGTGTTTTTTGATTAACTGAATCGATAATTTTATTATTTAAATCTTTGCTTTGGTACAAAGCACCTTTTCCATTAAGATTCTTTACTTTAATATTATTATTAATAATATTATACAGATTGTCAACTAATAAATCAAATCCAACACTACAAGATTTATAAAAAAGAGTCCTAGGTGTATCGTCAAAATCAACCCAAACCTTTCTGGTGTCTATAACTTCTCCAGTGTCTATATTTTTATCAACATAATGAAGTGTTGATCCAATTAAATCGGGTCTGTTATCATATAAAGCCCAATATGTACTATCGACACCCCTATAGTGATTTACTAATCCAGTATGTATGTTAACGCATCCATAATTAGGCATACTAAACAACTGTTCTTTCAATATGGGCGCACCAAAAACAAAACCAACACTTGGTTTCAAACTTTTCACAGTGTTTAAAACAAAAGATGAATGAAGTTGAGTTTTGTTGCAAACTAAAATATTTTCCCTTTTTAGAATATGTTCATTAGATTTAAAAAAACCATTTTCTTTATCATCAGTCTGGTTTTTTGGCACAACAATCACAAGATCAAGCTTTATTTTAGAGCTGAGCACTTGTAAGAACTTAGTATGACGAGGTTGATTAGAGGTTATTGCAAAGTATCTCATAATTTTATCGGCTTATTTCCAATCGCCTTGAATGCTTCAGCTCTATCAACTGTTATAGCATATCCCCTAACTCTTGTTATGCCATCGAGATAGCTGATGATATTATTTAAAATACCTAGTTGCGTGCTATAACAATTCATTGCTAAAAGTTTTTGCTCGTAAGTGTTAGTTATGTCAACACAAAAATCGACCCTATCCAGAGGATCTAAAATCTCACAACACCAAACATAACTTGTAGTATGTATAGGTCCAAGCTCCTGCAAAATATCCTCTGAGGATTTCCAAGCTGCTTCTTTGACTAAATCGTGAGTTCTTTTATGATCTCTATGCTTGCAGAGATCACTGTGTGTAATAATTAGATCTGGCTTTGCTTCTCGTATCTTACATATAACTTTATGAAAGTTGATTTTTTTATTTGAAATTTGCTGACAAGGTATCGAGAGAGTAGAGATCCTATTTACACCCAACAGTTTACAAGCTTCGTTGGCTTCTAGCATCCTTTTAGAAAACATATTTGAACCATCTGTGCCTTGTTTAACTCCTGTGGCTCCATCTGTCATATAACAAACCTCAATATCTGCTCCCAAAGATGACCACTTTTTCAAAGAGCCACCGCAGCCAATGGTTTCGTCATCTTGATGTGCCACAATAACCAAAATTTTGAGATTTGAAAAATTCATTTTACCACCAATAAAGATTGATATTTTTTTTATTACAAGACTCTAATACTTGATTCTTAAGGTTTTTAAACCTATTAGATGGCATTTTCCTAGAATGATCTTCTAAGTAAATTGATTTGATCTTTTTATAAGAATCTGTCTCAATCAACCTTTCAAGAATCTCGTATTCAGCGCCCTCAACATCCATTTTTAAAACGTCAATATCACCATCAATCGAGTGTACCAATCTAGAAATGTCTATGCACTGAACCTTGACGTGAAGATTTAAATCTGTAATGTTAGTCTTTTCGTCCATAAGTGTAGCACCGCCGTTTAATGCCGAGGCTGACCTTTTAAAATAAAAATTCCTATCCTCGTCACTTTTCCATACTGCACTATCAGACAAAATAATATTAGGATTATTACCATAATTGTCTTCAAGCATAGAAAAAAATAAAGGATGCGGCTCAAAAGCATATATTTTACATCCAATATTAGATAAAACTCTCTCAACCTCTCCGTGATTAGCGCCAATATCAATAACAATTGAATTTGAATCTAAATTCTCTATACTAATCAATTGCTCGGTTTGAATGGCGGTTTTCTCTCTATCAGAATAGTCACCAGACAATACGTCTTTAGAAAAATTAAATTTAAGAAAATCTAATCCATCAAGCCCATTTTTCATTTTTTAGCCCTACCTTCAATAAATTTAATATCTTCTACCGTATGAACATCGTGTACATCACAAATAAAAGCGCCTGTTTTAGTGCTAAGTTCTCTTTGGTTAACATACCAAGGTCTCATTATTCTAAATGCGGCGTTCATCATCAAGTTGCTATCAACACTGATAAGCTCATTTCTATCGTGATCAAAAAATACTTGTATAGCATTGTCTAAAATTTCGCCTGTTATCTCTGGGGAGTTCGCTTGAAGAGACACCACGGCACTTCCCGTAAATTCTATAGCATTAAAGCAATTTCTGATTGCCACCATTTTGTATGTTTTATCATCAGCTAACTTTGGCTCTCTCATAAAAACATTCGCGCCGCTTTCTTTGGCTACTTTTGCTATCTCTTTATCATCAGTCGTTACCCATACTGCGTTTATTTTTTCACTGTCAATAGCAGCCTTGATTGACCAGTGAAGTAGTGGTTTCCCCCAGATCGGATATATATTCTTTCTTGGGAGTCTTTTAGAGCCCCCGCGAGCTGGTATTATTGCAATAATCATTTTTACATATTAGCCTTTATCTATCTTTAAGTCAAGTAAAAATCTGTTTAAAAGAATTCTAAAATCTACTTTGTGCACATCTTGAAGGTACGATTCGTTGTAAAAATAATCAACTAGCTCTGTCCAAGTTTTGGTAGCCTGAAGTGGGCAACTTGATACAAACCTTTTATATATTTCCTCACAGTCAAAATTTTGTTTCCACTTATTTAGAAATTGAGAAGATTCCTTTCTTATATAATTAAATTCTCCTGGCCCAAGTATAGGACCGTGAGTAGGACAAACCAGAGTGTTCTCCTCCCTGTTTTTTCTAATCTCAATCTTTTCAGTTTTCAGTTCATTGCTTCCACATTCTGGGCACTGGGAGATAGTAATCAAATTTTTATTTTCAACAAATTTTACGTTTAATTTAGAAAATATATTCTTTAATTCAACATCCGTATTGCTTATAAAGTGCTCAAAGCTGATCACATAATCGCTGTCTCTATCATAGTATTGCGCGAATTCAAATAGGGATGTAAATAAAGTTGACGAAACCCACTTAAAAACCTGCTCATCGGTCATTTCGGGCATGCCTCTACTGCTTGTATAATCTAGCCATTTTCTTTTCCAAGTATAATAAAATGCAATAGGATTTCTAAATATGTAAAACATTGGATAACTTTCACAATAAGATCTATGATATATGCAGTTTTTTATAGTTGGTTTATTAACAAAGATCCACTTCACATTATTACCAGTTAGATCTTTTTGTGGCTCAAGTTGCTCACCTTGAAGTCTAGGAATAACATTATTTTTGCCAGCAAACCAATCTTTTAAATCCCTTTTTGTAGTTCCACCTTCTTGTGACCTAAAAGATGACTCTTTTAAAGTAGCAATTTCAGGATGTCCAGCCAACTTATATAGTACCAAGTGAGACCCAAGAGCACCACCTGCAGCAGTCACTAGAGAAGCCAATTTAATATCTGGAGGTGTGGGTGCTGCCTCTGCAGACGTGTATTTTACTTGCTCTAGTTCAAGTCGCAAACGATTAATCATATTGTTTTGCTCACTGACCACCTGATCTCCCGTTACAATCAACCTACGATAAATTTTGTTGATTTTTGTTCTAGCCATTATTATAATCTCCGTAATGTATTGTTTTTAAACAATAAGCGGTTTAAATAAAACTAAAACTAAAATTGAATATTATAAAAGGCATAATTAAGAAAAAAAATTTTATATTTTTATAGTATGTTCTCCAATATCAATTTACTAGAGTTTTTGTGTGTATATAAAAACTCTGATTTTGCTTTTTGAAATTCTAATGTGTGATCATTCATTAGTAAATAGTCTATCGCAGCCATAAATTGACCTTGTGTAAACTGTTTGTCAAGCTGTATACAATAATTGTAATTATATAAATAATTATGTGTTACCCTGTAGGGACGCTCACTACCGTTTCTAAATTGTGGCTTTATATCAAAATTTATCAAAGTAGACTCGTGCATCACGCACTCTTCAACTGTTGTGGAGCCAAAATTTATGACAATATCACTAATATGCATAAGCTCTTGAGTGGTGTGCGGATACCAAGAAAAGTCTTCAAAATAATAATCATTTTTTTTACAAATTGATTCTTGAGATTGTTTATTTAATTTATCTTTCCCTCTGGTTTTTAATAAATTTGTAAATCCACACCCTTTTAGTGTATCCAAAATTTTAGAAAGATTAATCAAACTGGCGTCTCTTCCTTTGGGGAGAACTATTAAAGCTGATTTATTTTGAGGTATACCATATTTAGTAAATATGTCAGACTTGTTAAGAGTGACATCGTATTTTGGTATACCTAGGTACAAATTCTTATCGCTATCAAGATTGTAGTATTTAGCTATATTCTCGCTTGGCATCAATATATGGTCAACAAAAGGCTCATACACACTATAACTTTCAATAAAATCAGTTTGGTATGTTAACACAACCTTCTTTGCATTTTTGTTATTTTTAATTGCATTAATGCCCGTTTTTTCACTTGAGAAAAGCACACCCGTACAATTTTTGACATTTCTAAGGTCTATCAAATCAATTTTGTGTTGTATCGACAAATCCGTCAGTACTTCTCTGTGTCTAAAAGGACAGTTGTATTTTCCAGATGGACCAATATAAAAAGTTGATTTAAGACCCATCTTATTACCTTCGATCACCAATGGCATAAAGTAGCGAAGATGGGTCATCTCTTGCATTATAAAATTAAGATTCAATTGATAGCTCCGCTAAAGTATAAAATCTATACTTAATAGTATCTCTAAAGGTCAATAAGTTTTCAAAGCAAATTTTATTTTTGTAAAAATCATCAATAGTTAAAACTTGATCACTGTGGTTTGATCTTACAGAAAACTTATCATTATATAAATCTGGAAAAAATGGAAGGATCGTTTGGCTATTATTCTTTTTTACAAATACTGTTTCGCCATCAATCAGCGATGGGTTGCCCGACATAAAATCAAACACCACCTTTTCATTTTTAGAACATACTTCTTTTATATTATTAATTAATTTTTTAGCCGAATCGCATAAAAACAGAACTCTTAGCCCTACTACTAAATCGTATCCCTCAATATCCCAACTATCATGAACATCCCAATAGAATGATGGAGATTGATTTTGGTTCATTACATCATAAAAGTGGTGCTCTAAATCATCTATATCAAGCTTAGATACAATACCGTCAAACATATCTGTATAGTCTGTGTGTTGTTGTCCCAACCAAGCTATCTTACTGCCAGCATCTAAATTCTCATTTATATACTCTGAAATTTTTTGTGCGTAAAGTGGCATAACAACCGAATCGCTCATTCCCATTATAAATTCTCCATAAATACAAAATCAATATCCTCAATGTGATTTTCTAAAAATTTTATCAAATCATCAGTATGCTCAGGGCTTAAGTAGTTTCTATCCCACTCGCAAGCATGGTACACTATACCACAACTTTTTTTAATTTGCAGCTCCCTGAACGGTGGAAATACAGTAGAATAATTTGATCTATATTCCTTGTCTTTTCCTTGATAACTTTCTAAGGCGTAGTCTATGTCAGAAACGGCGAAAAGTTCAAACTGCTCATCATTTAGTGCATCCCAAGCGTCAGGTCCCATTCTCCAAGCAGGAGGTCTAAAAATTGATTTGAATACATTTTGCAAGCCAGCTTTCAATACTTGCCTTTTCATTGATTTGCTTCTCTTTCTTGCTTCATCGTATGTAATATTTAAAAACTCATTATTGTCATTTTCTCCAGGTATACCATGGTAATAGCCGTGGTAACAGATTTCATAATTTTCTTTTGATAATTTTCTTATCTCATCGCAGAAATTTGGAAATTTCCAAATAACTAAGGGCTCTTTTGTTATTACCCCAGCTCGTTGAGTTCTCCAATAAGCTATGGGCACAAATAGACTAAATTTAATTTTTGGAAATTTTTTAATTAATCTCTCACACATCTTCAGAACCTTAGTTGAAGATTTTGGGTGTGGAGATACATCATCTATGCTTATGTTTACTTTGTAGCTCATACACTCTTTATTACCTCGATATATCTAGAGACAACATCATCATTTGTCCTGTCATATGAAAGCACCTTATTCTTGTAAGTATCATAAGATTCAACAACACACCTAATACTTTCCAACATTTCCTGAAAATTGCTAAAACTTAGACCATATTGTTTACAGTAATCATCAATGCTACCTCCATCTCTGTGGTAGATTATCGGTAAACCTGCAGCCAATGCCTCTAAAACATGATTGGCACCTGCTTCTTCAATACTAGCAGTAACATATATATGACTATTAGGTAATTGTTTTGATAGCTCAGTAGCACCAGTAGGTTTGATATGATTTTTAATATGTACGTGCTCTGGTAGCCTGCCTATGTAACAAAACTCAAACTCTGCAGTTTTGTCAATATGTTCTTGAAGTTGTTGATAAAAATGAAATCCCTTTTTAGGATTCATAGACCAGTGGTGGGTAATTATCTTTGGTCTATTGGGTAATTCATAGCAAACATTTCTATTTTCATAAAATATCGGCATTGGCGCATTGTGGACAACTTGAAAATTACTACCTTGATAGCCTATCCACTCCCTGGACCATTCGCTTGGAAATATAATATAGTCAGATATTTTAAGTGTTTGCTTAACTAAGCCTGTAAGTTCAGGTTTGCTATGGGTGCCCAAATCACCAACTCTTTGTATTATTTTTGTTTGAGGGTTTAGATTTTTATAATTTATAAAATGTTGATACCATTCACCAAAATTATTAGGTCTCGGATCAATACAGAAAATAACATCTATATTTTCTTGCAATGTGTAAGTAACTGTATGTCCATCTTGCAGTAGACGCTCCGCTAATTTATTAACAGTCTTTATGCCGCCACCCCAAGGTCCATATTTTGGTTGTCTATTTATATAAATTTTCAAACTAAATATCAACTCCAATTAAGTTTGGATCTGCCTTCATCTTAATCCATTGTCCATTTTCATCAATTGGAAGTTGCCATCCATTAGCCATAGCAATATCTTCAATGCCAACTGGGACAGATGCATCCTCGTGAGCTTCAATTATATTTTCATAATCGTGAATCTCATAATAAAGAATACCAGAGGGATCATTAGGTGGTGACCAATAATCGCCATATCTTTTATTGCCTCTAACCCTAGCATTACCACCCTTATCATTGAAGATACCTATCGACACTGGTATCATGCCTGATGCATACCATTTAGTGATTTTTTTACGTTTATACAGACTGTCTAATTTTTCAAGCATTTTTGTTTCTGAATCGTTTCCGCCTTCGTGAGAATTGTTATCAATGCTCCAAGGAAACATATTATTAAGCATACTTCTAGAAACCATACAATTCATAGCACCCATAACTGGGGGTCTGTTATAGTGGTATACAAATTTAAAATCATCACCCAAAATATTTGAGTAAGTTCCGCGTTTATTTCTAATAGTTCTTTGTGCATCAAATGATATACACCCAGTTGTATCTTCAAATTTTTCAAAAAACTCAACATACTCACTTAACCAACCACCTCTAACAACAAACTGCACGTCAGCAGGAATCATAGCGACATAATCACCCGTTGAATTTTCAGCTAATATGTTTAGTGCTTTCGCATATTCATTTGAGGGATCTCTATCGTCTTGCCTAAATACCTTAAACCCTCTATCCTTTAATTCTGATAAATATTGCTCTGTTCCTAATTCTGCTGAAGCATTATCTACAACTAGTATTTCTTTGTTTTCATAATCTTCGGTACATATCAAAAATGATTCTAAACAACTTTTAAGATAATGCAGTCTATTACAATTTACAAAACCAAATGATACTTTTGGCTGACTCATATTTATACTCCTATAATATTTCTATAGCAACTGTCTAGCAATAAGATTGTCACCAATTTTTAAATTTAATTTTTTCATCAATTCATCTGCCCAATATTCTTGACCTTCAAATTCAACCCTATGTAGTGTGATTGCTGAAAATCCCTTTGTCTTTACACAGACTCCATCAAAATTAGACCTATAAATAACCCCTGGTTCAAAACTAGAATCACAAGATGTTATACTTGCTTTCCAGATTTTGATGTCTCCACACTCAAGCCTAACAAAAGCACCTGGATATGGATGTGTAAGGGCTCTAACATAATCGGATATTTTTATGGCATCCCAGTTAAAACTTATCATACCATCCTCTGGCTTTCTCTTATAGTATCTGGTTGCTCTGCTTTCATCTTGCTTTGTTAATTTTTCAGTGTTATTAGCAATTTTAGGTATTGTTCTCTTTATCATTTCAATTGCTGTTTGATCAACTTTTTGATAAGCAGTCCTAATGTTATCTCTAGCACGGACCTCAAATGGTTCAAAGTCTAAAATGTCACCAGTATCAGTTTTCGCTTCCATAACAAACAGACTATTACCCCAATCGAACTCACAATTACGACTCTCAATAATTTTCCAATTAATAATTGCTGCACCTCGACCAATCGGCAGGGGGGATGGATGTATACCTAAACAATATTTTTTTGGAATGTTGAGTATTTGAGGTTTAAATATCTGAGACCAACCACATTGAATCAACAAATCACAATTAGTATTCTTTATCCAATTAAATTCAGAATTTATATCTTCAGTCCACAACATATTGTATTTAGTCTGAAAATCTCCTAAGCTATCATAATTTGATTTGACTCTGCCTTTGGATTCACTGAGTCCAATAATGCCGACAATATTGCAAATATTTTCAAGTGAATTTACAACTTTTCTTGCCAGTGGAGTACATCCAACAACTACTACTTTCAGGTCTGTCCTGATAGAATTTTTCGTGCCCATCGTTTTGCTATCTCTTTATGTCCTTTATTGGTAAAGTGAACATTATCTATATAGTCTACCTCGACTCCAGACATATCGCAAGTAGAAAAGTTCATTTCTACACTTAATTTGTGTATAACCGAATTGTATACACAAATTTTGTTAGTGTTTTTATAGTAAAGGGGAGTAAATCCTAGTTTAGGCAAGGTGCCAACAATTACGTGCATACCGTGTATTTTACACATATTTATGATTTGCCTAAGATTATCTTCATAAATGTCAGAGGGTATGTTTTTTTGTGTATCATTTGTTCCAATTAGTATTAAAGCTATTTTTGAGTCTTTGTGAGATCTGCAAGCATTCCAGGTTCTTTTGAGTAGATCAACACTAGTTTCTCCACTAATACCGTGATTGTGGCAGATATAGTGTTCACTAGTAGCCTCAGTTAGAATCTTAGCTAACTCAATAGTTGGAGATCTTCCATATTCATCTCTCGCACCATAAGTTATAGAATCACCGAGACACAGAATTTCATTCCAAATCATAATCTATAATGCTCTTTCATCCACTGCACAGTTTCCCACACACCCTCTTCTAATGATACGGTATCCTTATGATCCAAGTCTTTAACTGATTTAGTATTATCAACTAGCTTATGCTTGGTTGTAAGGATCTCACTATGTGTCTTGTATGTAACCAGACTTGGATCTGCCTTTGTATACTTGACTAATAGTTCCGCTAAGTGCTCAATAGTGTGCTCAGACTTCGAAGCAATATTGTATATTTCACCATCAACAAAATTATCAGCTATGTTTGCAAGTGTCCTAACGCTATCATAAATATATGTGCTTGTCCTAGAGTGTCCCTTATATACGGTAATCGGCTTTCCATTTAGTAGATTGTATGTAAACAAACAATTAACACTTCGAAACGGATGATACCATTCGCCAGGACCGTAAGTATTGAAAAACCTAACTATGACGGTTTCTGTATTAAACTGTTCTCTAGAGTTGGCCGCCTGCATTTCATTGACTCTTTTACTCATTGCATAGTCATTCATTTGAGGTATTGGTGTTTTGCTTAGTACATCTTCATACATAACGCCTTGATAATCTCCATAGACCTCAGATGATGAGCAATGCACCAACTTAAAGCCTAATTGCTCTTGTAACCTAATAATATTTTTCATACCAATGACGTTTGATTTCCAAACTTTCTCATAAAAATGCTCTCCGTTCCAACGACCAAACTCAGCTGCACAGTTGTATACCAGGTCTGGTTTTACATACTCAATAACCTTCTGAATTTGTCTAAACTCACCAATATCGCATCTGAAATAATCATCGTCCTTTACTTTGCCCATACCGTGACCATAATTTCTATCAGTGTGATAAAGATCAACACCAAAAACTTTATGACCTCGAATCTTAAGGATTTCCTCTAATTTACTGCCAATTACGCCAGCTACTCCAGTTACTAAAATTTTCACTTACTTCCTCCTCACTAGTAAACTAAGATCATAAAAATACAAATAATCTATCTCTGTGCCTAAAAAGCAATTTATAGCGTGCTCAGGTGTTTCACAAATTGGCTCTCTATCATTAAAACTAGTGTTCAACAAAATAGGAACACCGCTTTTTTTCTTCCAAGCTGTCAGCAGATCAAAATACCACTTGTTATCATTTTTAGTGACTGTTTGAAGTCGAGCTGAGCCGTCAAAATGAACAACAGCGGGTATCTTGTCTCTAACTTCTTCTTTGAATTTAACAACAAAGCTCATATATGGGCTATCTTGATCTTTCTCAAACCACTCAGGAACATCACTTCTAAGGATTGATGGAGCAAATGGTCTAAACCACTGCCTATGCTTAACTTTTTCGTTGATCACATCCTTCATAGTTTTGCTTCTTGGGTCTGCCAAAATGCTTCTATTTCCTAATGCGCGGCGACCAGATTCTGAGCCTCCTCCATAAACAGCTACAATTTTTTGCTGATCTAGTAAGTCAACAATCTCGTGCACGCTCGATGAGGATACTTGAACTTTTTTATTCATTCTATCCAAAGTTGGTAAAATCTTATCAATATGATCTACACCCAGATATGGAGTGTAATTATCGTGCCAGGTTATCCTTGGATTGTCCAAAATATGATGCCACAGGTATTGAGCAGAGCCGATAGTTAAGCCGCCGTCGTGTGGTGTTGGTGTTACATATAGGTTGTGATCTGGAAACCAATCTAAACACTTGCCCATAACCACAGAGTTAAGAGATACCCCGCCAGCAAAGCAGATATTCTCACAAGGATTTTCATCAACAAACTTTGAAAGCAATGATTGAAGATACCTTTCGGTTGCTGCTTGTAGTCCCGCTGCTAAATCAAACTTATGCTGATTTGTAGTATTTGCAATATCGGTCCACTTTCCTAGATACGGATGTCTAGGATCAGTACCGACATTTGCTCCCCTTGGTTGTCCTGGTGGCTTGTAAGAAGCTGCCTGAGAATCTCTTTCCAACATTTTGTAAAAATCAAAGAAATACTTGTGCTTATCACCCATAGCAGCCATTGCCATAACAGTGCCAGCCTGATGTCCAGTTGGCCAACCAGATTGCATACCAAAAACGTATCTAGTTACTCTTGTCCAAACCCCACCAATATTAACTTGATGAATTGGAAAAGTCTTGATTGGTGATATTTTGTTACCGCTGCCTTGCCAGACTGTAAAAGCTGTAATAAAACCTTCTTCGTTTTCCATACCGCCGCCATCCATAGTGAATATCAAAGCCTTATTAAAGTTACTAGAATAAAAAGCGTTTGCAGCGTGAGCTTGATGGTGACTTATTACGTGCATCTTGCCATTGTTTTTTTGTATAATTTCTTCTAACTTCTGAAGTGATTCAGGGTGCTGTTTTAGTTTTCTAAAAGAATGGTTAGTAATGAAGTGTTTCAATTCACTAACATCAGTCATTTCATCAAACATAAATTTTATTGCATCCCCTGCGGGCTCTTTTTCTCTTATATATCTTTCATATTCAGCATGCACTACTGGCTTTCCGTTATCTAATATACAAAAAGAACAGTCATGACCAGACCAAGCACTAGCAATCTTCATTAAAATACTCCTGCAATCAATATATCTGTTTCTAAACTATATTTAAAACTAAACTTTGGATTTAATACCTGGGTTTTTTTAAAATGATCATTCTTTTTTAGCAAGCCTAATTGTTGATTTTTAGGCACATCTATATTGGTTACATTTAATTCACCATCTGTGCTGATAAAACCTATTTCATACTTTTCTTCTTTCACTTAATCCCCTTTTATAACCCTATGAGAGTCTTCGTCAAAGTGTTCAGTAGAAAATTCAAATAACTCTGAGTCTTGCACTGCGTACATCTGATGTCTTAATCCTCTATATACATGAAAAGCCTGTCCAGGCAATAGGGTTAGTTCTTCAGCCTTACTTATATCATCATCTGTGGAGTATTTTACAGTCATTTTGCCAGACTGTAAATAAAATACTTCATCTTTTTTTACATGATAATGCCAAGAACATTTCTTACCAGCTTCAAAGTAAAGAAGTTTTCCACAATATTCAGACTTATTAACAATCCATTTCTCAAAACCCCAGCCTTTTTTTACAAATTTTATATCTTGTATGTGTGTATCACCTATTGAAGTAGTCACTATCGCTTATCCCCTTGTCATCTATGTAGACATCTGCTGATGGTTTGCCTAAAAAAAGTTCGTGATATTTCACACCCCAAAAATTTAATTGATCTTTAGTAAAATCATAAAACATTTTTATGGCATTGATAGGGTCATTGCCAGTTCGACCCATACCTCTAGCAGTATGAAATATTATAGTATGTCCCATATCATACAAGTGGTTAATATGTTCTATTCTCTCTTGAAATGGTTGAGCCTTAGAATAGTCACCATCACTTTTAGAACAAATTGTACCATCTATATCAAAAACATAATTCATTTATTTCTCTTATTTATTTGTAATCCTCTCAAAAGAGCTTTCCAAAAAGTAATCATTTTATTTCTCCCAATGTTGGTGTGTAGTTGCCGAAATTCTGCACAGATATTGAAGCAACTTTATTAGCAAAGTTTATTGCAGTTGGTATACTAAAGTAAGACATATAACTAGTAACAAATGCAGACAAAAACGTATCTCCTGCTCCGCATACATCAAACACTTCCGTTTTGGTTGTTGGGTATACTATACCATTATGAGTTGCACCCATAGCCCCAAGAGTTACCAACATCTCTGATTTGATTGGCAATTTAGTAACGCTTTCATATTCTGCTTGATTTAGTTTTATAAAACACCCTTCAAAACAGGAAAGATCAGTTTTTTTTGTATCCACAAATACAAGCTTATTACGAAACAATGCAGCCTCAACTAGGCTCCTGCAGATGTCGCTAGGCATAAAGCCTTTATTGTAATCAGAGATAACTAAACAATCATAATCTGCCATGGCGACAGATCTTGGATCCAGGGGTTTTATATTTTTATTTTCGCCTTTATCGACACGGAGTATATGTTGCATATTTTTGCTACATACATACCTCTCTTTGGTAATTTTTTCTGGATTTGTTATAATCCTAGTGGTATTACCAAGTCTTTCCAGTGCTCGCTGAACGTTACAAGCCATTCCAGGCTTAGATTCAGTCTTTTCTATCTTCAAAATAGGAACTGGGGCTTCTGGGCTTATCCTATCGCAAGTTCCATAGTTGTAAACATCAGTGCAAGAGTCACCTACTACTAATACTTTTGATTGTTTTAGTTGATGAATATCCATCGACATAATTAAAAATTAAAGTTGTAGCCACTACATCGTAGCCAACAACATCCTCCTTTTTGTAATCTCCACCTTTGATAAGTATATCAGGATTTATCTTGTTTATCAAGTTTAATGGTGTATCTTCTTCAAAAAATATAACCTCATCCACATACCTGCAAGACTGTAAAATAAATTTTCGATCTTCTTGATTGTTAATTGGTCTATTTTCGCCTTTTAAACGCCGTACACTGCTGTCAGAATTTAACCCTACCACAACATATCCAAGTGATTTACAGTGCCGTAGAAGCTCGATATGACCCCTGTGAAGGACATCAAAGCACCCATTTGTAAAAACCGTCTTCATTTACTTACAATTTTCATAGTTTTTCGAACTATCTCCAGATAATCGTGATTCATAACCTCTGAAAAGCACTCGTCACATCTTACCTTAAGACCACAAGGTCCGTGTTTGCCAAGATTAATATTTACATTCTGTGGATATGCAACCATGTTAGGATGCTGGTAGCCAGTTAGAATTACAACAGATGGTGTGTCCACTGTCGTTGCTGCGTGTACTAAACCACCCTCGGAACTTAAAAATGCCGTTGATTCACCAATAACTAGAGCTGCTTCTCGAAAACTTGTCTTTCCTCTAAGATCCGAAACGCCTTCAAGAAGTCTTGAATCTTTCGCTCCAACTTGAACAACTTGAATTTGTTTTGATAATTCGCTCACAACTTTTTGCCACTTAATAAATGGATATTCTCTATTTGGTGTATAGTTTGTCTTAGATATGGGCTCTATTGTAATAAAACCATCATTAAAATCCTTAGTAAGTTCTTTGACTTTATCAATTTCAGGCACAGTAAAGTACATTTCGCACCTTAATTCTGGGTTTTCGATACCATAAAATTCACACATTTGTGCAATCATATGCTTATCATATCTGTGATGGGCTTTTAAAGGTGTGTCAGTTTTACAATAATTTGCTGATGGGTTGTTTAGAAAGAGAGGAAACTTTCTGCATTCATCATCTTTTTTTGCTATATATGGATTGTTTTCAAATACAGGACTGCGTATAAACTTTGTGATGTTTGTTCCGTCTCCCTCACAAGGAAGAACCTTTACATCTTCGTCAAGATGTTTCTTGACTTCCCTAGTAACAGCTGTCCACGCAAGATAACCACCCAGTCCCATACCTACCTCAACAATACTTATTTAAGAGAACATATGCATCATCTGCATATCTCTTATATCCAGCATGCCTTAAAATATATTCTCGTGGTGTTTCTTCGGTTTGCAACTTGCCACTTAAAAACTCATTAATTTTATCAAAATATGCCTTCGCTGATCCTTCGTTTCTTTTTAAATACAGGTCTGTCATCCTGTCTGTATTGTGAACCCAAAATCTTTGATCAAATATACTAGGAGTATTATGAGGTGATCCAATGATTGGAACATCTAAAAACATCGCCTCATATGTAGCTATGCCTGGACATTCGTCTAAACTCAGATTTACACAACATTTAGATTGTAAAAGCTTATCAAAATATTCTTGTCTATTATATTCACCATAGTGAACCCTAGTATATGAAATATTGTTGTCCTCTAGCATATCTATCAAATCATCGTGAAACTCTAAGTAATTGTCGTCATACCTTCTTTTTTTTGAATATATAAGGCAATCGTATTTTATGTTTTTGTTTTCTATAAGTAATGGGTCAATATCAAACGTTACACATTTATCAAGATAATCAGCTTTACAAATAAGTTCTTTTCTTAAGAATTTTTTTACGTGATTGTTATAGAACTCAACTTGATCGATATATAAATCAAAATCTACATTTTCAACAAACCACTTATCCCACGTATCATGGGGTCCATAATCTGGATAGTCAAGGAGAACGTTTGGACCAAAAACAAATTTTTTGTCAGGACAGTGATGCTTTAACTGCAAATATAAGTTCGGATCAAATCCCTTCGCATAAAACCAAAAAATGTCATACTGGTTAGCAATCTCTAGATTAACTTCATCATATTTCCAAATCTCATCACATTCGATATTTGTATGTTGATTAAGTGCGTCTACGTGGTGGCTAAAGGTCAAGCCAGGTCCGCGATCACCTCCTGGTTTCGAGCACATAAGTATCTTAAATGTCTTCAATTTTCAACTCTTTCAGTTTTTCATATGGTTTTTTGACCATAAGAACACTTTCTATTCTAAGCTGCTCTTCTCTATGTAATTTATCAACAGCTAATGGATTTTCTCTATTGTAAATGTACATAACTTGGTTTACTGGTTTAAAATGATCTTCGCCTGCCATTTCAATCATAGGATACATTATAACTCTGTCCCAAGTAAACTTAAAAAAATCACCATCATGATCTAAAAAATCTTCCTTTTTAATACTCATAAAAAGTTCCCTACGAAAAGTTCTTAAGTGCGAAAAGGACCAATGCTTTTTTCTAATATTACCATCCCAATAGCCAGGTGGTATCTTTGGTGTAACAACTCTGCCACCGATACTTTCAAGGTAAGATCCTGCAGTAATCCAAACATCATCATCTTGATAAATTTTATTTAACTTGTTAAGAACATTTTTATTAGCAAGCCAATCATCACCATCTAATGCAACAATTATTGAACCTAGTTTAGAGCAATCTACTGACGAATAAAGATTTGGTAAAGCCCTAAGATTGTACGGGTTGCACCTAAGCGTAAATAAGCCCTTTTTGTGGTCCCAATCTTTTTCAATCTCTCTAGCTATATTTCTAGTGTTATCGGTAGAAGCATCATCTACAAAAACAATATCATAATTATCATAATTTTGACTAATTGCAGATTTTAAGTTTTTTGATATCCAACTTTCATTATTATACGAAAGTATTACAATTGTAAAATGATTACTCTTCAAAAGCATTATCCCAAAAAACAGATTTTCTTGATGACAAGTATTCTATTATTTTAGAAGTGTCATCGGTAACAAACCAATCTTCATTAGCGTGTTGAACATTATCATTAAGTTCAAGCTCACAGCCAAGTAATTTAGCCTCAATCACAAGTCGAGGACAAGTGTCTAGACCACCTGGCTTAAAACACAAACCCTTAGACTGTGCAAGCTTATTCAAAAACTCTTCTGGCTTGAGACCTTGCACTACTTCATAGTCTAGATTATTTTCTATACACCAATCTTCGGACTCTTGAACGCCTTTCACCCAAGAATTTGATCCCATAACCAACCACTTGGTTTTCTTTTTATTTTTGTATTTTTCTTTAACTGCGCTGATATACTTAAAGAAATTATCATCAAATAACGATGAAAGAACAATTACTTTTTTATTTTTAAATGATGGAAGTGATTTTAGGTGTATATTTTTCTGTTCCTCAGACATAAAGAATACACTATCAGCGTTGTTAGCAAATTCAGTCATCCTATTACCTAAATCAGTCGAACCATAGTCACAAGCTTCACCTTCTACCATTTCATAAAGAGCAGGATTCCTATGTTTACAAAATTTGTAATCAAATTCAATAAATGAATATTTAATATCATATTTCTTTACAAGATCAAACATCCGCTCTTGCATTCTGGAGACATTTGCAAAAATCCACTTTTTGTCTTTATGCATATTAATAATATCTTCAGTTAATAATTCCGAATTAACAGCACCAATATGTTTGGTGGGTGAACTTTCCATTACTGTCTGCAAACTAAGCTCTGCTCCTCCAGGATACTGACCTGCAAACAGATCACTAACAAATATATAATCTGGTTCGTGTGTTACATTAGACGGTAGGATAGTATCTAACATTTTAGCTTTTACAGTATCTTCGGAGTGGTTTTTTAAAATATTTTCCTTCAAAATTTTAGCCCAAGATCTATACATACCATTATTTTGATACATTGCACGGATCTTCTTTTTAAAATCTACTTTATTAGGAAAACACCACATACTGTTGGCTATCAAAATGTCTTTCCAAACAGCCTCTTTTTGAACTGGAGCCAAAACATAATCAACCCTTGCAAATAAGGGCTTTCTTTTTGTTTTACCATTCTTACCTTTTAGTGGTCCGTATAAGAAGTCAAGATGCCCACTCCAACCAGGAGCAACAACTGGCAAGCCATTATAAGACGCCTCGAATAATGGTAATCCATATCCTTCACCATGTGTGGCGCTTACCATAGCTTTAATTTTTGGATGCTGATAGAGAGAGTTAAGCTCCTCTTCAGTCATATCTCCGTGCAAAATATAAATGCTACATTTCTTATCTTTGCTTTTAATGTGCTCATCAACTAATTTAATTAAACGGTTTTGTGTTTCAAATCTGTCCATAACAGAGTTTTTTGCTAGGTTTGTTTTTATTACTAGACCGACACTATCGTTTTTAAATTCTTCTATAAACCATTTTACAGTATTCTCTAGATTCTTTCTAATTCCCCATTGAGCTACTACCAGGAAATTAAAGTCGTCTTTTAATTCAATATTGAAATGTTCATCCAACTCAAGAGTTTTGTGTGGGTATGGAACAACTTTTATAGGTGCACCGCAGCCTACCTCTCGAACTGTTCCATCTTCCATATCAAATGGATGTTTTGTGTTTTCAAAAGCCCATTTTGAAAACTCAGAAGGCACTACAATTAAGTCCATACTATGAGAGTTTTCTATCCAGGACTTTGATACCTTCGTAGCTTCGATACCCGCAGTGACGTGCACACAATATTTGCCTTTTCTAGAAAACTCATTTGGAATCCCAACGTGAATATGTATATCAAAAAAGTTTGAATCATTTGGATCATATTGTTTACTGATTAGCGAATCAATATATCTTCTTTCTTCATCGTTACCTAAAATCCAATTTGTAGCTCCCCAATTTAAAGGACTGGTGTATATGTCAAGAACATCCTCTCTATCTTTCAAGGATCTTAATACAAGCCTGGAGTGCTCTCCGTAACCTGATCTTGTTAATAGGGGACCTTCTAGCAAAACTTTATATCTCATAATACTTTTAACAACTCCCAACTATTGTGCTTTCTGTTTGACCAAGAGCCTTTTTCTTCATAAATTTTAGTCAATTCATCATCCCATTGTTTGATATATGAATCATAGCTATAATTATTTAAAACGTGCTGTCGGCCTTCAAAACCTAACTTACTACGCTGTTCTTCTGTCATATTGTAAATTTTATCTAAAGCGTTTTGAAAATCCTCTTTAGATACCCTATCTTCGTAAATATATGGGACATCTTGAGATCCTATGATCGCCTTCGAACTTGGCTCTATTCCTATACCAAACCATTTATTACCATCAGTGACTTGCTCCTGCATTCCACCAGTCATATTGACAATTATTGGTGTTTCACAGGATAGCGACTCTAATGTTGCAAGTCCAAAACCCTCGGCATCAGATATGTTTACGGTGCAATCAGCAACATTATAAAGTATTGAAAGTTGAGGCATATTTACCTTCTCCACTGACAATATTACATCATCTTGAGCATTTAGCTCTGCAATTATAGCGTTTAAATCTTGACCATTTATGTCTTTTGGTTCAGTATGCATTATTAATAGAACTTTATCCTCTCCAATCTTTTTAGCCCATTCTGCAAACCACCACAAAACTGACCCAGACATCTTTCGTCTAGCATTTCTGTTATTCCAAAAGAAAATAAATTTTTTGTTGCCATCCTTATCGCGAAAAGACTCATTTGCTTCTACAAACTGATTAAGGTTAGCTTCTGGAATCTTTTCGAAAATATCTGAATTAACTGTATGTGGAATTCTAACTCTATCTACTTCAGGAGCTACTTTTGCAACAATGTCATCAGTAACTTTACTTATAGTGGCTATCTTATCGTTCGACAAATAGTATGGTCTATTAAATCTAGGATAAGGTAGGTTGTCCCAAACATGATAATACACCAAAGAAGCAACAGATCTAATTTCATTCTCAATTTGCCATAACCATCCCCAAAATCTAGGGTCTGTCATTATCCAAACAATATCTGGCTTAAAGTTTTGTATGAAGGATCTTAAAGAGTCTTGAGTTCCATATCCATCTACTGGATAAATTATCCAATCCTCCCCGTACTCTTCAACTTTTATGGGAGTGTAATCTGGATGCTGTATAGCACCGCCCATACAAACAAACTGATATTTTCCAGTTTTTAGTAACCCTTCTATCATATATCTAGTTTGACCTGCAACACCAGAGGGGGCTAGTGGGCTGTCTGCTATAACTAGAACCTTTATTTTGTCCATATTTTTGTTCCTTAAGTGCAGTGACTAGTCTTATAGAAATCACAGTTACCACATGATAACTTATTTTTTATATAATTTTTATTATTAATATTAACAATAGCTTTATTTAGTAAATCTAGGGCATTAGAAATTCTCTTATTTGCATTGGTGACTTTAAATATCTCTACTTTATTTACTTTTGCTGTCCTCTTCATCAGTGCAAAGTGAGTTTCTATGTTAGAAAGTTCAACATTATACTTATTAGCAAAATAATTTTTGTATAAACTTAGTTGATAAGCAGTCATCGGCTCGTTTTTCTTGTCTGCTCTCCACCCCCAAGAACAAGTTTTCCAGTCTATAATGTGATATTTCCCATCTGAAGTTTTTAAAATTAAGTCAATAAATCCTTTAAAACTATAATCCGTATCAAATTCACAGATCGCTTCAAATAACGGCTCTTCTATTTTAAATACTTCATATTTTCCAAAGTAGCTTTTTAGTTGAGGAATAACATACTGAAACAAATCTTCAGCTTGCTTTGACATATCAACAACTAGCTTTTTATTTATTGAATCAAGTGATGGTAGAGACTTTAGTTCTCTTGAAAAATTCTTTTTAAACTCTGCTAGACTATCAATGTTCTCATCAATGACCAACTTTTCATTAGTGGAGTGACAGGCACTACCAAACGCAGTATACTCGTTCCCAACAAAACCCTTTATTTTATCTATATAAGTAAGCTTATGCTTGTAGGAGCAGTCATTCCAGATTTTTAGTTCAGAGTAGCTTATCTTCTTTGTTTGTTGTTGAGACACGTCTTCTAGTCTTTCTCTTTACTGGCTTGGTTTCCACTTTATCAGATTTAGGATCTGGTGTCAAGTTGGTATTTTCAAAGCCCAAAGAGCTTTTCATAGTTGATATAGTTTTAAGTTTTGGCACAGCTTTAAATGTATATGTGGCAGATAATCTAGCTGGATCTGAGTAATTACATAAGGACACGTTGTCTTTGCATATAAAATTAGATAGATCGATGTTTTCTTTGTTTTGTAAAAACAATTTGACATCTTTTTCATCAATAAACGTTTGTTTATCTGTAGCTAACTTTCTTTTGTTAATTGTCACATTAACGGTAACTTTTGAACTATTGTTTTCTAAAATCTGTACATCTTTAATCATATTAAAGCTCCTTTTGGTGTAATTCTTGTATTTTCATAAATAAAACTGGGCTTATTCTATTGAGTTTATCAAAATCTTTATGATAATAAAAAGCTTCAAATCCATTTGCAAAATATTCTCTCAAACTTGTAATGGCATATGGGGAATAAAATAAATTCATTGAAATAGAAGAGAGATAAGCATATCCAATATCAAAGTATAATATGTTATCAAAATTATTAGAATATTCTGGGTTTTTAAAATCTTGATAATTTAAATAGTCATAACCTTCAGTATCTAAAAGGTGAAAAAGGCGCTCCCTCTTACCTAAAAATTCCATTTCTAATGAGCCATCTGAATATATTGACAAAAACTGCTCCTCTTCAACGGAATGAGCGATCTCGTGAACTATATCATCAACCATATCTCCAATGTCATCTTGATCATTAGTTACATATATTGCGCCCTCTGTATACATTGCATTAGTGCTTCTTTCCTTAAAAACATCAAAATCACCAATAAATATATAATCTATATTATCAAAAAACTTTTCAGGTATTGTAGTTGAAATATTTTTAAGGACAGAATCTAAATTAAAATTTTCAGGCAGTTCATCTTTTATCACTACTTGAATATTTCCTAGAGATTTCTCTTTAAAGGTCTTTTTAAACTTTTTGCTTGATGATTTTATATAATCTTTACTAGACATTACTCTTCCGAAATATCTATTTCGTATGGATCAACAGATGGCATATTATCCTCATTACCGCATCCTGTCAAGTCACTCACAGCATCAGAGTCTGTCAATGCCTGATTGTAGCCGCGTATAAAATTTTCTTCAGCAACCGCAAATAGAAATTCAGGAAATTCTTCAGCCATCGTATCGACTATCATTTCGAGGGTTACATTATCATCTTCAGGATTATTTTTTTGTCCAACATAATCAACTAGCCAGGACTTAACTTCCGAGTCCTGATTGACAACAACAGTAAGGTCCTTGTTGTCGTTCTCTTTATTATCATTGTAATTAATTTCCATAGTGGTCTTTCCCCTTTATAAAATTTTTGCAGACACAGATGCTACTTTAGATCTTTCACCCTTCAGTAATGTAATGTGTCCAGCTATTTCTTGATTTTTAAACTTTTCAACAACATATGATAAGCCATTATTTGTTGAATCAATATAAATGTTGTCTATCTGCTCTATATCTCCAGTCAATACAATTTTTGTACCCTCACCCACTCTAGTCAAAACTGTTTTTATTTCGTGACGATTCATATTTTGAGCTTCATCAATTATAATGAAAGAATTACATATTGATCTGCCTCTAATATATGTCATAGCTTCAACTTCGATTCTACCCTCATCAATGTGCATATCCAAAGTCATTCTATCATTGCCAAACAAAAATTGTAAATTATCTTGTATTGGTGCTAACCAAGGTAGCATTTTCTCATCTCTGGTGCCAGGTAGAAAGCCAATATCTTTACCCACAGGTTCAACTGGTTTGGTGACCACGATTCTATTATAAATTCTATCATTTGCAGCTTCGCCAAAAGTTTGATGTAATGCTGCAGCCAGCGCCAACAATGTCTTGCCAGAACCTGCTTTACCAATCAAAGTAACAACTGGTACGTTTGGGTCCATTAAAAGGTCAAGAGCAAAAGTTTGCTCTTTGTTCCTAGGCTTCAAACCCCAAATTTTCTTTTTAAAGTTTTCTACTTTCCTTACAGGTCTAGTGTAGTCTAAAAACCTAACCAAAGCTGATTTCTTTTCGTTAAAATTAGATATCAACATTACAAACTGATTACTACCAAGCTTTATTTCATCCTCATCTAAATAAACTTCCTCGTCATTATAAACTTTATCTATAATTTGGTCATCAACTAAATGTTCTACTGTTCCAGTATATAATCCACTAATATCCTCTACAACTTGTTCAGCATTGTAATCTTCACATAACAAATCAAGAGAGTCACATTTAACTCTCATATTGATATCTTTTGATACTAATATGACTTTGATATCTGGATTTTTGTTTTTTTCTGTTAGAGCTGTAGCTATTATTTGATTGTCTGGATTATCAAGATCTAGGTCTGATGGTATCACAGAAGAATCAAAAGACTTTACACTAACAAGTCCTTTTCCCTTAGCAACTCGAACACCACTACTTAAATTACCTGACTCTCTTAGTTTATCAAGTTTTCTAATTATATTTCTAGCGTGTGTGCCAACAGGGTCTTGTCTTTTTTTATGCTTATCTATCTCATCCAATACTTTTAGTGGAATAACTATATCATTAGAGTTAAAAGACTCTATAGAATTAGCGTCACTTAAATAAACATTGGTGTCAAGAACGTATATTTTTTTTGCCAAAGTAAACTCTCTTTCAATTAAAGTAATTAGTTAGCTGGAGTTTCTTTTATCCATTTAGTTGGTACTCTTTTGTATTCTAACTCTTTTACTTTAAAAGTTTTTACTTTATATTCAAATTTTTCTGTAAGATGTTCATTTTTTAGTTTTTGAGTGGCTATTGGCGCATCTGTATTTATTGTCATAGATATAAAGATCAACACTGAAGCCAAGTAAGTAGTCATTAAAAAATTATCCTTTTTAAAAATATATTGTTTCAACCTATATTTATTACATGAGCAAAAATATAAACAAAGTTTTTTTATTTTTAATTTGTTACCTACTTTTACTATCTTGCACTGCTAGTACCACAAACTTTTACATAAAAGAAGATAGATCAAAATTTCCAATAAAATCATTTGTACACATTAAAGCAACAATAAATTTTTTACGATGCGTTAGCATTGAAAAACAAAGTATTTGTATTGACGAACCGCATACATCAACAGCTTCTGGAGTTTCTATTGGGTCAATTCAAGACTCATCTATCATATTAACTGCAGGTCATCTATGCGAGGTCGATAAAGAAGAGCTACCAGGTGATGTCAAGTCATTTTCAATTAGCATAACAGTCAAGGATTATCTTGGCAACACAGCACCAGCTAAGATAATAATGTCAAGTATGGCAAAACCAGACATATGCTCCTTAATCATTGACGGTCACAAAATAGAAGGTTTGAAGGTAGCTACAAAAGAGCCAGATGTTGGGACCACTGTATATTCGATGTCAGCGCCATTTGGCATCTTTCACCCGCCCGCTGTGCCTATATTGCAAGGAATTTACAGTGGACCAAGAGCTAAGAAAGATTTTTCAGTAGTAACAATAAGAGCTACAGGAGGCAGCTCAGGCAGTGCTATTTTGAATGAGAGAATGGAGCTTATAGGAATACTTTTTGCAACTCATCCAGCTTTTAATACTATAACTTTGATATCAACCTATCCATTAACCACAAAATTTATTTTTGATACTTTACAAAAAGTAAAATCTAGCCATTAGAAATCCAACTATCTAGAAGCTTTTGTTTTCTCTCTAAAATCATCGTCAGCCTCCTAGCTGTAGCTGGTTTTTCACTAAGGATAGACTTTTCTATATCTATCTCAAGTTCATCAATCTCAATTTTTAAAGAATAAATCTTATTTTTATTTTTTTTCATCATAATAATTTATCTCCTTTTTGATTTTGGTGACAACTTGATTTTTCCATACACAATATAAACCCTATATCTTAAAGAAATTCCATAACCTTGAGGCGCAATTAGTGGATGATAATATACATCTTTTATTTCATAATCTGACCATTCTTTAATTCTAGTAATAAATGTATCTGACAACTTGTCAACAGTTATTTGGTAAGTGTCTTGAGTTCTTGGAGTCTTTTTGTGATTTTTTAAATTTACGCCCAAGTGTTCAAAACCCTGAAAAACAGATTTTAAAAATTCCAAAGATTCTTTGCTAGTAATAGATCTTTCAAGCGTAGCCATCTTTACTCCAAGTTTTCCCTCTTAAGATAAAAGTAGATGGTGCAACAGTGGGCACAATCTTTTTTTCTCCACACTTCTCACATTTTTCTAAAAGTGTTTCATTTTTTTCACTATACTTTTGAACTTTGTGAAAAGTATGTTTACAATTTAAACACTTATAATGATAAATAGGCATTTTTCAAATAATCTCATCTATAAGACCGTATTCTAGACATTTTTCTGCATCCCACCAAAGATCGTGCTTTAAGATTTCATCCATTTTATCTTCTGGAATTTTCGTGTATTTTCTATAAATATTTTTAATTTTTTTCATCAGCATCTTAGAATTTTCCATATCATCTTTCATTTCTTGAAACTTGCCCCACATAACACCAGATAATTGATGCACTAACATACAAGCATTTTTTTGCATATATCTTTTTTCAGCAACCACTGACATTAAAGTCGCTGCTGAAGCAGCACATCCGTCAATAATCGAATGAACTGGTAATTCAGAGTTTATAATATGATCTACCGCTGATAGCCCTGCAAAAACAGACCCGCCATAGCTATTTATATGTAATTTAATAACAGGTTTTCCACATTCATACATATGTGCCTTGGGAAGCAAGTTAGAATTTAAATTAAAGATAAACTTATTTAATTTCAATACTTTAGGTCTACTCACACCAGAATAAAAATATATCCTATTTCCAGAACTATCAACTTGATTAAAATCACTTCCATCATCATTATTTTTTTCCATAGGTGTATTGACTTTTTTAATAACCTCACCTCTCTCTTCCTCAGAACCCCAATATTGGTCTTTCACCTGCAAACTCCTTAGTTTAGTTGGTGGGCCCACCTGGATTTGAACCAGGAACCTACGGTTTATGAGACCGTTGCTCTAACCGATTGAGCTATAGGCCCGTTACTAATTTATATCACATATCAAAGGTATGTTTCAATCAATTTTTTTCTAATTGTACTTCTTATACCCTTATTAACTTGCAAAACTTCTGGCATAATTTTATGCCTAATTCTATTTCTTGCAAAATTAGTTAACTGATTTGATGGGTCTTCTACCCACTCAATTTTTTTGTTTAATGCATATTTTTTTATTGTTGATTTTGAAGTCATTAAAAATGGTCTAAATATATTTTTATTTCTTTGATATGGAATTAATTTACATTGTCCATGGAAAGCTGACATCAGCCACGTTTCAACACAATCATCCAAGTGATGGCAGGTTATAATAAAATCGCTACTTAAACTTTGTAAAAAAGCATATCGCTCATCTCTCCAAAACTCTTCAAGTGATCGGTTTTTTTTGCGTCCTTTAACATTGCCGACATATAATTTTATATTATTATTATCTGCGTAACTTTTTACAAATTCCTCTGATTTTCTGGAAAATCTAGTATCATGATTGAAATAAGCCAACTGTAATTTTTTTTTACCTCGCAGCAAAAAGTGAGTAAATACCATAGAATCTATACCACCCGAGCAAGCAACGGTAACATTGTTTGGAATCTTGGAAATGATTCTAATCATAAACTGTATATTATCAAATGTCTATTGATTAATCAAATATTATTTTCATCAAATACATTACAAGCCTGGCGCACGTCAAAAGGTAAATTTATTTCTTTGCAGGTTTTTATGTCCAACAACCAACAAAACTTATGTGGGTCACCAGGATCATAACACTCATCATGACACAATGAGTTGTGATACTCTGAATCTTCGTTTTTGCATATCCAAAATTGTGTATCAGTATCATCATTTGGCATATTGTGGTTGATACAGCCAGTTAATAGAAAATATAATAATAATTTTCTCATAAAAAAATTATATCATAATATACTACAAATATCAAATTTATTTATAGCCATTTTAGCCGCCTATAAAAACTTGTCCAAGCATTAACCCAATACCTATTGCAAAAAATGGTATGATGATAGCGATAGCTATTTCTAGTATTCTCAAATTAAATTACCACTTTCTGCAAGACCAATATCTTGCCTTTGTTTTAGGTCCAGGGTTTTTGCAGTTGTGTCTAGCTCTAAAAGATTTTCTACGCTTTGGATTTGATTTTTTAATTCTCATATTAGGATCACCAAAGTTTACCTTCTTTACATTACCAGTTTTTGGATCTTTTACGAAAACTTTGAATTTTTTTACATCTCCCCTGGTTGGTTTGTTTAGAGTCACCTTGCGCCCTCTATATTCAGCCTCATAAACTAGATCTGGACATCCACAAGAAGCGTCAGATAAGACCTCGTAAAGGCATTGTGGACAAGCCAATTCATCATCTTCTGTAATTGCGTCTTGTACCACATCATAAATTGTGTAGTTTTCATCTACTGTTGCATAATATTCCTCTAAAATGTCTTCATCTATGATATCTTCAATTTGGTCAGCTTGGGCTGCGTGTAGTTTTGAAGATGATTTTAATTTTTTACTCATCTTTTTAAGCTTGTTTTTTTCAGAAGATGTTATCTCTTCTTCTTCTTTTTTAATAGAGTCTCTGCCTTTAGCAATACTGCTGGCTAGTGATGCTACACTTTTTCCTAGCTTATCAGAGGGAACTGGCTTTTTGTTTAGTCTACTGGTTGCGTATGTAGTATTACCTTCGTCGTGCATTTCCATTTCTTCTAGTGCGCCCATATCTCTAGCATCATCTGCTTCAAGGTAGTGTTTTACAACGCCAAGATAGTCTGCCGCCTTTGTAATCTTAGACTCAACCCACTCTGGCAAGTCATCCTCATCTTGAATCATATCCAATAATTCTACAGAATACTTGGCCATCTTAAAAAGGGACGATCTGTGCATCCTTCCCTCATGATCGTGATCTTGTTTTGGCATATCTGATGGGTAACCCATTTCATTCAATTGTTCAGTGACTAATTTTTTAAGTTGTTCTCTGTTCATCCTTTTTTCCCTGCCTTTGATTTTTTGCCAGCTTTTTTTGATGTTCCACAATCTGATGGTGTTGGTCTGCAATGTGGATATTTAGCTCTCTTCTCGCCTGAGCCTCTGCCACAGGATTTGCAAACCTTTCTACCACCCTTGCCTTTTCTACACGTATTGCAATCAACCCAGCCTTTGGATTTTCCTTTGCCCCCTGCTCTAGAGAACCAACCGTGCAATCCAGACTTTTTCTCTTTTGAGAAATTTGTTTTCTTCTTCTTTTTCTTCTTTTTTTCATTTAAAAATCTATCAATTTCTTCTTCAATTACTTCTGACAAAGACACTTTGCCTTTTGCAAGAATATAATCTCCATCAGGGTGTTGACCAACCTTAGAATCATCCTTAATTGCTCTTTTTATTTCATCTTCAGACGACTTACTTTGTTTCTTCAGTGCTTTCATACCAGCAGCGCCGCCTTCTTTTTTCAAGATCTTTCTGATTATTTCTTTTAACTTATCGTTTTTCATTTTTTATTCATCGATTTGGTTTTTCTTTTCGATGCCTCTTTTCTCTTTTTTGCATAATCAAATGCTTTTTTCAATCTAGCTTTAACTTTTGGATCTTTAGCATTATTGTAAGCTGCTCTGACCCGCTGGTGTACTAAGTTAATTATTTGTGATTTTCTTTTATGAGACTTACTTTTAAAACTAGACTTTGAAAAAGTGTCTTGAATGTCAGATACAGAGCTAAATTTTACACCCACCGTATCTTTAGGATTTTCATCGGTATATAATCTTCGACCAGAACCTTTTGGTTTTTTGCCTGTTCCTTTTTTTGGATCGGCTTCATTGATATCAACATCTTCACCATAATATCCTACTGGTGGTACTTTACCGCCAGAGCTATTAGTAAATCTTCTACCTGGTGCTCTGCCTACTGTGTTTCTAGGATCATATCTATCGGACTTTTTTTTTATGACACCTTCTTCGGCTTTAACGCAATTTCTATAAGTTTTACCATACATTTTCTTGGTTTTTCTTGTTGGGTGAGTCTTGTAACCTTTCTGACAACGTTCGTCTAGATAACAATCTATTTCTTCGTCTATCATCTGTATGATTTGTTCTTTTGTCATTTTTCGTTTTTCCATATTTTACCTTGTCTGCATTTAACAGCAGCACCAGACGCATAAGCCGAAGGCCATACTTTATATTTTCTTTTTGCTATTCTTGCACAGCGATCTAATTTTTTCTTTTTTTTCTTACGTTTTTCATCTAAGAAAGCCTGTATTTCTTCTTCAATATATTTAGACAAAGCTTCTCTAACTTGATCTGAGGACATTTTTATAACTAATTTATTAATAACTTCATATTCACTAATATCTTGAAGTGCTTTTTTAACAATCTCCATATCACTATTGAAAGACTGCATATCTTCATTAAGTTTTTGTCCCTTTTTTGATTTTGATTTTTGATTTTTACAAAATTGCTTCATAGTAAACCCCTTTGGATTGGCACAATTCTTGCGCCTCTTCCTTCTTTGGCTCTTACTCCATTTTTCAATAAGAGTGTTCATACTAATATATAGTATGTTTTTCCGATGTTTCTATTCTAAATCTTGCTCTGAATTGTATTTTTTGCAAAATAGTCTTAGGTCTTTTACTGTAATACCTAGTAAAGCGGCAGCTTCTTTTTGAGATTTAGTAGCCGATAATGAAAACTTTATCAATGAATCTTTTATAATATGATCAACTGTCTTAAATATAGGAAATCCAAATAGTTTGCCTTTGACTATCCTAGAGGAAAGCTCTAACTTTAAAGCTATTATCTGTTCTAATGTTAAAGAATTTAATATTACTTCAAATTCTTCATTAGTTCTCTTTTCTTTTAATAACTTTTTTGATATACTGTAATAGTAATTTTTACCAAAATTCATAACTTATTCTAACTAATAAATTAGTAATAGCATATTTTTGAAGTATTGTCAAATATTTTTTTTATTTTTCTTTTTTCAAAATGTTCTTGACAGACATACCAAGTTCTGGTGTAATGGGTTTCTGTTTAGAATTTAATGATCGGAGTCGCTTTGATAGTTCATCTGCAAATTCAGTGTCAGTTTTTTCAACGTCTATATCCATATTTCTTGCTAAAACAGCAAGAACGTTCTCATCACCATCCTCAAGCTCCTCCCTTACTAAAAAATTAAAAGCACGATCACCCCAGGTTTCAGCTACAGGCTCTTCTTCGGGTAGATCTGGTTGATCGGTGATTCCGCTGTCTTGATCGATTTGTGGGTCATTTAAGTCGTTTTTGGCATCTTCATATTCTGGTGTAGTAGGTTCAGATACATCCGAAAGAGCATCTTCGAAAACGTCAAAGTGCATTTTTAGATTTGTTATCAAGTAATCATAAAATATTTCTCGATCTTTCTCATTCGTATAATTACCAGAAGCTAACTTGTAAGCTTTTTGGATTTGTGTATCTACCTTATTAATAGTCTCATAAGCTGCTAAAGCACCAGCTTGATCTTGGTCTTTAATTCTAAATTTTTCAAAATCAGGATCTTCTACTTCTTCCTCTTCTTTTTTATCTTTTGTTCCCAAGACATCTAAGAATTTGTCTTCATCTTCATTATCTATACTAATTGAAACATCGTCTTGTTCTGCTAGCTCGTCCTTCGTCTCTTCTTCGGGATCCTTAATACCTCCAGTAGCTAGCTCCAATAAGTTTCTAACGCCATTTATAAAATGTTCTCTAAATGAATCTCTTTGATTCTTGTCAGTTGTTAGTTTTTCATAGTCTGTTTGAATTGTTGTGAGTATATTGTCCAGCAATTCCTCTAAGTAATTAATTGCTGTTGAGCTATGAATGTTCTTTTCCGTTGCTACTTCAATAATGATGTCTTGAACCACATTCCTGAATTCGACCAGATTCTTTAAATAGTTAAAGTTTTTTACAAAATTTTTATTTTTTTCTACTTGAATCATTCTACATAACTGCTCTTTAAAAGCAATTTGTTCAGCAATCGTCTCTCTGTTTATCATTTTTGAATTCCTCTTATGTTTTTTGTTGTCTTTATCATCAAACCCAACAAATGACCCGACTGTGCCTTGAACTGCAGCACTAGTTGTTGCTTCTTCAACATCGTTTTCCTCTTTAGCTAGAAAAGCATTTGAATTATCTACAGGTCTAGCTTGGTTGAAAGGTTGTCCGTGTTTTATTAAATCTTTTCTACCACCATCTAGATAAATTTTATGTCCTCCAGATGTCCTTGGTTTGGCAACTTGATCTTGAAAGCTTTCATTTATTGCATCTAAGATAAAATCAATCATTTATTTCACACACCATTTCATCAAAAGTTTGTTGATCCTCTCTTGCTTGTTTTCGTGAAGTCTAGAAGTTGCTTCAATATCAGAAAACTTATCTTGATACTCTTTTTTAAGTTCTTCTTCTTCTTGTTCATCTAGTTCTTTCTTTTTCTTTGCTGCTTTGGCAGCAATCATATAAGTATCTTTTCTTGGATCTCCAGCGTCCATCCTCATTTCTTCAACTTCTTCTTCTTGCTCATCCATCTTTTTAGCAACACTAGCTCGTAATTGTCGAGGAACCTTACTTAAATCTTTTTTAGACTTTTTGTCACCTTCACCCTCTTTTGCCTTTTTATCTTTTTGTGCTTTCGATATGGGCTCTTCTTTGTCACCATCGCCATCCACATCTGGAAAATCTGGCTTTTCTCCCTCGTTTTGTAGTCTTTTTGCTATGGCTTCCTTGACCATTTCTCTTATTGCGCTTGATAGTTTGGACTCATTCATTATATTTATCTCCTTAAATTTTTTATTATCTTCCCAATCTCTGAAAAGCATGTTGCCCAATAAATAGGCTTCTTTTTCCATATTTCGTAAATGTGAATCATTTTGTGCGTAACCAGGATCAGTATTTTGTGGTTTATTGAATTCACCTCTCGTATTTTGTAGATGATGAACTAGTTCGTGAGCAAGAGATCTTAGAATATCCTTGGTATGGCGCCCAGATATGTAAACTACAACTTTGTTTTCTTGTGGTGAGTAGTGGGCGGTTTTGCCAAGAGGGTTAGCAGAGTTTTCTTTGTCTTTTTGAAAATATAGGTCTGGCGACCTTTTATAGCCCATTTGTTTTTGACAATATGACATCAAATCGTCTGCCAATGGTTGCAGCTCTTCATTTAAAAATTTCATAATTTAAACCTGCTTTACACAATTGTATAAAGTAAATAGTTTAAATAGATGCTTTATTCCCCGAAAACATTATATCCATATCCTTGTCGTATAGTGAATCTGATATCCACCTTTCTATATCCTCTCGACTTGAAAATTCATATATGTTTAAGCCAGAGTATAAGCACCATTTCTGGACCTCATCTAAAATATCCATTTTGTTTATCACTAGTTTATTAACACCATTAATATCAATTGCCATATTTAATAAATCAAAGTCTAACCAATTAATTTGTCTTGGTCTGCCAGTGGTAGCACCATACTCATCGCCAACCTCTCTTATTACCTCAAAAATATCATCTTTACCTTGAAAGCGTTTTGCGCCAACATAAGTTTCGTATATTTTAGCCACACCCCAAACATCCCTTATTGACTTTGGAGGCACACCATTTAAAATAGCACCACCTACTGTGCAGTGTGATGAAGTTACATATGGATAGTCACCCCAGTCTACATCTAGCCCAAAACCCTGTGCACCTTCAAACAAGACTTCAACATTTTTAAACTGCTTGTTTTTATGAAGTTCAGTATACATATCAACAACATATGGAGCAAGTTCGGGGCACTGTATAGCTCTGATGCCTTTTCTAGAATATTTATCTCTATAAGCAGGACCATTGCCTCTTTTTGTAGTACCAACGGCATCAGAATCACGGCGATCTTCCGCTAAATGAAAATCAGTTATTATATGTGCATTCGAAGCTATTCTTAAGTACTTTGAAGCTTCAATTCCATTTGATTCTAATTCTTCAATTTCACGAAATAATTGATTTATATTTACTACACATCCTGGTCCGATGACTGAACGCACGCCAAAGAACACACCACAAGGAATGTGATGAGTAATAAACTTTTTTCCTTCATGATAGATAGTGTGACCAGCATTGCAACCCCCGTTATAACGGATAATATGAGTATAATCATTTTGTCTACAAAGGGCATGTGAAACTTTTCCTTTACCGCAATCACCATATTGCAAATCTACAACAATATCAGCTATCATTATAGCTCCTTTCATTTAGAAAGATTATAGCATATTTTGTTATTTTTTGATAAGTTTCTTGATAGGTCTACCAGGAAATTTTGACATATATTCTATTATATCAAAAGCATTGTTTAGTTTTTTGTTCATTCTTTTAATGACAATTGTTGCGATTCCCATCCAGATTGCAGATGATAATATAAATGTAAGGATAATATAGAAAAGTGTTGAAATCATTTTATTTGTTCCACGGTGCTTCAGTGTTCGGATCTATTAAATCCTCTGTGGAATAATAGTCATATTTCATATATTCCTCTTCGCCTTCACCAACTTTACAATATTGTTCGTCAATTGTTTTTTCAAACAGATATCTTTTTATTTGGGATGTAAGTGATTCATTAAGTGATGATGCTTGTGGTTCAGGATAGTCTTCTGGCAAATCACCTTTTGCTATTAAAGAAGAATGTATAGCATCTAGAGCCACTAGTAGTTGTCCATCATCAAGATACCCTTCTGCCCACCCTATGACATCATCAAATTTATTTCTAACATCCCGATGGCTATCATATTCCTTTACTTTTCTAGCTACATTAAGCATATATTTGGTACTATCTTGTAAAGATTTTAAATTTTCAACCACCTTATTCCTAATAATAGCTTCCTTTCTTTCTATATAAGAATCAAATACAGTCCTTGCTATTTTTGATATGTCTTCAAAGTTATCATCAAGAAATTTAACACAACGTTTTATTACTTCAATATTATCATATGTTATTGTTATATCTTCAATGTCTATTTTTACGACTATTGTAACGGGCTCTTCTCTACTCGATTGATAGTTAAAAACAAAAATTCTAAGCATCTCTGGTATTGTTAAGTTGGGAAATGATGTTTGAGGAATACCAGGAAGCGGAAGTTGTTGTTTTAAATAAGAAACAATTTGCCTATTAAGATCTACTAATTTGCTTCGAAATATATAGTTGATGTTATCTTCAGTAAGCCCATTTGTGAGCCTTTTAAAGTTTAATGGCCCTCTCGTGCCTTCGATATAACGTCTACTTATAAAGTTACTGCTAAGAGTATTTGTTTGGATTTCATTAGATATAAAAGATATAGATTCATCACCAACGTGTTCCGTACCAGTCCTGCTAAGTAATTTGAAATTTTGAAAAGACTTTGATATCTCACCAGAGTCATCAGAAGTTTTATCAAATGAGTTTTTTTCCATAGCTCCGCGTTTTGTTAGAACCAACTGGATAATTCTTTGCATTTCGTCATACTTTTGATCATATTCATATAATTCTTCAAGGAATGCTTCATATCCATTAACATCAGGGTCTGCGTTAAATGGTGTCATATCCATTTGAATAGTAATACTATCATCAAGAAGTTCCGTTATTTCAAGACTTGTAACATACACGCTTAATTCAATATCAAGTAGCGTTTGAATACGATCTAACAAACTTTGTTCATCAATGTCACCCTTATCCATTTCATCAGATACTTGACCTTTTGTTTCTATTTGAAATCCACCATTAAAAGCAATACCACCTTCATCAAAAATTTCACTATAAAAATATCCGTGCTTTAATTTATTTTGATATTCTTCCTCAAGTTCTTGGAGTTTTTCCTCCACAGTTCTTGAGTAGTCTGGAGGTGAGTCCTGGACGTGTTCTCTTGAAAATTGTATAATTTCATTTGCAATATATTCTACTTGTGATGTTTCAAATACTCCAAGGTTGCTTATTGTCGGATGTATGACCACATCATCCTCTACTGTAGAATATTTGTTTTGTGCTACAGCAAGTCTTAAAATTTCTCTTGCACGTTGTCCAGTGTATCCATTATCAGGCCCGTCATAAAGCTCTTCAAAATCACCGTTTCTATCAAAGACTAATGCTAATTTTCTAAAGTCTCTTTCTACTTTTTTACCATTTCTCATCATCACCATTACAAACGCATATCCGCGCCTAGTATAATCATTGAAATGATTTTCATATTCTGTTGCAGAAATGCACCATCTGGTGCCTTTACCCCAAAAGCAAGATGCTTGTGTTGTATACGGTCTATAAGCAAGAATATCGTTATCATCATATATTAATTCGGAATCTTCTATAGCTTGATTTTTTTCTTTTGCTTTTTCAGCAGTACCAGACTCTGCCACGTTAATCTTATCTTTGAGACCTTCAAAGTCGTATTTGTTTATATCTTTTTCTTCGAATGATTGTTGATATCTCTCAAATTTCTTCAAAAGTATAACAATTTCGCTACCCCTTCGATTGATTCCAGTGCTTTGCCATTCTTCTTCGTTGGGAGTTACATATGTTGATAAATCATCATCACGCTTTTCAACACCAGCATCATCTTCAATTTCTCTCATCATAAATGATAGATATTTTGATGATGCTTTTGCTCCAATAGCAGCTTCAAGTTCACCTCTAGCCCAGCTAACCCAACCAAGCTTTGTCATTCTTGGATATTTTGCTTTAATGTCTTTGATTCTTGCTTCAACTAGCAATCCATCAAAAAATTCTACAATTTCATCATCAACACTTTCGTTTGCTTCACCCTCTTGAGCATACAGGGCTTTTAGATACTGTTTAGCCATTTCAACTGAGTCTGAGCATCCAGTTTTTTCGCCTCTAGATCCATCTTTGTTTTTTTTATAAACACATTTTCCATCTCTTGTATATGGCATTATTTTAAGACTCAGGAACCATCATTGGTTCTAATGTTTGCATAACAAGCTTTTCGGCTTCTGCAGAATCATTTGCTAACACTTCGCCATCTAGAAAATATTGACCGCTTCCATCGCCAAAATCCTTGTATGTTAAAATACCATTAGGTAAAGTTACAGATTCTCCACTTGTAGCCATATCAACCAATGCTGTTACTTTATCTTGCAGTCTATCGATCTGATCTTGTTCTTCTGGAGTAGGATCAGATGGGTCTTCACCAGGAGGCAGATATCTGTCTCTCATTTCATTTTTGTATTTTCTCCAGCTTTCCATTATAAGTTTCATATTTTACTCCTTTGATTTTGGGAACCCTGGACCGCTAAATCCAAGACGTTCACGCTCGAAGCTTGATGTGCCTGTTTCAATTTTTGAAAAGCTATAATGTGCGGATTCAATAGCTTCTCCAGCATTTTCCCACTTACTATAAGCAGCTCTTATAGCATCTTCGTCAAATCCCTCTGGTGGATTTTTTAACAAGTTTTGAAATAAGTTTAAAGCTGTTTCAACTTGTTTCCCCGCCTCGCCTGCGCCATCGATAAGTTCTTGTCTTCCTACATCTTGTCCTGACATTTTTTCAAGTGCATTAATGGCATCAGCCATTCGTGCTTTTATTTCAGGATCAGGATTAGTAGGAAGTAAATCTTGCCCGACCCCAGATATACTTCCGATATCAGTCATTTGATCAGCCAATACACCTTGTAAAATATTTATAATTTTATTAGTTAGAGCTATACCCTCCTCTGTGGGCGCTGCTGCTGCGGTGTTGAAAACAGCCTCTGCACAAAGCATCACAACTGCTATTGTAAGAACTATACATATTCTTGCAATCACTGGATGTCTTTTTGCAAAGCCACCAACCTTGTTAACAATAAATTTTAAAACTTTTATAGCAGGAGAAGCAAACTTTAAACCAGTTTTGACAATTGATTTTATAACATTAGTGGCTTTAAAGTAAAAACTTATCATAAAATCATTTATTTTTCTGTCGATATACCCCATACCCTTTTGAACCATAGCTCCAGCTTCAATTTCATTTAATACTTGCTCTTGTTCAAACAGCCAAGCCTCGACGGTCTCATTTATTGTTTGTTCGTCGTTTGATTTTTCTATTTTTTCAAGAATTAGATTAAATTGTCTATCATTATTGACTTTGTTGGAGTATTGTCTCCAGTTTTCCATAATAATTTGCATAAATTGATCTCCTTTAACTGTACATAACTAATTAGACGTTCATTTCAGATCAGGCAGTATAAATTTACAACAAAAATCAAATTCTGAAGGTCGAGAACGGCTCTCTATTGAGATTTTGCTATTTTTTAAGGGCAAACTACCTTGTGTTGAGTAAAAAGCCTTAAAAAGCTTGTAAAAGTATAAAATTTTACAAATTTCTTGAAAATTTCCACCACTCCTCATTAACTTTTACGTTAACTGAGGCATTTTTACTAAATGACATCTTCTTGTCATACGCTAAGTGCTTTAAGTTGGCTAATTTTTCTAAAAAGCCAGAATTTCTTAAAATTTTGAATGCTAAATTTTCTGTAGAAAATATTCCACCCTCAGATAAGCCTGTTGAACGCATATTTCTTATTTTTGATCTGATTTTTTCAGCACACTCGTATGCTCTGCTATATTTTTTGTCATCAAGGTGCTCTTGAATACAGTCTATTTCTCTTGCAAGCCCCTCGGCTTTAATTCTTGCGTTGTTTAGGTCTAATTTTTCCTCGGTTTTAGTTGGTTTTGTTAACCATCTGTTTTTCAAGACTGAATATACACCATTTGCGTAGTGTTCCTCGTTGATATCTTGAAAATACATTTCAACTTCGTGTCCAAAAATGTAAATATCGTGTTTCTCATTCCATTGTGCGCGTTTAAGATCCAAAAAGTCCTTAATTAAATCTCTGTTTGTGTTAAATTCATCAAAGTCAAGTAAGATATGCAGGTCAACATCAGATTTTGAGTGCCAATTAAAGCTAGCGAGTGAGCCCGTAAACGTAATATCTTTTATTTTGTCTTGTAAATCTAATGAATTTATAAAATCCCTTGCAATTTCAAGCAATCTTTGTCTAATTTTTTCCTCAAGCTCGTCATCTTGCCAAAAATTTTCTTCTAAGCTATCATTCACTCTGATACCTGAAGTGTCTAGCTCCGTTTCTTCAAGGAAATTTTTCCAAACTTTATTATAATAACTCATTTTTTACTACTTCCAGTGCGACTTTTTCAAATTTACTAGGATTTTTAATTTTTCGTACATCCCTAAATAGATATTCAGTGTGTTCATCGCTTAATTTTATATCTCCATCAATATATTTTGATTTGTAAAATATTATATTGCCAATTTCAGTAACTTTAATTGGTTGACCCATACTTAACGAGGTTTCTTCTCTAACTTCTCTACGCAATCCTTTAATAATGTCCTCTCCAACGTGTGTATGTCCGCCAGGTAAATCCCAATCACCAGCAAATTTATCAACATAGTTGCTTCTTTTCAAAAATAGGACGTTGTTGTTCTTATCGATCAGTATAGCTTTAACAACTTGGCGAGAATCTTGCTTCTCCTCTGATTCAAGTAGATCATTCCAGCATTTCAAGATTTGTTTTATCTCACTCATATTTACAATATTTGTCCATATAACCCACACGCTCTCCTTATATGATCTTCAGCAGGGTCTTGGCAGATTGTTTCACTCACTGCAAAGCAGTGAGCGTCTCCCGTATAATCTCTTAAAGTACAATTTGCATTACATTCCGATAAATGCCATATCGAAGATGGATTGTAACAGACTTGCACACCAAATGATCTTGTAATTGGATCATCTTTATGATCGGACTGTTCTCCACAGGCAAGCGTAGCTATTATTAAAATTAATAAATATTTCAAAATTTCTGATCCTTACGTTACGAAACTTAGTGGCGAATTAAATACATTACTATTTCAGCTACCCCTTCATATCTGTATTCTTTTTCGCCCTTTTCAACAACAACCATAGTTGGGGTTGACCTGATGCCCATCATTGCAGCAACTGCTTTGACCCAATCTTTGTCACCATTTACAAATACAACCTTATTCATTAATCCTTTTTCTTTTAAGTTTATCATTAGTGTGTTGCAAGGAGGACAATGTGATCTTGTAAATACTATGTTATGAGGTCCTGTTTTTTTTATTAAAGAGCGTAGTTCGTCCTCGCTTAAATAGATTTTACTAGACTCTGACTCGACTTTTCCGTAATACTCTACAGCTATATCGCTATTCCTAGGTTCTGGGGTTCCACAAGATAATAAAAGCAAACTTAACAAAAGGAGAAATAAGTGTTTCATAAAAAAACCTCCTATACTAGGTAGGTTTTCTAAATAATTTTAATATGATCTATAGTCATTTATCCAATTTGGATTCCTAAATCTAGAATTTGTTTCGTTGAGGACTTTTAGTTCTGGAAATTTATCATTTGGGTGTATCTTTTTTGCTTTTTCCAACAACTCCTCTTCTGTTTCTCTATTTTGTTCATCTGGAATGCAACATTCAACTGGGCAAACAACTTGACAAGATTCATCTCCGTGAAACCCGACACATTCGGTACATAGGTTAGGGTCTATCACAAATATTTCATCCCCCTCGCTAATAGCACCATTTGGGCACTCTGGTTCACACGCTCCGCAATTTATACAATCTTCAGTGATTTTTGTTGACATAATAACCTCAATATGATTCTCTTATAAGAGCCCCGTGACTCCAAGCTTGAACGTATGGTCCTTCATCGCAAACAAGACTTTCGTGAATTTTTAACAACTCATTTATTGATAAAACAGTAACGATTAAAACTTTACTAGAGTACATACTCATATCGTCTATTGAGATCTGCTTATCGTTTAAAAATTTTATATGATTCAAAGGGTCATAAATAACTAAGCAGTGATCGATTGAATGAAAGTCTTCTATCCATTTTTCTACCATCTCGTTATATGATACTGCATATGAAATTTGAAATTCTGTCATTTGGAGTGTTTATCCGCTATTGTTTGAGATGCCCAAGCATTAGGTTTTATTCTGCACTCGAAACCAGCACCTTTCACATATCCTTTTAGCATCTCTGCATATTTTGAGGTTCCATTTTTTGCTTGAAAAGGGGAGATGTCTAAGTGTAGTTCTATATTTTTAGGATCTATATTATGATCTTCCCTTAAAAATTCAGCGAGAACAACGGTTCTTCTAACTTCTTCTGTTATTCTTGTCGGTAAAGTTCTAAAAGAATCTCTTGATGTAAAATCTTTTGTAAAAAAATACTTGCTAGATATCCCACAACCATATACACATATTACTGTGGCAAAATTAATTCTCTCAGATGTCGCAAAAGAATCAGACCCTATGAAAATTTTAGAACCTTTTCTTACAAATTTTTTACAAACTTCAATGATATGAGGCAAGTCACACTGTAAGCCAGAGGCATTTTTCCATTTAAGATTGGAAAACTCATTTATTTTAAGTATCTCATCCATTCATATGGCCTTCGAATTTTAATATAATCCACAACATATTCATTACGCACCGCTTCCATTTCAAATGGTAATGCGCGATAAGCGGATCTTCCATTGCCTTTAAACTTTATCACATAATAGAGCCAAAGTAAAACATATAGCACGTAAAAGCCGATGATACCAAGTTCTTTTTGTTGAGCCCAGTGTATACTTTCGTGCCTCTTAACAGATTCAGTGATTGTTCCCCTACACCAAACAAACGGTCCAATATTTATAGCCCATATACTAATTGGTGCTATATATGATAGCCAAACAGGTAACTTACTGTTCTCAAAAAATATAGGTAATTTCATATGAAAGTCCATCCAGATCTCTGAGCTAGCCTTGGATTGTCTTCTGGCTTTTCTTCTGGTTCTTTCTCTGGCTCTGATGATACAATATCTGAGTCGTCTACTTCTATTTCAGCGCCAGCGTCATCTGCACTTTGCACTCCGAGAAACTCTAAAGCCTCTTTTTCATTATCATAAACCCTAGTGATAAAAGCTCCATCTTTATTTTTCTTGTCTAACATAGCAACAAAAAAACCTCTTGGGTGCTTTTTGACTTCTCCTGGTTTGATTCCTAGTTGCTTAACATAATCGTTTAATTTTCTAACTTTGACGTTAAGTCTTTTTTCACTTAAAAAGGATCGCCAATTTTCCATTATGAGTTTCATTTTTTCACTGCCTTTAGAGGGTTTCCTGGTAATTCTGTCTGAGTTACTTCAACGT